>SESG01008794.1_pt1 | contig 24692 bp, 20 predicted proteins | sample 3171421 | NCBI WGS metagenome assembly SESG01 (sample SAMN10866946, study PRJNA518727) | freshwater metagenome | biome: subpolar coniferous forest; feature: holomictic lake; material: water; isolation source: holomictic Lake 227, 6 m and 8 m depth | place: Canada: near Kenora, Ontario | collected...
GATCTCGACCGTGTCGGGGTGCTCGCCGGGCCGGCAGGAGACGCGGACCCAGCCCCCTTCCCGGACCGCGTCGAACGCGTTCAACGCCAGGTTCATCACCACCTGCTGGAGACGCTCGACGTCGCCCGCGACCGGGGGAACCGGCGCGAAATCGCGGAGCACCCGGACGTGCCGCTTCTCCGCCGGACCGCCCAGGAGGGCGAGCACCCGCTCGAGCACCGGGGTCACGTCCACCGCCTTGGGGTAGAACTCGCGCGGCCGCGCGAACTGCAGGAAATCCTCCAGGATGTGGTCGAGGCGCCGGATCTCGTCCCGCACGAGGTGGAGGGGCTGGAGGAGCGGCCCCTGCTCGGGCGCGGGCAGTCGTCCCACGCGTCGCTCCAGGACGGTGAGCTGGAGCGCCGCGGCGTTGAGGGGATTCCGGATCTCGTGGGAGAGCCCCGCGGTCATCGTGCCCACCGCGGCCAGCTTCTCGGCCATGGCGGCGCGCCGGGAGAGTTCCCGCTTCTCGGAGTGGGAGCGGACGTGGCGCATCGCCGTCTCGAGCGTCATGAGGAGCTCGGGAGGATTCACCGGTTTCTGGAGGTACGCGCAGGCGCCCGCCCGGACCGCCTGGAGCGCCGACTCCATCGTGGCATGCCCGGTGAGGAGCACCACCTCGCTGTCGGGCGAGGCCTCCTTCATCGCCTGGGCGAGCTCGGCGCCGCTTCCATCGGGCAAGGCGAGATCCACCAGGGCCACGTCGAAGCCGTGCCGTGCCAGCGCCTGTGCCTCCGCGCAGCTGCCGGCGGTCCGTACCGAGAAGCCGGCGTCCGCCAGGATGTCCCGGAGGTTCTCCGCGAGCGGCGCGTTGTCGTCGACGAGGAGGACGCGGGGGCGCCGTGCCGGGGAAGAAGGGTTCACGGTTCGTCTCCCCTGCGGGCGAGGAAGAGGGGAAGCCGCAGCGTGAAGCGGGTGCCCCCGCCGGGGCGGGGTGCATGGCCAACCGACCCGCCGTGTCGCTCCGCCACCCGCTTGACGAGTGCGAGTCCGAGCCCGTGTCCGTTCGGCCGTGTGGTGATGAGCGGCTCGAAGAGGCGGCTGCGCACCGACTCGTCGATCCCCGGCCCGTCGTCGTCGACGTCCAGGATGGCGAAGGCCCCCTCCGTCCGGGCGCCGAGCCAGACCTTGCCGCCGGGCCCTGCCGCCTGGGCCGCATTCGTGAGGAGGTTCACCACGGCCTGCCGAAGCTGGAGCGGGTCGCCGCGCAGGGTGAGCCCGTTCGACGGTGCGACGTCGAGCGTCGGGCCGGACGGGCGCGGGACCGCTTCGGCCGCCCCGGCGAGCAGCGCATCCACCGCGACCTCCTGTCGCGCCACCGGCCGGTCGCGCACCATGTCGAGGAGCCCCTGGATGATGTCGGTGGAGAGCCTGACCTGGCCACCGATCCGGTCGAGGTGCTTGCGGACGTCCTCGTCCTCCCCGGCTCGACCCCGCAGGAGCCAGACCGAGCTCTCGATCACGCCGAGCGGGTTCCGGAGCTCGTGGCCGATCGACCCCACGAGCTGGCCGAAGGTGGCGAGTCGTTCCGAGCGCGTGGCCCGGGCGAGGAGATCCTCCCGGTAGGTGTGGAGCATGATGGCGAGGTCGAGGTCGAGCACCCGATCGAGCGCCACCCGGGCGCGCGCCCGGCGCGCGGGATCCGAGGGCCAGAGCGCGTCGACCCGGGCGCCCAGCGCCTCCCGGATCCCGTTCATGGCGCCGAACATGTAGTGCTGGGGGAGGTCGATCCGGACGTGTACCCGGCCGATGCGACAGTGCGACTCCCACCAGGCCTCGTCCCAGGGGCCGCCGAGCGTCTCGTCCATCCAGCGGACGAGCGTGGTCCGAAGGTGCCCGACCTGGCTCTCCCCGCCGGTCAGGGCGCGCCGAGCCCCGTCGTGGGCCAGGATCCGCTCGTAGAAGGCGGCGGCGATGGCGGGAAACTCGGGGGCGACCGTACCTCGCAGCTCGCGCAGGGCCGACTCGTCGTCCGGTCCGAATCCGACGTAGCGCTTCAGCTCCTCGAGGAGGGACTCCGCCATCCGCGCCAGAATCTAGGGCCGACGGGTGCCCGGATCAACGCGGACGATGTAGCCTCGAAGGATGGCGCAGGCGCCCCTCCCCACCCCTGACCGGATCACCCTCCTCGCCGGGGGCCGGGAGGCCTTCCCGAGGATGCTGCACGCCATCCGGGAGGCGCGCCAGTCGGTGCACCTGGAGGTTTACCATCTGGCGCGGGAGGGGATCGGCGACCAGTTCCGCGAGGCGCTCTCTCATGCGGCGCTCCGGGGAGTCCGGGTGCGCGTCATCCTCGACGGGTGGGGCTCGGCGCTCGACGGGCGGTGGTTGCAGTCGATGCTGGAACCGGACGGAGCCGAGGTACGCATCTACCATCCGCTCCTGGCCCTGTTCACAGGCCGATTCAGGCGAAACCACCGGAAGATCCTCCTCGTGGACGGAGAGGTTGCGTTCCTGGGCGGGATCAACATCGCGGACGAGTACGGGATGGTCGGCCCGGACCGTGCGCCCGACCTCGCCGAGGATTCACCGGAATGGCTCGACGTCGCCGTGGAGCTGCGGGGAGCGCCGGCCGCATGGCTCGACGCGCGGCTCCGCGGAGAGCGCCCCCCGAGGCCCCGCAGCGCCGCCCAGATCCACCTCTCCGGGATCGGTGGAGGTCGCCGGCTCCGGACCCTCTACCGACGCTCCTTCGGGGCGGCGCGGACCGAGATCCTGGCCGCGCACGCCTACTTCCTGCCCGACCGGCGCTTCGTCCGGTCCATCACCGCGGCCGCGCGGCGCGGTGTGAAGGTGACGCTGCTGCTGGCGGGTCGGAGCGACGTGCCGCTCGTCCGAGCGGGGACGACGCGCCTCTACCGCAGGCTCGTCGAGGCCGGCGTCGAGATCCGCGAGTGGACCCGCTCCGTCCATCACGCGAAGGTGGCCATCGTGGACGGGGAGCGCGTGCTCGTCGGAAGCTTCAACCTCGATCCCTATTCCCTCGCCAACCTCGAGACCCTGGTGGACATCGAAGATCGCGCCACCGCCGAGGAGGCGCGGCGCTGGTTCCGGCAGCGGGCCGACGCGGCCCGGCTCGTTCCCCCCGAGGAGGCGCTGCGCGGGGACTGGATCGGCCGGGTCGCCGACGCCGTCGGCCGGGTCGTGGCCGCCTTCGCCGAGAAGGTGGGGCGGGTCCTGTCGGGGCGCTAGCTCGACGGCGGACCGGGCGGCGCGGGAGGCTTCCGGGGCGGATCCTCGCCCTGGATCTCGCGGAAGGACTTCCGGAAGCTCTTCACCGTCTCCCCGAGCGCCTGCCCGAGCTGGGGCAGCTTCTTCGCGCCGACGAGGACGAAGATCACGATGGCGATGAGCAGCAGTTCGCCGAAACCGAGTCCGAACATGGGGCGATGCTACCGCGTTCAGGCCGCGGCGTCCTCCATGGCGATGGCCGCCAGGCGGCGCGCGTCGATCACCTTCACGCCGCGGGAGGCGTCGAGGACGCCGTCCTGCTCCAGACGGGTGAGGCAGCGGGAGAGGGTCTCCGGGCGCATGCCGAGGAGCCTTGCGACCACCTGCTTCCGGACGGCGTTGGGGCGGTCGGCCAGGAACTTGGCGTGGGCCAGCGCGAAGCGAGCCACCCGCGACATGCAGTCGCCTTGCCGGAAGTTCACCTCGTCGCGCTGCATCCGCGACTCGGCGAGGACCAGATCGAGCATGACGCGCGCCGGGCTCCGCTCGGGTCCGACCCATTGCGAGAGGGCGTCGCCGGCGATGCCGCAGAGCTTCACCCGCGAGAGCGCACGGACCTCGTAGGCGGAGGGCTCGCTGCTGATGGCCTCGGTGCAGAGGAGGGATGTGGGGCCGCGCAGCGTGAGCACGAGCTCGGTGCCGCGGGGGCTCACCGCCGAGAGGGCGACGAAGCCCTCCTTGATGAAGTAGACGGAGCGCGGGCGCTCGCCCTGCGCGCAGAGGCTCGCACCCGACTCGCGCGTGGACGGGGTGAATCGACACCGGCCCGCGGAGGCGATGCCGAGGTTGCAGGCGTTACAGTCGGTGACGGGTGGGGTAGAGATCATGGCAGCCTCCCAGCTTGACCGACGTCTAGATGCACGTCTCAGGCCCGGGTTTTTCAAGGTTTTTCCCGCAGAACGTGCGTCTTGCCCCGGATCAAGAGAGACGGGACGCAACTGTTGCGGAATTGGCCGGACACCGTCGGCTCCGGATGGCATGATCCGGCGGTGGACCGCCTGGATTCCTACCGTCGAAAGGTTCTCGAATCGTCTGGCCCCGTGGGCTCCGAGCGGATTCCTCTCGCGGCGGCGTGGGGGCGGGTTCTGGCAGTTTCAGCCCGGGCGGCACGCGCGGTTCCAGCCCACGACTGCTCCGCGATGGACGGCTACGCGGTGCGTCAGGCCGACCTTGCTGGATCTGTCGAGCTGGTCGTGCGCAGCGTGATCTACGCCGGGGACATGCCCGGTGCTCCTCTCGCTCCGGGAGAGGCGGTTCGCATCTTCACCGGAGCGCCGCTGCCGGACGGAGCCGACTCCGTGGTGCAGGAGGAGTCCACCGAGGCTCGGGGCGGCCGGGTCCTCGTCCGGCACGGGGTCCGCCGTGGTGAGAACGTCCGCGAGGCCGGCGAGGACGTCGCGCGCGAGGGCGAGGCGCTCCCTGCGGGCACGAGACTCGGGGCCCGGCAGGTGGCGCTCCTCACGGCCGTCGGTTGCGAGGAGGTGGAGGTTCGCCGGCGGGTACGGGTCGCGATCCTCTCCACCGGAGATGAGGTGGTGAAGGGTCGGACGCCCGACTCGAACGGGACCGCGCTGGCGGGGCTCCTGGAGGAGTGCGGGTTTGCCGTGACCCGCTCCGCCGTGGAGGACGAAGCCGGGGCGCTCCGCGCGGCGCTCGAACGGGCGCTCGCGGGGGCGGACGCGCTCGTCACCGTGGGGGGCGTGTCGGTGGGAGAGCGGGACCTCGTGCCGGGATCCCTCCGCGCGATCGGCGCCGAGATCCGGGTCCACGGCGTTCCGATGAAGCCCGGCAAGCCATTCCTCTTCGCGCGTGCCGGGGAGAAGCCGGTGCTCGGACTGCCCGGCAGCCCCTCCGCCTGCCTGGTGGCGTTCGAGGTGTTCGCCCGCCCCCTCCTGCTCACCCTCTCGGGCGCGAGGAGGGTCGAGCGCGCGCGCGCGTGGCTGCCGCTCGCCGAGCGTTGCGAGGGTCGTCCGGGGCGCGCTCGCTTCCTGTGGGCGGCGCTCTTGCCGGACGGATCGGTCTGCCCGCTGGGGAGGGACGCGGCGCAGGTGCGGGGGCCCGCGCTCGCCCAGGCGCTCGTGCGTGTTCCCGAGGGGGCGGGCGACGTCGCCGCGGGGGAGAGGGTGGAGACGTGGCTCCTCGAGGCCTGAAGGGGAAGCGGGCGCGCAGTCGGTCGGTGCCGATCGTCGCGTTCTCGGGCCCGAGCGGCGCGGGGAAGACGACGCTCCTCGTGGCGCTCGTCCGGGCGCTCGGTCGCCGCCGACTCCGCGTCGCCGCCATCAAGCACTCCGGCCACGAGCACGGGTTCGACGTGCCCGGGAAGGACAGCGACCTCCTGCTCCGCGCCGGTGCGGAGGCCGTCGCGGTCCAGGGTCCGGCGCAGTTCGCCCTCTTCGGAGCGGCGCGCGTCGGGGGGGCCCGGGCCCTCGCCCGCCTGCTGCCGCCCGTGGACCTCGTGCTCGTGGAGGGCTGGAAGGCGGAGCGCCTCCCACGCGTGGAGGTCCACCGCAGGAGCGTGAGCCGCGCGTTCGCCTGCGCGCGCGCGCGCGGGTTCCTCGCCGTGGTCACGGACGAGCCGCCGCCTCGACGGTTGCCCACCTTCGCGCCGGACGAGGTGGAGGCGCTCGCCGACTTCCTCGTGGATCGGTTCGGGCTCCGCCCTCCACGTGAACGGAAAGTTGTCCGCTATCTTGACTGAGCGCCTTCGCTCCCTCTAGATTCCGCTTCTTCCGTGTCCCGCGGCCATGCCCTTCGCCGACAAGCCACCCGACCCGCTGGCCCCCGCGCGAGCCGCCTTCATCGCGCCGGAGACCCGCTGGTACGTGCCCCCGGGCCCTTTCCTGCTCGAGTCGGGCGCTCGGCTCCCGCGGCTCCAGGTGGCCTTCCGCACCTGGGGGCGGCTCTCGCCCGCGGGCGACAACGCCGTGGTGGTCTGCCACGCCTTCACCGGCTCGGCCGACGCGGACCGGTGGTGGACCCGGATGTTCGGGCCGGGGAGGGCGCTCGACCCGGAGCGAGACTTCATCGTCTGCTCCAACATCCTGGGGAGTTGCTACGGCACCACGGGCCCTGCGTCGATCGACCCGGCCACCGGGAGCCCGTACCTGGGCTCGTTTCCTCTCGTCACCGTCCGTGACATGGTCCGGGTGCAGGGCGAGCTGGCCCGCGCGCTCGGGATTCGCCGCATCCGGTCGGTGGTGGGCGGCTCGCTCGGCGGGATGCAGGTGCTCGAGTGGGCGCTGCTCTTCCCCGACCTCGTCACCTCCATCGTCCCGATCGCCAGCTCGGCGCGTCACTCCGCGTGGGCCATCGGCCTGTCCGAGGCGCAGCGGCAGGCGATCGCCGCCGACCCCCGCTGGGCGGGCGGGCGCTACGACCCCGCCGATCCCCCGGCAGCCGGCCTGGCCGCGGCCCGGATGATGGCGATGTGCACCTACCGGGGCTGGGAGAGCTTCGAGGAGCGGTACGGCCGGAGACCCCAGTCGGCCGACCTCTTCGCCATGGAGAGCTACCTGCGGTACCAGGGGCAGCAGCTCGTGGGGCGCTTCGACGCTGCCACCTACTTCGTGCTCACCCGCGCCATGGACACCCACGACGTCGCTCGCGGCCGGGGCGACTTCGAGGAGGTGCTCCGGAGCATCCGGCAGCCGGCGCTGGTCGTCACCGTGGACACCGACGTCCTCTACGTTCCCGAGGAGCAGCGGATCATGGCGCGCCACATGCCCGCCGCGCGCCTGGAGCCGCTGCCGTCGCCGCACGGGCACGACGCCTTCCTCATCCACGTGGACGAGCTCTCGACGCTGGTGGCCGGATTCCGGGAGCGGGTCGAGGGGCGGGCCGCATCGCGCCCCGTGGCGAGGCCGGCCTCCGGCGGGCAGGGGGTCTCCCTCCTCGTGCTCGGCAAGGGGAAGGTGGGATCGCCGCTCCTCGATCAGGTGCGGGACCAGGCCGCCAGCCTCTCCTCCGACTACGACATCGCACTCCGCGTCGTCGGAGTGGGAGACCGGCGCGGACTCGCCTTCGACGACCACGGACTCGACCTCTCCCGGTGGAGGGACGAGCTCGCGTCGGCGCCTCCGACGGGCCCCTTCCACATTCCCGGTTCGGGAGAGGTCCTCGACCGGCTGGCGCGCCTGCCCGGTCCGGTCCTCGTGGACATCACCGCCGACCCGGCGCTGCTCCCGGTCTACGAGGAGGCCTTCCGGCGCGGGATCCACGTGGTCGGTGCGAACAAGCTCCCGCTCGCGTCCTCGATGGTGGACCGGGACCGGCTCTCGGCGGCGCGGCGACAGGCGCACGTGCGCTTCCACTACGAGACCTCGGTCGGCGCGAGCCTGCCCCTGCTCGGCACGCTCCGCAACCTGGTGCGCACCGGAGACCGGGTCCTCGCCGTGGAGGGCTCGCTCTCGGGAACCGTCTGCTACCTGCTCGGGGAGGCCGAGAAGGGCACGCCGCTCTCCATGGCGCTCCGCTGGGCCCGGGAGCTCGGATACACGGAGGAGGATCCGCGCGACGACCTCTCCGGACTCGACTCCGCCCGGAAGGCCGTGATCCTGGCTCGCGAGCTGGGGATGCGGGTCGAGGTGGACGACGTGATCCTCGAGCCGCTCGTCCCGCCGGAGCTACTCCCCTCCTCCGACCCCAGCGCGCTGGTCGGCTCGCTGCGCGGGCTCGATCGGGAGTTCGCGGCCCGGGTGGAGGGCGCGCGTGCGCGCGGAAAGGTTCTCCGCTACCTGGTGCGCGTGGACGTGGACGCGGGGCGCATCCGCGTCGGACCGGTCGAGGTGGGGCCCGAACACCGCGCCGCCGGGCTGCGCGAGGTGGAGGCCTACGTGGCGGCGACGACGGTTCGCCGCTCCGGCTCGCCGCTCGTGGTGCAGGGCGCAGGCGTCGGCGGGGCGCTCACCGCGGGCGGCATCCTCACCGACGTCCTGCGCGTGGCCTCGTCGCTGGGCGTGCGCACCGGCTGGAGCGGGTAGCGCGGCTTCGTGCTAATGCAGGTGGGGGAGGAGAGCCGCGCATGTCCGCTTCACCGCTGCCCATCGCAAAAGGGGAGCAACTCCTGTCGCTCCTGCCGGGGATGGCCAACCGGCACGGCCTGGTGGCCGGAGCCACCGGGACCGGAAAGACCGTCACCCTCCGCGTGCTGGCGGAGCGACTCTCCCGCGCCGGAGTCCCGGTATTCCTGGCCGACGTGAAGGGTGACCTGTCGGGCCTCGCCCTCGCCGCGGAGCCGGACGAGCGCATGCGGGAACGGGCCGCAAAGCTCGGGGCCACCATCGATCCGGCCGGCGCCCCGGTGGTCTTCTGGGACGTCTTCGGGCAGCAGGGGCACCCGCTGCGGGCCACCGTCTCCGAGCTCGGTCCGGTCCTGCTCGGCCGCATGCTCGATCTGAACGAGGTCCAGGAGGGCGTTCTCGCGCTCGCCTTCCAGCTCGCCGACGACGAGGGGCTGCTCCTGCTCGACCTGAAGGACCTGCGCGCGGTGCTGCAGCACGTCGCCGAGAGGGCCGCCGAGTTGCAGAGGACCCACGGCAACGTCTCCTCCGCCAGCGTGGGAGCCATCCAGCGGCAGCTCCTCGCGCTCGAGCAGCAGGGGGGCGACCAGTTCTTCGGCGAGCCGGCGCTCGACCTCGACGACCTCCTCGCCGTGGACGGTCGGGGCGAGGGGATCGTGAACGTCCTCGCGGCCGACAAGTTGCTCCTCGCGCCGCGCCTCTACGCCACGTTCCTCCTCTGGCTGCTCTCCGAGCTCTACGAGCGGCTGCCGGAGGTGGGAGATCCGGAGAAGCCCAGGCTCGTCTTCTTCTTCGACGAGGCGCACCTGCTCTTCCGGGACGCCCCGCGGGCCCTGCTCGAGAAGGTGGAGCAGGTCGTGCGGCTCGTGCGATCCAAGGGGGTGGGCGTCTACCTCGTCACCCAGAACCCGCTCGACGTTCCCGATGCGGTGCTCGGGCAGCTCGGCAACCGGGTGCAGCACGCGCTGCGCGCCTTCACGCCCCGCGACCAGAAGGCGGTCCGCACCGCCGCCGAGACCTTCCGGCCGAACCCGCGCGTGGACGCGGTCACCGCCATCACCCAGCTCGAGGTGGGCGAGGCGCTGGTGTCGCTGCTCGATGCGAAGGGGACACCGGTGCCCGTGGAGCGGGCCTTCGTGCTGCCTCCCCGATCCCGTCTCGCGCCCCTCTCCCCCGACGAGCGGAAGCGGGTGATGAAGGCCTCGCCGGTGAAGGGGAAGTACGACGAGCCGATCGACCGGGAATCGGCCTACGAGCGGCTCCAGGCACGGACGGCGGAGCGAACCTCCCAGGAGGCGCCGCGGGCGCGCGGGCGTGCTTCGGAGCCTCGCAGCGAGCTCGCCGAGACGCTCGGTGCCATGGCGAAGAGCGTCGCGCGCTCGGCGGGAACCCAGATCGGCCGTGAGCTCGTCCGTGGCGTGCTGGGTGGCCTGTTCGGCACGAGCCGGCGGCGATGAGCGGCGGAGTCCCGGCGGGCCCGGATCCGGCGGGCGACGCCATCCGCATCGGAGTCTCCTCCTGCCTGCTCGGGCAGAACGTCCGTTACGACGGAGGGCACAAGAAGGACGACTTCCTCACAGGGCAGCTCGGCCCCTTCGTCGAGTTCGTCCCGCTCTGCCCCGAGGTGGAGGTCGGGATGGGCATCCCGCGCCCCTCCATCCGGCTGGAGCGACGAGGGGAGGAGGTGCGGCTCGTCGACCCGAAGAACGGCCTCGACCACACCGACGCGATGAGGGGCTGGGCCCGCAAGCGGGTGGGGGAGATCGAGCGGCTCGATCTCTGCGGCTACGTGCTCAAGAAGGATTCCCCCTCCTGCGGAATGGAGCGGGTCCGGGTCTACGCGAAGTCCGTCGCCACCAGGTCGGGACGGGGCCTCTTCGCGGAGGAGTTGCTCGCCCGGTTGCCGCTCCTGCCGGTCGAGGAGGAGGGGCGGCTCAACGATCCGGAGCTCCGCGAGAACTTCGTGGAGCGGGTCTTCGGCTACCGACGCCTCAAGAACCTCTTCCAGGGGCGCTGGACGGTGGGGGACCTCGTCCGGTTCCACACGGCGGAGAAGCTGCTCCTGCTCGCCCACGATCCGGACGGCTACCGGAAGCTCGGGCCGGTGGTCGCGCATGCGAAGGCGCTCCCGCGCGGAGAGCTTCCGATGCGCTACGGGGAGCTGTTCATGCGGGCCATGGCGAAGCCGGCCACACCCGGCAAGCAGATGAACGTCCTCCAGCACATGGCCGGGTACTTCAAGGACTCGCTCGCCGACGACGAGAAGGCGGAGTTGCAAGAGTCCATCCGGGACTACCGGAAGCGGCTGGTCCCGCTCGTGGTGCCGCTCACGCTCCTGCGCCACCACGTGCGCCGGCAGCGGGTCGCCTACCTGGAGGGGCAGACCTACCTGGCGCCCCATCCCAAGGAGCTCATGCTCCGGAATCACGTGTAGCGCCGAAGCGCCGGAGGTAGCCCTTCATCCGCAGCTTCCGGACCGTGTTCTCGGACGACATGTAGCGGATGACGCCGAACACCGGGCGCTCTGGCGCCCACGGTCGGTCGTATCTCCCCAGGCACCAGAAGATGCCCGAGGCCGAGTTGGGATCGCGGCCGTCGAGCGCCCAGCGGTCGTTCAGGTGCAGCATGGTGGCGAGCGCCTCCCGGGGCGTGCGGCTCCACTGGAGGATCTTCTTGCCCCAGAGCATCCGGAGATAATTGTGGATGCGCCCGCGCTCCCGCAGCTCCCGCTGCGCCGCGTTCCATACCTCGTCATGGGTCTCGGCACGCTCCAGGGTGTCCCGGTCGTGAAGCGGATCGCGAGGGTCGCTCGCGTGCGCCTCGAGCGTGCGGATGGCCCAGGGGGGGAGCGAGTCGAAGTCGTGGGCCGCGTCGGGGCGACGGACGAGCATGTTGAGCCCGACCTCGCGCCAGGTGACGAGCTCGTCGAGGAACGATTCGGCCTCCGGGCTCATGCCCCAGAACCCCTCGCGGCTCCCGCCCGCCTTCCCGAGGCGCGCCGCCTTCCATCCTTCCCGACGGGTCACCGCCCGGAAGACCTCATGGGGGGAGACGTGGCCGAAGTGGAGCCAGGGGGACAGCCCGCTCGCGCCGTCCACGTCGGGGTGGTTCCGCTCCAGGTAGCGGGGGAGCCGATCCTCGACGAAGGAGTGGAGCACGAGATGCCCGGCCTGGCTGCCTCCCCGTGCATCGCCCACCACCGGGACCGAGTGGTCGATGGGCAGGGTCCGGAGCGCGTCCGGTTCGCCCGCCAGCAGCGATGCGCCGGCCCGGGGCCAGCGGGAGGTGACGTCGTCCGGCACCTCGGCGCCAGCGACCCCGGTGGCGTCGAGCGGGTCGGTGCTGGGAAAGGGCACGAGCCGCTCCGGGAGTTCCCGCTGCAGGAACCGACGGAAGGCATGCGCGGTCAGGAAGGTGGTCTGCGCGAGTCGCACCGGGAGGAGGCCGTTCCCGTCCACGGCCTCCACGCGCACCGGCAGCCGGGCCGCGGCGGCCGCGAGCATGCGCGGCAGGAAGAAGAAGGGCGCGTCGTCCGTGACGACGACACAGGCGCGGGCGGCCAGCGCGGCGAGGAGTCCGCGCCCCGCGCCAGGGGTCGGTTCGACGTAGGGGTGGTACCCGATGCCCGCATCGGCGAAGGCGCGGGCGCTGTCGGCCATCCCGGGCAGGACGAATCCGTGGATCCGATCGCTCGCGTGGGGATACCCGGCCCGGAGCGCCTCGAGGACCAGCACGGGGCGTTTCAACTCCCTCGACCACTCGACGGCCCGGTCGAGGGGGAAGCTCCACGACGTGCGCCGGGAGGCTGTCGCCCAGAAGAGGACGTACGCCCCGTCCCGGCGAACCGGGGATTCGTTGGCCGCGCGGATCCGCTCCGGCGGGACGCGGCTCACGGGGCGCTTCCGACCGGTGGCAGGGTGGGGAGAGAGGCGCCCCTCTCCGCCACGCGCCGGACCAGCCCCGAGAAGATGAGGGCGTGGACGGGGTAGAGGAGGTACCAGTAGAGGTGGCCGGCCAGCCCGTGAGGGGCGAAGAAGGCGGTCTGGCGCAGCACCGATCCCCCGTCGGCCGGTTCGGCCTCGAACTGGAGCCAGGCGCGCCCCGGCACCTTCATCTCGGCGCGGAGCCGCAAGAGGCGACCCGGCTCGACCGCCTCCACACGCCAGAAGTCGAGCGCATCGCCCGGTCGGAGGTGGTCCGGGTCCCGCCGCCCGCGCCGGAACCCCGGTCCGCCGGCGAGCTGGTCCAGGACGCCGCGGATCTCCCACGCCCAGTCCATCGCCAGCCAGCCCCTCTGGCCGCCCAGTCCGGTGAAGGAGCGGAAGAGAGCCTCCGGCGGGAGGTCCACCTGGAGCGATCGGCGCTCGATGATCATCCCCTCGACGGTGGAGAGCTGGACGGCGGGGACTCCGCGCGGGGAGCTGGCGAGGGCGTCGCTCCAGGCGGTCTCCACGTCGCCCCGCTCCAGCCGCTCGAAGGCGCGATCGAGAGCCTGCGCATAGCTGAGAGGGTGGATGTCCGGGAAGAGTCGCCTCGCCGAATCGTCCCGCACCACCACCTCGTTGCGCAGCCCCTCGACGAGGGGGCGGGCGATGGACGCGGGGACCGGCGTCATCCAGCGGACCCAGTGGGAGGAGAGGCGTGGCGTGAGGAACGGGACCGGCACGAGGTGGCGCCGCAGCCCGCGACGCTCGGCGTACCGGAGCATCATGTCCCGGTAGGTGAGGACGTCGGCGCCGCCGATCTCGACCACCTTCCCGGCCGACTCGGGCACCGTGGGTGCGGCCACCAGGTAGGAGAGCACGTCGCCGACGGCGACCGGCTGGATGCGCTGGTAGACCCAGCGCGGGCAGATCATCACCGGGAGCCGCTCGACGAGCCAGCGGATCATCTCGAAGGAGATGCTGCCGCTCCCGACGATGACCGCGGCCCGGAACTCGGTCACCGGAACCCCTGCGCTCCGCAGCGCGTCGCCGGTCTCCTGGCGCGAGCGGAGGTGATCGGAGAGACCGGAGGCCGAATCGCCCAGTCCTCCCAGGTAGACGATGCGTTTCACCCCGGCGTCGCGGGCCGCAGCCGCGAAGGCCCGCGCCGCGTCCCGATCCCGATCGGCGAAGGCGCCGTGAACCCCCATGCTGTGCACGAGGTAGTAGGCCACCTCGACGCCGGAGAGCGCGGGAGGGAGCGTGGCGGGGTCGAGGACGTCCCCGCGCACGATCTCGACGTCACCGGCCCAGGCCCGGCCGACCAGGCGAGCCGGGTCGCGTGCAAGCACCCGCACGCTCCTGCCGGCCTCGAGCAGCCGGGGGACGAGCCGCCCCCCCACGTATCCTGTCGCGCCGGTGACGAGGTCCATCGGGATACTCTAGCCAGGCAAGTCCCTCCCCGCCGTCCACCGGAACGAGGTTTCCGGTGGCCGTTGCCTCGACGCCCCTGTAAACGTCGAGGCGGCCCAGGAGGTCCAGTGCATGGCGCTTTCCCCCACCGACCGGAACTACCGCCTCACGGAGACCATCCGCCCGGTGCGCTACGAGCCCCTCCTCAGGGTGGAGCCCGCCACCGGCACCTTCCGGGGGCACGTCCGCATCGCGCTCGACCTCCGTGTCCCGGCTCGGGAGATCGTGCTCCATTCGGCGGGGCTCGAGGTCCTGCGCGCCACGGTCACGGCCGACGGCGTCCGAGGCGAGGCCCGGGTGGTCGCTCACGCGGCGAGCGAGACCGTGGTCCTCACCACCGGCGCCCTCCTCCCGGCCGGTCCTGCCGAGGTGGAACTGGAGTGGACCGGCACCTTCAGCCACGGGCTCCGGGGGCTCTACCGCGCCGGACCGCTCGCTGCGACCCAGTTCGAGGCGGCCGACGCGCGGCGCGTCTTCCCGTGCCTCGACGAGCCCGGGTTCAAGGCTCCGTGGGCCGTGTCGGTGGACGTCCCGCGGGGCACCCCGGTCCTGGGCAACGGCCGGGAGGTGCGGCGAGTGCTCGTGGGCGACCGGGAGCGGGTCGAGCTGGCCGAGACCCCGCCGCTGCCCACCTACCTCGTCGCCCTCGTCTGCGGACCGATGGCGGGCTGCCCGGAGGAGAGCGTCCGGGGCGTTCCGGTGCGCACCTGGTCCATCCCGGAGAAGGCCGACCTCACCGCCTTCGGCCAGGAGGCCGCGGTCGCGGTCCTGCCCCGGCTGGAGGACTACTTCGACGTCCCCTACGCCTTCGGCAAGCTCGACCAGATCGCGCTGCCCGACTTCGAGTTCGGCGCCATGGAGAACGCCGGGCTCGTCACCTACCGGGAGACGGCGCTCCTCCTCGATCCCGCCACCGCGTCGCTCGCGGTCCGCAAGCGGATCGCGGAAGTCGTGACCCACGAGCTCGCGCACCAGTGGTTCGGCAACTGGGTCACGATGCGCTGGTGGGACGACCTCTGGCTGAACGAGTCCTTCGCGACCTGGATGGCCTACAAGGTCGTCTCGGACTGGAAGCCGGAATGGAGGATCTGGCTCGACTTCGACCAGGGCAAGGCCGCGGCGCTCGCCCTCGACGCCCTCCGCTCGACCCACCCCATCCACGCCGAGGTGAGGAATCCCGAGGACATGGGGGAGGCCTTCGACGTCATCACCTACGAGAAGGGTGGGGCCGTCCTGCGGATGATCGAGGCCTGGCTCGGGGCCGAGCGCTTCCGCGCCGGGATCCGGCTCTACATGCGACGCTTCGCGCGCGGGAACGCGGTGGCCGCCGACCTCTGGGCGGCGCTGCAGGAGGCGTCGGGGGAGCCGGTGAGCGAGCTCGCGAACGCCTGGATCAAGCAGCCCGGCTTCCCGGTGGTCGGGCTCGCAGTGGCCGGCGGTCGGGTGCGGCTCTCCCAGCGCCGTTTCCTTTCCGAGCTGCGGGGCAGCGCCGAGGGGCTCTGGCCCGTGCCGGTCGTGCTGCGCTTCGGCGACGACCGCGGCGCCCGGGAGCAGCGTGTGCTCCTGCGCGACGGGGAGATGGAGGTGGTTCTCGAGGCGGTTGGCCCGGTGCGCTGGGTGTTCGGAAACGCGGGCGGCACCGGTTTCTACCGGGTCGATCACGCGCGGGCCGATCGGGAGGCGCTCGCCCGGAACCTGCCGGAGCTCCGGCCCGAGGAGCGCATCTCGCTCGTCGCCGACGAGTGGGCGCTGCTCCGCGCCGGAGGGAGGGAGGCGGCCCCGTTCCTCGACCTCCTGGCCTCGTTCGAAGGCGAGCAGGACCGGGCCGTCCTCGACGAGGTCGTCGGGCGGCTCGGGGCCGTGGAGCACCGGCTCGTCGATCCGGAGGTGCGCCGGCGCTTCCAGGGCTTCGCCGCATCGCTCCTCCGGAGCGCGCTGGCGCGGGTCGGGCTCGACGCGAGGCCCGGGGAGGGCGGCGAGTCGCGACTCCTCCGTGCGGCGCTCGTCCGGGGCGTGGCGGTGGTGGCGCGGGACCCGGTCGCCTCGGCGGGGCTCGAGGCTCGGCTCGACCGGTTCATCGACGGGGAGCGGGAGGCCCTCGAACCCAACCTGCACGACGCGGCGGTGACCGTGGCGGCGCGCCGGGGGGACGAAGCCCGCCTCTCGCAGTTCCGCCGGCTCGCCCGGGAGGAGAAGGACCCCGCGCTCCAGCGCCGGTACCGGATGGGCGTGGCTTCCTTCGAGGCGCCCGGCCCGGCCGCCGAGGTGGCTGCCATCCCGTTCGGGGACGAGGTCCCCCTTCAAGACGTCGCCTCCTTCGCCTCGGGGCTCCTCGCCAACCGGGAGGCCTCCGGCCGCTTCTGGGGGCTGCTCCGGGAGCGATGGGGCGCCGTGGAGGCGCGCCTGGCGGACGCGCCGCTCCTCCTGCGCCGGGTGGTGGAGGGGATCGGAGCATTCACTACGCGTGAACTTCTGGACGAGGCCAGGGCCTTCCTGGGCGCCCGGGAACTCCCGGCGGCCCGGCAGGCGGTCGCGCAGACGATGGAGCGGCTCTCCCAGGACGTGGAACTCTGGGAGCGCATCGGGCCGGAGGTGGCCCGCTGGCTCGCGGCCCGGGAGGAGGGACGATGACCGAGCACGTGGAGGGGGAGGAGCAGCGGTGGACGCGCCCCTGGCTCTACCTCTTCCTGGAACTGCCCTTCGGCGCCGCCATCGGCTTCCTCATGATCGCGGTCCCGTACCGGCTGTCGGCGGCCGGCATCCCGCTCTCCGAGATCGCCACCGTGTCGGCGGTGGGGTTCATGCCGCACGCCCTCAAGATCTTCTGGGTGCCACTCATCGACATGGTGGGACGCCGGAAGGTCTGGTACCTGGTCATGGTGGCGGTCACGGCGGGTCTTCTGGCCGCCGCCTCCCTGGTCCCCGACCCGGCGCGCCACCTCGGGCTCCTCACGCTGCTCGTCACCGCCCTCCAGGCGGCTGCCGCGACCACCTCGGCTGCGCTGAACGCCCTCATCGCGATGACCACCCACCCCGACGACAAGGGGAAGGCGGGCGGCTTCTACATGGCCGGCAACGTCGGTGGGACCGGGATCCTGGGGGCGCTCGCCCTCTGGCTCTCGACCGCCGTCGCCCCGTGGGTGGGCGGCCTCGCGCTCGCGCTCGTGGTGGCGGCGTCGGGAGCGGGAGCCATCACCATCCAGGAGCGGCACCTGGTCGGGGATGGCGGCGCCTTTTCCGGGGGGATCCTGCGCGCGCTGGGGCGGCGCATCGCCGCGATGGGGCGCGACCTCTGGGAGACCGCCTCGAGCCTGCACGGCTTCACCGCGCTCGTCATCTCGGTGGCGCCCGTCGGTTGCGGCGCGCTCACCAACCTCTTCTCGGGGATGGCCATCGAGTACGGGGCCGACCAGCACGTGGTGGAGGTCGTGAACGGCCTCGGCGGAGGCCTGGCCGGTGCGCTCGGGTCGCTCGTCGGCGGATTCCTGGCCGACCGGATGAACCGCCGGGTGGCCTACGCGCTGGCCGGTGGGCTCACCGCACTCTCGGCGGTGGGGATGCTTTTCGCCCCCATGACGCCCGCGACCTACACGGCGGGCACGCTCGCCTACAACTTCGCCAACGGTGTCGCCTTCGCCACATGGGCCGGGATGGTGCTCGAGGTGGTGGGGAACAGCGCCGCGGTGGCCACCAAGTACGCCCTCTTCGTCGCCTCCTCCAACTTCGCCATCAGCACGGTGACCAAGCTGGACGGCTGGGCGGCCGGGTTCCGGGGGCTCCACGGTGACTGGGGGCGTGAGGCGGGGGCCCGGGGGGCGCTGGCCTTCGACGCGGTGATCACCTTCGCCGGGCTCCTCCTCGTGCTCTGGCTCGTCCGCTACACCGCCCGCAGGAAGGCGAGGATCTCGGCCGCAACCGCCGCCGGCTCGTGACGGATCATCATGTGACCGGCGCGCGGGATGACACGCGTGCGTGCGTCGGCCAGGCAGGCGACCCGCTCGGCCATGTCGGGAGGCGCCTCGAGTTCGGTCCGCTCCCCTTCGAGGAGGAGAGCCGGGCATCGGATGGCCCGCCAGTAGCGGGTCCACTGCTCCAGCCGGAACGGGTAGGGGCCGCGCGTCACGTGCACGGGGTCGTGCTTGAAGGCGCGGCCGCCCGGGACGGGGCGCGTGCCCCGCTCGGCGAGGAAGAGGGCCACCTCGGGGGAGCAGAACGGATCGAACTGCCGGATCCGGTCGGCGCAGGAGTTCAGATCCGGGAGCACACGCTGCCCGCGCTGGCGGGCACGTCGCACGCCGTGGATCCACTCGGCGGCGCGGCGGGGCAGGTCCTCGTCGATCTGCTCGGCGAGGCGCATGCCCTCCATGGCCACGAGCGCCGCCGTGCGCTCCGGGAACACGCCGGCGAAGAGCGCTCCGATCGACGCCCCCATGGAGTGGCCCATCACCACCAGCCGATCCCGGGAGAGCGCGTCGGCGAGGTCGGCCACGTCGTGCAGGTAGTCGAGGAAGTGGTAGTAGCCGCCCTCCCCGATCCACTGCGTGTCCCCGTGGCCGCGGAGGTCCGGCGCGACGACGTGGTAGCCGGCATCGGCGAGGAACGGCGCGAGCGGCGCGAAGCCCCAGGAGAGGTCGAGGAAGCCGTGCAGGCAGAGGAGCGTCGTCCGGCCGCCCCCGTCCCATTCGAGAACGTGGTGGCGAAGGCCGTTCGCGACGGTCTCCCGCCGGGTGGGGTGTCCGATGTTCATCGACCGGGAGCGTAGCGCCTCGCGCCCGGCTAAGGAATGGCGGGAGGGTACATGCGAGCCGTCACCATCACCCGAAGAGGCGGTCCCGAGGTCGTCCAGGTCCGCGAAGTGGCCGAACCCTCGCCCGGGCCGGGCCAGGTGCGGATCGCCGTCCGGGCGGCAGGGCTCAACTTCGCCGACCTCATGGCGCGGATGGGGCTCTACCCCGATGCGCCGAAGCTCCCCGCGGTGGTGGGCTACGAGGTGTCCGGCGTGGTGGACGAGGTGGGGCCGGGCGTCTCCTCTCCCGCCGTCGGCGATCGGGTGCTCGCGCTCGTGCGGTTCGGCGGGCAGGCCGAGAAGGTCGTGCTGCCGGCCACGAACGCGCTCCCGATGCCGGACGGGATGACCTTCGAGCAGGGAGGCGCTCTCCCCGTCGCCTACCTCACGGCCTACCACTCGCTCTTCCGGGTCGGTCATCTCTCGGCGGGTCGGTCGGTCCTCGTGCACATGGCCGCGGGCGGCGTGGGCACCGCCGCGCTCCAGCTCTGCGCCACCGTCCCCGGGGTCACGGTCTTCGGGACCGCCTCCGCCGCGAAGCACGCCGTCCTCCGGGAGGAGGGCTGCCATCACCCCATCGACTACCGGACGATCGACTACGAGGCCGAGGTGCAACGGCTCACCGGCGGCCGGGGTGTCGACCTGGTCCTCGATGCCCTGGGCGGGCAGGACTGGAAGAAGGGCTACCGGCTCCTCCGCCCCGGCGGGATGCTCGTGACCTACGGATTCGCCAACATCGCCGCCGGTCCCCGCCGCTCGGTGGTGCGCGCCGCCCGGCAGCTCCTCTCGGTTCCACGCTTCTCCCCCATCGCGCTCATGGACGACAACCGGGGCGTCGCCGGCGTCAACATGGGGCACCTGTGGGGGGAGCCGGAGATGGTGCTCGGGGAGTTCCGGGCGCTGCTCGGACTGTTCCAGGAGGGTCGGATCCGGCCCCGGATCGACTCGGTCTTCCGGTTCGAGGAGGCGGCGCGGGCCCACGAACGGCTCCAGGGGCGAGCGAGCGTGGGCAAGGTGCTCCTCGTTCCCTGATCAGGGAACGACGCCGCTCGCCCGCTCGACCAGGAAGGGAAGCGCGCGCTCCTCGGCCCAGAAGGTGGGGTGGAAGGGGGATCCCGACACGAAGGCCCCGTGGCCGCCCCCGCGCGTCACCTCGAGCGTGACGGACGGGTTGGCGTTCGCCGCGTCCACCGGGATGGAGCGGGAGGGAACGAGGGGGTCGTCGTCCGCCGACAGGAGGAGGAGGTCGCGGCGCACCCCCGGGAGAAACCGTGCGGAGCTGCAGCGCCGCCAGTAGTCCTGCGCGCTCGCGAAGCCGTGCAGGCGAGCGGTGACGAGTCCGTCGTACTCGGCGAAGGTCCGGGAACGGCGCACCCGGTCGATGTCCAGCGCGCCCGGGTGTTCAGCCGACTTGGCGATGGCCTTCCGGCGCAGCCGCCGGAGGAACCGCTCCCGGTAGACGAAGGGCCAGAACCCCGGGGCGTCGAGCGCGACGGCGCAGGCTTCCAGGTCGAAGGGGACCGACACCGCCACCGCCGCACGAACGATGTCCGGCAAGGTCTCGCCCCGCTCCCCCATCCACTTCACGATCTGGTTTCCGCCGAGCGAGAAGCCGGCCAGGAGGATGGGCCGGGCCGGGTCCTCCGACGCGAGCCGACCCACCACGCCCTCGAGATCGCCCGTCTCCCCCGAGTGGTACTGCCGGAGGAGCCGGTTCGGCTCGCCCGAGCAGCCCCGGAAGTTCCAGGCCGCGATCGCGAACCCGTGCCGGGAGGCGGCGGCCGCCAGACCGCGCACGTAGGAGGCACCCGAGCTCCCCTCCAGGCCGTGGGAGATGACGAGCACCGGTGCGCCCCGGGCCGACCCGTCGAGCCGATCGACGTCGAGGAAGTCGCCGTCCGGAAGCTCCCAGCGCTCGCGACGGAAGGCGGGGCGAGGGAAGGGGCGGGCCACGCTGGCGTACACCGTTCCGAGGTGCTGGCCCGGAAGCCACTGGGCGCGCTGGAAGGCGGGGGTACTCACCCGGGCTCCTCGCCGGTGCGCGCGCGACGTACCTCGCCCGACCAGCGGAGCGAGAGGCTTCGCTCCACCGCGAGATCCCAGGTCCGGTGGAGCGCGCGTGCCGCCTCCTCGTCGCCGAGGAGGGCGAGCGCCCCGGCCACCGCCTCGATGGTGGACATCCCGTCCGCCACCGGCGGCTCCCGGAGCCGCTCGGCGGGCCACCCGGACAGCGACAGGCGTGGCATGGCCCGGAGCGCGGGGATGCGCTGGAGCATCCGGCGCGCCTGCGCCCAGGTGGCGTCGAGGACCACGAGCGTCCCGGGGAGGGGAGACGGGACGCCGCCGGACGGGGAGGGGAAGAGCACGGCGACGTCGGAGGTGGGGATCCGGTCCACGTCGAGCGGCGCGCCGGGTACGCCGTGATCGACGGTCTCGCACCGGGCGAGGCAGAGGGCCGCCCAGCGCCCCGAGTTGGTGGTGCGCACCCGCTCCTGCCAGTGGCGCACGAAGAGGACCCGGGTGCGGTTCTCCACGCGAGGTGCCTCCCGGCAGATGCACCGGTCCGGCGGGAAGAGGCAGCCCGGGCAGCGCCGGGAGAGATCCGGCACGCGGTTCCGCGGCTTCGGCACGGCTACCCTTCCGCGCCGCCGAGAAGGAACAGGTTCACGCCGCTCCGGCCCCAGCCCTCCTGGGCCGCGAGCAGGTCGAGCGTGAGGGAGGCCACGTCGTCGGCCAGAGGCTCCGCCGCCGGCATCTTCTCCAGGTAGAAGAGCTTCACGTAGGCCCCGCAATCGGAGCAGAGCTCGGCCTTCACCCCGCCGGGATCGCCGGCGACGGCGAGATAGCGGATTCCGCCCGTGGACCGGCAGCTCCAGCACTGGATGCGCGTCAGGTTCCAGTCCGACCCGCACAGGGAGCAGCAGAGGTAGCGGAGCCGGTCGTCGCCGAGCACGACGCCCGCCACCGGGGGGGAGCCGCAGACCGGGCAGCCCTGCTCGCTCCGGGCCAGCCCCGTCGCCGAAAGGGCCGACGCGAGGGAGGTGAAGTACACTTGGAGTGCGGCTCCCACGAAGGGGGCCGCCGCCAGGTCGGTGGCGGCGGGTTCGCCTCGCAGGACACCATCGGCGAGGGATTCGAGCTCCGCGGGGGCGGCCGTAGCGAGCCTCCGGAGCGCCTCCGCGGCGGGGGTCGGCCAGGAGCGGCTCCGCAGCGACCCGACGATGGAGGCGAGCCCGGCGCGCCAGGCGGGGTCGCGGACGTGGGTGGAGGCGCGCAGGGGCGTCCCGCCGGCGGGTTCCCGGTCCGGTGCTCCGGGCGGGACAGCTCCGAGCGCGGTCCCCTGGGCGCTGGCCACGTCGGCGAGCGCGTCGAGGAACTCGCCCATCGGGTTCCCCGGGACGAGCTCGCGGAAACGGCGCGCCCGGCGGGCGAAGAGCTCGGCCGGGCGCGGCAACCTCAATGGGACCACCTCGCCCGGCGTGCCGGGCGGTTCGAAGCTCATCGATCCTTGCCCCCGGTGACCTGCCGGAACCAGGCGGGGTGATGGTAGCGAGCCCAGGCCCGGGTCACCGTCCCCCGCACCATGGAGCGGATCGAGCCTCGGGTCCAGTAGGCCGCGTACCAGTGGATGCCGATGCCGATGAACATGACGAAGGCCGCCACCGCGTGGAGGAGGCTCGTCACCCTGCGCAGCGGCGCCGGGAAGGCGCCCGCGAACCAGGGCTGCCACATGGTGATGCCGGTGAGGAGGAGCACGGCGATGATCGGGACCATCGACCAGTACATGAGCTTCTGGCCGGCGTTGTACTTGCCGGTGTCGTCGAACTCGATCCGCTTCTCCATGTAGGCGACCGAGTGCTTCACCCACTCCGCGTCGGTGGGGGTCCAGCGGTTGTCCTGCCTGAGCCGCCACGCGTACGGGTAGAAGAGCAGGACGAGCAGGACGCCGGCGAACGGGTGGAGCAGCCGCATGAACTGGCCTCCCCCGAAGACCGCCGCGAGCCAGAAGAAGAAGGGGGAGAAGAGCGCCAGCCCCGACAGGAAGAGGAAGATGAAGGCGATGGCCACCGACCAGTGGACGATCCGCTCGAAGTTGCCGTGCCGGACCACCTTGCCGTCCGGAAGGACGAAGTCCTCGTCGCGATTCATGGCTGCGCCTCCTTCCCGCCCGCGCCCCCGGACTCGTCGGGAACCTCGAGCGGTCCGTACCGCATGTAGTGCAGGATGCCGGCCACCAGCACGCCGAACATGGTGGCCACGCCGAGCGCGCGGGCCACGCCGGAGCGCCAGAAGCCCACCAGCGCCCCGACGCTCGGGTCGCGCGGCAGCCCGTAGACCTCGGGCCGCTCGCCGTGGGGGAGCACGTAGAAGACGTGCGTGCCGCCCACGCCGGACGGGTCGTACACCGCCGCCTTGGCGAGTCCGCGCGCGTTCAGGTCCACGAGCCTGTGGGCTGCGAGTTCCCTCATCTCGGCCTTGGAGCCGAAGGTGAGCGCCTGGGTGGGGCAGGCCTTGATGCAGGCCGGTTCCAGTCCGACCGAGACCCGGTCGGAGCAGAGGGTGCACTTGTAGACCCGGCTGTCCTCCTTGCGGAGGCGCGGGACGTCGAACGGGCAGCCGGTGATGCAGTAGCCGCAGCCGATGCAGTGGTCCTGCTGGAAGTCGACGATGCCGTTCGCGTACTGCACCACCGCGCCGGGTGCGGGGCAGGCCTTCAGGCAGCCCGGCTCGGCGCAGTGCATGCAGCCGTCCTTGAAGATGAGCCAGGCGAAGTTGCCGTCTACCTCGGTCTCCTGGAAGCGCATCACCGTCCAGGACTGGTCGGTGAGGTCGATCGGGTTCGCGTAGGTCCCCTGGAAGGTGCCGATCACGTCGCGGAGGTCGTTCCACTCCATGCAGGCGGCCTGGCAGGCCTTGCACCCGATGCAGCGGGAGAGGTCGATGAGCTTCGCCACCTCGGGCCGGAAGGACCGGGCCGAGGGGGCGGACTCCATCGTGGTGGCGGAGCGTCGGAGGATGTCCTGGGTCTCGAGAGCCATGGTCGCCTCCTAGGCCTTCTCGACGTTGACCAGGAACGCCTTGTACTCGGGCGTCTGGATGTTGGCGTCGCCGACGGGCGGGGTGAGGGTGTTCGTGATGAACCCCTTCCTCGTCTGTCCCAAGAACCCCCAGTGAATGGGGAGCCCCACCACCTCGATCTCCTTGCCGTCCACCTGGAGGGTGGGCAGCCGCTTCGTGACGAGGGCCTTCAGCTTCACCTGTCCGCGCTTCGACTTCACCACCACCCAGTCGGCGTTGCGGATTCCCTTCTTCCGGGCCAGCCCCTCCGAGACCTCCACGAAGGCCTCCGGCTGGAGGACGGCCGGGATGCGGGCGTGCTTGGTCCAGAAGTGGAAGTGCTCCGTGAGCCGGTAGGTGGTGGCCACGAAGGGGAACTCGTCCGGCTTCCCGAACGCCTTCCAGTCGTCGGCGTACACCCGCGCGGCCGGATCGTTCAGGATCTTGCCGAAGGGGTTCTTCGCGAGCGGGGTGTCGAAGGGCTCGTAGTGCTCCGGGAACGGCCCGTCGGCCATGGCCGGCGCCCAGAGCCGGCCGACGCCCTCGGCGTTCATGATGAACGGCTGCATGCCGTCGGCGGGGGCGGAGTCGGCCTTGAAGTCGGGCACGTCGTTGCCCACCCACTTCGCGCCGTTCCACCAGACGAGCTTCCGGGTGGGGATGTAGGGCGCGCCGTCGGCGTTGCAGGAGGCGCGGTTGTAGAGGATGCGCCGGTTGGCCGGCCACGACCAGGCCCAGGCCGGGGTGATGCCCAGGCCGCTCGGGTCGGAGGGATCGCGCCGGGCCATCTGGTTGCCGGCCTGGGTCCAGCTGCCGGCGAAGATCCAGCAGCCGCAGGCCGTGGAACCGTCGGCCTGGAGGACCGCGAAACCGGGGAGCTGTTCCCCTTGCTTCACTAGTAGTGAACCTGGGTTCTTGGGATCCGGCACGTCGGCGAGCGCCTGGCCGTTGAACTCGCGCGCCACCTCGTCGGGGGCGGGCGCCCTGGCGATGCGGTAGGGCCAGGCGAGCTGGAGGACCGGGTCGGGGAAGGCCCCGCCCTCCTTGGCGTAGAGCCCCTTCAGCGCGAGGAAGAGCTCGCCCACGATCTCGAGGTCGCCCTTGGCCTCTCCGGGAGGTTCGGCGGCCTTCCAGTGCCACTGCAGCCAGCGTGCGCTGGAGACG
>SESG01010167.1_pt1 | contig 24582 bp, 22 predicted proteins | sample 3171421 | NCBI WGS metagenome assembly SESG01 (sample SAMN10866946, study PRJNA518727) | freshwater metagenome | biome: subpolar coniferous forest; feature: holomictic lake; material: water; isolation source: holomictic Lake 227, 6 m and 8 m depth | place: Canada: near Kenora, Ontario | collected...
CCGCGCAGCACCCGCTTCTCGCCCACCCGGAGCGTCACCTTCTCGCGGTCGAAGTACTCCGCGAGCGGGATGACGTGCTTGCGGGTCGAGCCCACCAGCTCCTTGAAGGCCTGGGTGTCGATCTCCCGGTGGGCGTGCAGGTGCTCGATGAGGCGCGCGCGCAGGGTCGAGACGGCCGCGCCGTCGAACCAGATCTCCGGGGAGACGCGAACGACCGACCCGTCTGCGGCGAGCAGCTTCAGCACCGCGTTCACGTCGGCCGCCGATGCGCCGGCGAGCCCGGGAAGGTCTACCACCCGAGGCGGAGCGAGCGCGCCCTCCCGGAGCAGGTCGGCCACCCGGTCCTTGAGCGCCCCGCCCGTCCCTCCCGACGCGGCCACGTGGCCGTGCAGCCGCGCGTGGTCGCCCTCGAGCACGAGCTCCCCCTTCTCGGCGAGCTGCGAGAGGAGCCGCTGGAAGAGGCGGGGATCGGTCACCGGCGGAAGGCGGCCGCGCAGCTCCTCGCGACCGGCCCCGGCGGCGAGCGGTTGCGCGGCGTGGAAGGCCCGGAGGGCTTCGAGGAGCCGCTCGCGCAGATCGGTCGCGACGGTACCCGACACCCACGACCTCCGGTCCCGGTCGAAGAGGAGCGCCAGGCCGCGGGCGCCGAGCCGGTCGAGTGCTCCCTGGACGGCGCGCGGGGAGAGGGCGGTGCGCCCGGGCAGCGCGTCGGCGGGAAGGCCCGCCGGGCCCGCCATGGCGAGCACCTCGGCGATGCGTGCGTCGGCGTCCCCCGTGGCGAGTATCCGAAGCTGCGCCAGGTCGTCGGCCTTCCCGCGCCGCCGCTTGCGGGGCACCACCGCGAGCACGCGCCCGCCGCCCACCGTCTTGCCGCGCCCCTCGATGGCGCGGAAGCCGCGCAGGATGAAGCGCTGGCCGGGGAGCGCGGCCACCGGCGCGGCGAGCCGGAGCTGGGCGAGGGCGGTCGCACCGGGCGCCATCTCGGGCCGCCCGTCCACCAGGGCCACGGCGCAGGGCACCTGTGCGGTTCCCACGTGGAGCAGCAGGCGGGAGCGGTGCCGGATGGGGCGGGGCGCGGCCTCGAGGAGGGTGAGCTCGACGTCGAGGATGGAGGTGGCGGGCACCTCGCCGGGGTGGGTGAGCACCTGGCCCCGAGAGATGGCCTGGGCGTCCACGCCGGGGAGGTTCACCGCGGTCCGCTGGCCGGCGGCGGCGCGCGGCGCACCCTGCCCGTGGACCTGGACGCTGCGCGCCCGGAGCTCCCCCACCGCCTGGGAAGGTGGAACGAGCGCGAGCACGTCGCCCGTCGAGACCGCGCCCGAGAGGATGGTCCCGGTCACCACCGTGCCGAATCCCTTCAGCGAGAAGGCGCGGTCCACCGGGAGGAGAAGCGGCCCGTCGGCCGGCCGCTCCGGGACCTGAGCGGCGAGCGTGCCGAGCTCCTCGACGAGGCGAGGAATCCCCTCGCCGGAGCGGGCCGACACCGGGAGGATGGCGGCCGCTTCGAGGAAGGTGCCCTTGCAGGCGGCGCGGATCTCCTCCTCGAGCAGCGGCAGCCAGTCCTCGCCCAGCCCGGGGAGGAGGTCGGCCTTGGTCACCACCACCACGCCCCGCGCCACGCCGAGCAGCCGGCAGATGTCGAGGTGCTCCCGGGTCTGGGGCATGACCCCCTCGTCGGCGGCGACCACCAGCAGGACCAGGTCCACCCCGCCGGCGCCGGCCGCCATGGCCCGCACGAAGCGCTCGTGCCCCGGGACGTCCACGACGCCGGCCACCGTGCCGTCGGGCAGCTTCAGATGCGCGAAGCCCAGCTCGATGGTGATGCCGCGCCGCTTCTCCTCGGCGAGCCGGTCGGTGTCGATGCCGGTGAGGGCCTGGACGAGCGCGGTCTTCCCGTGATCGATGTGCCCCGCGGTCCCCACGACGACGCGTCGCACGATCGGTCCGGGCCGGGCAGCGGGCTAGACGCCCACCGAGCCGGGGTCTACGGGTCCACCCTCGTCGAGCCGGTAGTCCCAGGGGAAGACGATGAGCTGCGCGGTCTCGAGCGCGAACCACTCCGGGCGGGAGCCGCCGGGCCGGACCACCAGCGCCGCCGACTGGACCTCGCGCGCGCCGGAGCGCTTCGCGAGCGCCGTGGCCTTGGCGAGGGTGTCGCCCGAGTTGGTCACGTCGTCCACCACCAGCACGTTCTTGCCCTTGGCCTCCGGCACGCGGAAGGTGGGCACCGTGCGCTTGTCGCGCGAGCGCTTCTCCACCCGCACCGGGAGGAAGTCGGCCCGCATCGGGGCGGCGAGCGCCCCGCCCACGAAGATGCCGCCGCGGGCCACGCCCAGGATCACATCGGGCTGGAAGCGCGCCGCGATCCGGTTGGCGAGGTCGCGGGCCACCGTGCCGAACTCGATCCAGGTGAGCTCGCGCACCGCGCTCCCGCTGGACGATGGGGCGGGGAGGCCGCCGAGCCGCTCGATGGCCCAGGCGTCGGCGACGCCCACGCCGAGCGGCTGCTCCGCGCGGGGGCGCTTCGATCGCGCCGGCGCCTTGCGGGGCTTGCGGGCGGTCTTCTTCGTCTTCTTCGAGGGAGCGATGGCGGCCTCCGGATGGGGCTGGGGTCGGTGGGTGAATCTAGCATGCGACGGCGCGGGCGGCGCCGGGGTCAGGCGCGGGCGCCTCCGGGTACTCCGCCCTCGAGCCTCCGGGCGATGTCGGCCAGTTCCGCCTCGCCGATCACGTACCGCTTCCTGCAGAACTCGCAGTCGATGACGACCTGGCCGTCCTCGACGATGACCTGCCGGATGCCGTCGGGCCCGAGCGCCGACACGGCGTTCACGGCCCGTTCCCGGGTGCAGTTGCAGACGTAGGAGACGGGCCCCTGCGCGAGGACCTGGAGCCGGGTCCCCACCGCCGCGCTGGCGAGCGTCTCGCCCCGTTCGCCGCGGGCGAGGGCATCCCGGAAGCTCCCGGCCTCGAGCCGCAGCCGGACCTCCTCGAGCGCCTCGAGGCTCCCGCCCGGCATCTTCTGGACCACGATGCCGGCCACGACACCGAGCGGCTCGCCGTCGTGGGGGAGGACGCGAAGGTCGAGGACCGACGCCACCTGCTCGCTCGACGCGAAGTAGCGGCGCAGGTTCTCGGTGAGCGTCCCGGGCGTGAACTCCACCGACCCCCGGTAGAACTCCCCCCTGCCCTGATCGCGGAGAACCGACAGCGTCCCCGACCCGCCCAGCGCCGCCCGGGGGCCCACCGAGGGGTCCCCGGGGAAATGGATGTCGGGGCGACGGATCCGGCCGCGGATGTTGCCCTCGGTGTCGGCATCGACGAGGAGGCCGCCGATGGGCCCGTCCACCTCGAGGGAGAGGTTCACCCGGGTCCGCTCCTTCTGGAGCGCACCGAGGAGGAGTCCGGCCGCGAGCGCCTCGGCGAAGACGGCCGCCGAGGTGGGGGCGAGGCCGTGGAGCATGCGGGCCATGCGGGAGAGGTCGGTGGCCTCGACCTGGATCACGCGGAGGTCGGCCGGCTCGATGAGCCCGCGGAGGAGCTGGTCCTTCACGGCCCCTCCGGGAAGGCGCCCAGGAAGGCGAAGAGCCACTGGGGCATGGCCGCGTCGGGGATGTCGTTCGCCGCCCCCTCCAGCTCCATCGAGGCCGCATCGGGATTGGGGCAGGCGAGGAAGCCCCGCCAGCCCTTGCCCTCCACCAGGTTCAGGTCGATCGAGCAGCCCGCGCCGGGTGTCCCGGTCACCTGATCCTTCTGGAACCGGAGTTCGAGCCTCGCGTTCCGCCACAGCCCGGAGACGAGGAGTTCCTCGCCCTGCCGCAGGACCGTGAGATCGACGCCGGCCCCCTGGATTCGACCGCTCGACACCTCGAGCATCGTGGTCTGTCCACCGAGCGTGCCGGCCCAGCGCCCCTGCGAGTTGCGCGCGAGGCTGGTGTTCGGACCCACGACCTGGTTCGCGCCGTAGGAGTTGGTGATGCCCGCGGCCCGCCCCACGGCGAGGTAGATCGCGCCGTCGGACCGGTAGCTCATCCGGAGCGCGGCCGCGGTCGGCGGCGACGCGTCCATGGCGAGGGGGGCCCCCCGCGGCGCGCTGGCGCAGGCGGCGAGCAGGAGGAGGGCGAGGAGGGGCACGCGGGTCATGACGGGAGGTCTATCCCGGACGCGCCCCGTTTTCACGCGGGCGTCAGCGCTCGCTGGCCGACTTGCCCTTGTCGGTGTGTGTGGCGACCCCGCGCTGCGGCCGCGTGCCGGGCAGGCTCTGGGTCGAGATGCCGCGCGGGCCACCGCCCGTCACGTTTCCGACGGGGATACCCATCATCGGATTCCAGCCCAGGGAGTTGCAGGCCCTCTGGTCCCACCAGGAGCAGGGTCCCGGCGCCCCGTACACGGCGGGCGGGCCCCGGTACTCGGCGGGCAGGAACCAGGACGGCGATCCCGTGCGCGCCCCCGCGTAGGCGGCGTTCGGGAAGACGGTGGTCTGGGGCGAGGGGAGCGAGGCCAGGAAGGCGAAGAGCCACTGGGGCATCTCCGCGGACGGATCGCCCGCGACCCCCCGCAACGTCATCCAGGTGTAGGTGAGCCGGCCGCCGCAGCCGCCGAAGCCGCGCCAGTAGCCGTCCCTGGCGAGCGCGAGCTCCATGCTGCACACGCCGTTCGTGGGGGAGGCGGAGAGGGTGGTGGGGGAGACGTCGATGCGGAGCAGGTTGCCGAACCACATCCCCTGGACGTGGACGACCGGCCCCTCCTGCGTGACGAAGACGTTGACCCCCTCGCCGGTGATGCGTCCGCCGCGGGCGCGGAGCAGCACCGGCCGGTTGCGCAGCGTCCCGCCCCAGAGCCCCTCGTCGGTGAGCGCGAGGTTCACGGCGGGTCCGCGCACGCTGCGGGCGTCCCAGGCGGCGCTGGCGCCGGGCGTGCCCATCGGCGTGAACTGGATCTGCCCCTGCTCGGTGAAGTCGGCGGCGGGGTCAGGAGGGGGAGCCGGCGGGCGCATGGTGAGCGGCCGGCCGGCCGGTGCGCTGGAGGCGCAGCCGACCGCGGCCAGCGCCAGGGCGGCGAGCAGGGCGGGGGCGACCGGTATTCGATGGAGCGGCATGGCTTCCCTCCGCGCCGGGGGGCGGTCCACAGGATAACACCCGGCCCGGCCGGAAGTTGTGCCCCCCCCGGAAGGTGGGGACCGTCAGCGAGGGGCGAGGACGCTGCGGAGCGTGTCGCGGATGGAGTAGCGGGGGCTCCATCCGGCGTCGCGCGCGAAGCGGGAACCGTCCACGGCGCACAGGTACTGGATGTAGTCGATCTCGCCGGAGGGATAGGAGGACAGGCGCGCGTCGTAGAGGGCCCGCACGAACGGGCGGACGAGGAAGTGGGGCAGCGGGACCGGCTCCCGCCCCAGCTCCCGCAGGGCCGCCGAGAGGGGCACCTCGCCCGCGCCGGTGACGTTGTAGACGCCGCGGATCCCGGGGCGCAGGGCGAGCGCGATGGCCCGGCAGACGTCCTCCTCGTGGATCACCTGGATCATCGGGTCGAAGCCGAGGACGGTGATGGGGCGCTCGAGCCGGAGGTAGTTGGACGAGGCGTTCCGGACGGTGGGGCCGATGATATTCACTGGCCGTAAAATTACCGTCTCGATCTCCGGGTGGCGCCACATGAACGACTGCACGTACATGTCGACCTCGATGAGGTCGCGGTAGCCGGGCAGGCGGGCGGCGCCGAGGAGCGGGGTCTCCTCCGGGAGGAAGTTCGGGTTCCCCGGGGCCGGGCCGTAGACGTTGGCGCTGGAGAGGAGCAGCACCTTCTTCACGCCGTGGCGGGTCGCGATGTCGAGCAGCTTCTGGGTCCCGGCCACGTTGAAGCTGTGGGCCTCGGCCCGGTCGTCGCGCGGGTCGTGCTTCAGCCCCAGGTGGGCGATGGCCTCGATCCGGTTCCGGCGGAAGACGTCCTCCACCCGCGCCTTGCGGATGTCGAGCTGGTGGTGCTCGACGTCCTTGGGCCGGTCGCGCAGCGGGCGCCGGTCGAAACCGATGACGCGGGTCTCCCCGTGGAGGACCCGGGCCAGCTTCCGCCCCAGGTTCCCGGCGATCCCGGTGATCGCCACGCTGGCCGGCAGCTGGCTCACCAGAAGACGTGCTCCCGGTCGGCGAGGCCGCGGGCGAGCAGCCCCGCCACCGCATCGCGAACCCGCGCCACCTTCCGCTCCAGCACCGCGTCCTCGTCGTCCGCACGCCCGGTGAAGCGCATCGGCTCCCCGAAGTGGATCCGGTACCGGACGGGGAGCGGGAAGGGCAGGCCGGTGGGCGTGATGGGGAAGTGGGGGAAGGAGAACATCCGGGCCAGCGGCTGGATGTCCAGGATGGCCGGTGCCTGCTCCTCGGCGCCCACCACGCCCACCGGGACGACCGGGACGCCGTTCTCCAGCGCGAGCCGCATGAACCCGAGGCCGAAGTCCTGCAGCTGGTACCGGCGGGAGAAGGGCTTGTTGAGCCCGCGGGTCCCCTCCGGGAAGACGAGCATCGCCTCGCCGGCCGAGAGCAGCCGCCGGCAGTTCTCCGGCGTGCCCACGACCTGCCCGCAGCGGGCGAAGAGGGTGGAGACGAAGGGGAGGGTGGGGACCCACTTGTCCACGAGGGCGCGGACCGCACGCGGCGGGTCCTTGTCCACGAGGCAGGCGGTCTCGACCATGACGGCGTCGAAGGGGAGCTGGCCGGAGTGGTTGCCCACGATGAGCACCGGCCCCTCGTTCGGCACGTTCTCGAGCCCGAAGGCCTGCACCCGGAAGTACTTCCGGTAGAGCCAGAGCACCGGCGCCACCGCCGCCTGCATGAAGTCGACGTCGAAGCCGTACGGATCCACCCCGTACTCGTTGCGAGGGGGGGTGAGCTTCTGCAGCCGCTCGCGGGTGCCCGGGCCGCCGAGCTCCATCGTCCAGCGCCGCAACCTCTCCTGGATCTCGTCGCCGAGCCCCGCCATCCGATCGATCTACCACGCCGGCGGAGACTTCGACGACTCCGGGTCCGGCCGGACGGGGGCGGAGACGCGCAGGACCCAGAAGAGGCGAGCCACCTGGCGCAGCACGTCGGGCACCCGTCGCAGGAGCCCGATCGACGGGGCGCGCTTCTCCCGCAGCTCGATGGGGATCTCCACGACCCGCTTCCCCTCCAGGCCGGCCCGCAGGACGAGCTCGCTCGCGAAGACGTCCCGGTCCACCACGCAGCGGGAGGCGACCGGAGCGATGAGGTCCCGGGAGAAGGCCTTCACTCCGTGGGTGTCCGTGCCCCGGAAGCCGAGCAGGAGGCGAAGAACCGTGTTGTGAACCCAGGTGGCGGTCCGCCGGAACGCCGGACGGCCGTCCACCGATCCCGGGGCCCGCTTCGACCCGACCACCATGTCGGCCTGCCCTCCCTCGAGGAGCGGAAGGGCCCGGTCGTAGAAGGCCGGGTCGCAGAGGTCGATCTCGTCGGCCACCACCCAGCGACCCCGCGCCTCCAGGATCCCCCGCCGCAGCGCGAGCCCGTAGTTGGGGTGGGGCGAGTGGACGTGGCGGAGCCGGGGGTGCCGATTCGCGAGCTCCTCGAGGATGGGAACGGTCCGGTCGGTCGAGCCGTTCTCCGTGAGGAGGAGCTCGTAGTCCCATCCGCGGAGGTCGAGCGCCTCCATCAGCTCCTGGCAGGCCTGCGCGACGATCCCCTCCTCGTTGTAGACGGGGATGACGATGCTCAGCCGGGGGGGCGCGACCGACATTCGCCCTCCTGCTTATCATCTCAGGCGGAGCGCCGCCTCCCGGCCGCCGAGGAGCGCGTCCTCCATGGAGGAGTACTCCCAGCTCCCCGACCGCCCCGCCACGAGGACGTCCCGGCCGGCCAGCCAGGTGCGGACCTCCTCCCGGGCCGAACCGTACCGCGCGTCGTGGATGACGTAGGCGTGGGGGATGGAATGGGTCTCGGCAAAGAGGACGTCGGCCGCCGACCGGACCATCCCGAGCTCGAGCAGTGCGGTGAGCGCCGCCGCCTCGGCCTCGGCGGCCGGTACCGGCGCGGCCCCCGACATCTCCACGTAGAAGCTCCGGCAACCGGGGGGTGCGAGGGAGGGCACCGCGGCGGAGGCGGAGCCGACCCGGTACGGACGGAGCCGGGGTTCGGGCAGGTAGACCCAGTGCCAGGGCGGACCGCCCACGTCCCGGGCGGCCACGTTCACGTAGGTCACGGTGGCGGCACGGAGCGAGCGGGCCGCCTCGCGAACCGAGGGCGGAGCGCCCCCCACGAGCTCCACCAGCGAGGGGAGGGGGGCCGTGGCGATCACGGCCCGGAAGGGGACCTCCTCGCCCGTGGAGAGGAGCGCCACCTTCCGGCCCGGGTCGATGGAGACCGGGTGGACGCCGCATTCGGCCGGCCGCGTCAGGCGGGCCGTCAGCGCGCGCACGAAGGTCTCGATTCCCCCCTCGCGCGGGTAGAGGAAGGAGGCGTTGTAGCCGGCCCCCTCCTCGGCGAGCCCGAGCGCGCCGCGCACCACCTGCTCGAGCGTGGGCTGGGGGACGAAGCGCCCCATCCACTCCGTGGAGAGATCCTCGGGCGGCACGGTCCAGAGCTTCTCGTTGTAGGGGAACATGAAGTTCCGGGCGAAACCCGGGCCCAGGTGGCGGAGCACGAACTCGGCGAAGTTGCGCGGCTCCCGTTCCCGCAGGGCCCGCCCCTCCTCGCCGAGCCGGGCGGCGACGAACCCCAGGACGTTCTCGGCGATCACGGCGGGGGGAAGCCCGTGGGTGTGGACCTGGTAGGGGTAGGGGGTGAAGACCCCGTTCGACCAGATGGCGGCGCGTCGCTCCACCGAGACCCATCCGCCGGGGAGCAGCTCCTCGGCGAGGGCCCGCATCCCGGGGTCTCGCAGGTGCAGCCAGTGGCCGGTGGCGTCGAAGGCGAACCCGTCGCGGAGGCGGGTGCGGCAGAGTCCGCCCGGACGGGTGCCACGCTCGACGAGCCGGTACCCCCGGTCGAGGGTGAGCCCCGCGGAGATCCCCGCGAGGCCCGCGCCCAGGACGAGCACGTCTCTGTTTGGTGGTGCGCGGTTCACGGACGGCGTTACGATTCCCGTTTCTGGTTAGCATGCGGGATGCCCTGGCGCCAGCGCCCGGGCCCCGGGGGCTCATTCGATGCGTGTCACCTGTCCGCAGTGCCAGTCCGGCTACGACGTCGACCCGGAGAAGATCCCGGTCGCCGGGCTCAGCGTGCGGTGCCCCCACTGCACGCGCGTGTTCCCGGTGCGCAAGCTCGACCCCGTCCCGCTCCCCGGGAGAGCACCACCGGCGCCGCCGCCCCAGGATGCGGACTTCTTCCCGGCGCCCGAGGTCGTGGACGAGCCGACCCGCGCCGTTCCGCTTCCCCCGCCGCCCGGCGGCGCGTCCAGCCAGCCCTGGCCGCCCCCCGAGGAGCCGTTCGAGCTCCCCGAACCGCTCTCCTTCGGGGAGGTGCCCCTCGACGACGAGCTGGAGATGCTCTTCGCCCCCGGGGACGCTCCCCCGGCCGCAGCCGCCCAGTTAACTGAGAGTGAAACCAGATGGCGGGTTCGACGCTCCTCCGGGCGGATCTTCGGCCCCTTCGCGGAGCCGGAGATCGCGGAGATGCTCGCGAAGGGGGAACTCCTCGGAAACGAGGACATCGCCCCCGCCAGCGGCGAGGACTGGATCGCCATCGGGTCGGCCGCCCCCTTCGCCGCGGCGGTGAAGCGGATGAACGACGCGCCGCTCGTGCCGCCGCTCTCCTCCGGCGCGCCGCAGGCCGAGGGGTTCGGGACGGTCCCGGCTCCGTTCCAGCCCCGGATGCAGGGCGGTTTCCGCGAGAAGCAGGCGCGCAAGCCCATCCCGCGCCGGTGGCTCGTGGTGGCCGGCGTGCTGCTGCTCGTCGCCGGGGTCGGAGCCGGCGGCGCCCTCACGCGCCACGGACCCTTCTTCTGGAAGATCCTCCGCTCGCGGAGCGACTCGTCGGTGGCCCGTCTGGCGGCCGAGGGGCGGAAGCTCCTCGCCCAGGACGCCTTCCCCTCCGACCAGGGGGCGATGCGGCTCGCCGAACAGGGGCTGGCCCGCCGCGGCGACGATCCGGAGGGCATCCGGCTCTTCACCAGCGCCTCGGCGGCGCTCGGCTCCCGCGGGGCGGAGGCGATGCTCCCCCGGGCGCGCCAGCTGTCGGCGGCGCTCACGATCGACTCCCCCGACTCGCTCGATGCGCGGGAGGCGGCCCTCGCCGTGGCGCTCGCGGCGGGCGAGGACACCGCCGCGGCGGCCGCGGCGCTGGAGAAGGTGCTCCCGGCCAGCCCCGACTCGGAGACCCTCTTCCTCCTCGCTCGTGCGGCACTCGCCCGCGGGGACCTGCCGAAGGCGCAGGCGGTGCTCGACCGGCTCGACGGCCAGAGCCCAGGCTCCGTCCGCGCGGCCAGATTGCGCGCCGCACTCCTCGTGAAGAAGGGGGACGACCCGGCGGCCCGGACGGTGCTCGAGGGCGCGCTGGCCCGCGAACCGGCTCATGCGGCGGCAGCCCTCGACCTCGCCGCTCTCCAGGAGAAGGCGGGCGAGCCAGGCGCCGAGGCGGCGCTGCGGGCGCTCCTCGCCAGGGACCGGCTCGAACGGCTCGGCCCCTCCGAGCGGGCCCGCGCCCGGGTGCTCCTCGCCGGGTTGCTCTCCCGCGCCGGCGACGTCGAGGCAGCCGAGGTCGAGCTGGCCCAGGCCGCGCAGGACTGGGCCGGTGCGAACGATGCCCGCTTGGCGCTGGCGCGGTCGCTCCTCCGCCGGGGCGAGCTGGTGAAGGCGGCCGCGGTGCTCGAGTCCATCCCCGCGCCCGCCCGGAGCGCCGCAGCCTGGGCGCTCCTCGTGCGAGCCCAGACGGCCGCCGGGAAGGGGGCCGAGGTGGCAGCGAGCCTCGACGCCGCGCAGGCTCGCTTCCCCGACGACCCCGATCTCCTCATCGCCCGCGGTCTGGCGGAACAGCGGGCGGGCAAGGGCGTGGAGGCGCGGAAGACCTTCGGGAAGGCGGCGGACAAGGCCCCCACGGGGTGGCAGGCGCCGCTGGCGCTCGCGCGCCTCTCCGCGGCGGAGGGGGACCTGGCCGGGGCCGAGGCCCAGCTCAAGATCGCCACCGAGCGGGGGCCGGCGGAGCCCGACGTCCTCGCGGCGCAGGCCTCCCTCGCCTTCGCGCGGGGCGACACGGCCGGGGCGGAGGAGTTCTTCGCCCGCGCGCTCGCCCTCGACCCGCGCAACGCCCCGGCGCTGGCCGGGTCGGCCCGCCTCGCGCTCGCCCGCGGGGACCTGGCGGGGGCCCGCCCGATCGCCGAGCGCGCCGTCGCGGCCGACCCGGGATCGGCCGAGGCGCAGCTCGTCCTCGGCTGGGTGCTCTGGCGTTCCGGCGAGCCCGAGCCGGCCCGCAAGGCGCTCGAGGCGGCGCTGGCGCTCGACCCCCGGGGTGCGCTGGCGCGGGTGAGGCTCGGCGCGCTCCTGCTCGAGCAGAAGCGAACCGACGAGGCGATGAAGCACCTCGACCAGGCGACCAGCCTCGACGCCCGGCTGGCGGAGGCGCAGTTCTGGCTGGGCAAGGCGCTCCTCGTCCGGGGCGAGACGGCCTCCGCCCTGGAGCGGCTGCGCCAGGCCACCCGGCTCGCGCCCGGCGAGGCCGCCTATCAGGTGCAGCTCGGCGAGGTGCTGGAGCGCTCGGGGCAGGTGCCGGAGGCCGTGGGGGCCTACCGGGCCGCCATCTCGGCGGCCCCCCGCTCCCCCGACGGCCTGCTCCACCTCGGACGGCTGTTCGCCAGCCAGGGGGACTGCAGGCAGGCGATGCCCTGGTTCCAGAAGGCCATCGAGGTGGCCCCCGACCCCGAGCTGGCCCGCATCGAGCTGGCCGGCTGCCAGCTCCGGTCGGGCAGGGCCGCCGAGGCGGTCGCGACCTACCAGAAGGTGCTGCGGGGCGACCCGAAGCGGGTGGAGGTCTACTACCTCCTCGCACGCGCGGTGCACGAGGCCCAGGGGCTCCGGCAGGCGGTGCCCTGGTACGAGAAGGCCGCCGTGGCGGAGCCCGGGAACCCCATGCCCCACCTCTACCTGGGCTACTGGCACAAGGAGCGCGGGCAGCGGGCGCAGGCCGTCCAGGAGTTCCGCAAGTACCTGGCCGAGCGCCCCGACGCCGACGACCGCAAGGACGTCGAGCGGGAGCTCGAGGACCTGTCGGGCAAGCCATAGCGTCCCAATTCTCGCGAGCACGACGGGACGGTCTGGTGTAGACCTCCCCTGCAAACGGAGGTTTTCATGAGCATCCCCGCGTTCCTCGCCGCCCTCGTCCTGGCCCAGGCCGCCCCCGCGGGGGTGCCCACGGTCCTGCCGCCGCCCAGCGGCTCGACGAAGCCGGCCGCCACACCCGACGGGATGCCGGCGCCGTCGCCCGCGCCCCGGAGCAAGATCCTCACCCTCCGGGAGGCCCTCGATTCGGCCCGCACCCAGAACCTCGACATCCAGCAGCTCGACGCCAAGGTGCAGGCGGCCCGCCAGTTCGCCTGGAAGGCCTGGTCCACCTACCTCCCGCAGGTGTCGGCCGGCGTGAACGTGGTGCGGAACCAGTACGAGGTAGACTTCGCGCTTCCCGGCGGTTACTGGGTCCGCGACATGGGCTCCTCGCAGGGGCCGGCCGGCGGCGGCTCCGTGCCCGGCAACCCGTCCAGCTACATCGTCTACCCGAGCGACATGGTGAGCGCGGTGGTGCAGCCGCTCGTCCAGACCCAGGGGCAGGTGAAGCTCACCCAGGCGGTGCTGGCGCCCCAGGCGATCGTGCTCATCCAGAACGCCTACAAGGCGGAGAAGACCGTCGACTACAACGTGCAGCAGGCCCGCCGGGACGTCCTCTTCGCCGTGGCCCAGATCTACTACGGGGTCGCGAGCCTGCAGGAGCTCTCCGCCGTCCAGGAGAGGCAGGTGGTGATGACGAAGGAGCGGGAGCGGGACGCGCGGGTGCGCTTCGAGGCCGGCACCGGCACCAAGGTCGGCCTGCTCCGCGCCGAGATCGACCGGGCCCAGGCCGAGGAAGATCTCAAGCGGTCCCAGTTCGACTTCCAGCGGCTGCGACTCTCGCTCGCCGAGATGCTCAACCGGCCCGACGACTTCGACATCGTCATCCCCTCCGCGCCCCCCAAGCCAACCGGGGCGGATCTCCCTCAGCGGGCGCTGCAACTCCGCCCCGACGTGAAGGCCGCCGCGGAGAACCTGGACCTCGCCTACGGGGAGCGGCTGCGCATCTACATGCAGTACCTGCCCAGCATCGGCGTGTTCGGGGCCTACAACTACATCACGGCCAGCACCTTCTCCCCCGAGAACTACACCTGGCAGGTCGGCGTCGGGCTCACCTGGAACATCCTCGACGGAGGGCTGCGCGAGGCGAGCATCCGCGAGGCCACCGCCAAGATCGCCGAGGCCGACGCCCACAAGCGGCAGGTCGACCTGGCGGCCGTGACCCGCGTGAAGGAGGCCGAGCTCGACCTCCAGAGCGCCATCGCCACCCGGACCAAGGCGCGGGAGCGCACCACGCTCGCCCAGGAGAACGCCCGGCTCGTGGACGTGGCCTACAAGGCCGGAGCGGCCACCTACCTCGAGTCCACCGACTCGGTGCAGACCCTGCGGCAGGCCGAGGTGTCGCTCGTGTTCGAGTCGCTCAACGTGGACCTCGCCACGCTCAAGCTGCTGAACGCGGTCGGCGCCTTCGGGGAAGTGAACAACTAGTTCCCCGGTTCAGGGCAGCGACAGCGGCCCGCGCGCCTCGACCCGGTTTCCACCCTCGGCGATCGCGTGCCGGAGGGCCGTCTCGGCCATCGCCAGCACCTCCGCGTCGGTGCGCGTCGCGGAGTAGGTGGCGATCGAGTCGATGCCGACCACGCTCACGCTGGCCGTGAGCGGGAGGATCTCCCCCCGGATCGACACGGGGCCCCGCTCCACCGTGGCGCGGATGCGCTCGCCGAGGGCCCGCCCGGCCGACAGCGGCGTCTCCCGCGCCACCACGCCGAAATGCTCCGCGTTCAGGCGCGCCAGGACGTCCTCGCGCCGGATCGAGGACTTCACGAGGCGGGACACGAGCATCAGCACCTCGTCGGCCGCGGCAGAGCCCGCGGTCTCGCGCAGGTGCGTCAGGCCGTCGATGGCCACGAGCAGGAGCGACATCGGGCGCGTGTGACGGGAGGCCGTCACCAGCTCGGAGGAGAGCCGGTCGTCGAAGTGGCGCCGGTTGAAGAGGCCGGTCTCCGGATCGAGGAGAGCCCCCTCGGCGAGGCGCCGCTGGAAGGTGATCTCCATGTCGTCACACAGGCAGAACTTGAGGGCCGTGTGCATGCCCATCTGCACGCGCTGCCCGTCCTGCAGCTTGCAGTCGCCGACGCGGGTCCCCTCGACGAAGATGCCGTTCGTGCTCCCCATGTCGCGCAGGCGGGCCCCGTCGATGGTGGCCACGATGGAGGCGTGGCGGCGGGAGACGCCGGTGTCGCGCAGGCGGAAGTCGCAGGCGGGATCGCGACCGAGCACGACCTCGCGGTTCAGCTCCAGGGGGAAGATCTCCCCGAGCTGCGGACCGGCCAGGACGAGCAGGTAGGGGCGCCGCTCGGAGGAGGGGCGCGGTGGGGCGATACTCCATGACTCCGTCCCCTCGGGACGGATGTCGGGCGGAACCATCCGTCCATCCTACAGCGCTGTCCCCCTCCGGCGGAACGGCCCGGCAGGGTTGCCATGCCCGGCCGCCGGCCGCATGATCGGGGGCACACCATGCCCCGCTCCCAGGCGCTTCGCATCGTCACCTACAACGTCCGCTACTTCGGCCACGCCCTGAAGGGGATCGCCAGCACCCGCGGTGCGGAGCACCGGATCGCCCGCGCGCTGGCGGAGCTCGACCCGGCGCCGGACCTGGTGTGCCTCCAGGAGATCGAGACCATCTCGTTGCGCTCAAGGGTCGCACGCGGGCGCAAGGCGCAGGGGGAGACCCAGCTCGAGTCCTTCCTGGCGTCCATCGAACGGGAGTTCGCGGCCCGCAAGCGCCCGCTGCCGTACGACGGCTTCTACTTCGGCGCACACGCCAACCGGATCCGACGGGTGAACATCACCACCCACGGGCTCGCGATCCTGGTGAACACCGACCGGCTCTCGGTCGAGACCCACAACGTGGACTCCCCCCACCCGATCACCCACCACCACGTGAAGCGCTTCCGCGACCGGAAGCAGGCCCGGATCTGCGCCCACATCCAGGTCCGCGATCCTTCCGGGAAGCGGCTGCACGTCTTCAACACCCACATCTCGCTTCCCACCCCGTTCGCCCGGGGCTTCTGGACGAAGGGCGCCCGGATGGGCTGGGGCGTGAACCAGCTGCACGAGGCCCGGACGCTCGCCGCGTTCGTGAAGCGCCACTCCGCCGGCGATCCCTTCGTGGTCTGCGGCGACTTCAACTCGGCGCCGGGCTCGCCCGTGTTCCAGTACCTCACCGGCGAGGCCGGGTTCCGGAGCGCCCAGCAGGACCTCGGGCAGCTCGACCCGGACGACGCCCGGGCCTGGCCCACGGCGGGCTTCATGCGGATGCGCATGCACCTCGATCACCTCTTCCACGGCGACGGGGTCCGCTTCCTGGACCTGGACGGATCGGCCCGATTCGGCGACCGCGAAAGCCCGTTCGCCGGGCTCTCCGACCACGTGCCGCTCGTGGGACGGCTCCGCTGCGAAGCCCCCCGTGGCGCGACGTAGTTCGGTGGTCTACTGTCCCCCCATGCAGCTTCCCGAGACGGCTGCCCGGGCGCTCGAGGTGGTTCGCCGCGAGGGGCGCGGCGTGCGTTTCGAGATCAAGAAGGCCTGCGAGCAGGAGCGCTGGCGGCTCAAGATGTGCTACGCCGGTCCCTCGGGGGCAGAGGTGCAGCTCGGCCTCCTCTGGTCGGAGGACCTGGACGGGCTCGAGGCGCTCAAGCGGAAGCTGGAGGAGGAATCGCCATGAGGAACAGGAAGCTCGGATGGACGCTGGTCGCGGGGATGCTCGCGGTGGTGGGGTGCAGCACCGTCACCGCGCGGAGCGCCTCGGAGGCCTACGTCCGGGACGCGATGCGCAACCAGCGATTCCCGAAGGCGTGTGACGAGCTCTGGCTCGACGCGCTCCAGGTGATCGCCGGCGAGGGCTTCGGCCTCGTGGGCAAGGACCGGACGGTGACGGGGCAGGACCAGCAGGGGGTCGTCACGAACTTCTTGAACCGCGGCCACTCCACCACCAAGGACAGCGACGGGACGCTGGAGTCGGAGAGCGACGCGAACAGCCAGATGTTCCGCTACCTCGTCCGCGGCAAGCTGGCCGGCTCCGACGGGTGCTTCGTCCAGTACACCCACATCCACGACGACCGCGTGAACGGGACGGAGACGCGGAACCGCGACTACGACATGGAGCTGAAGCTGCTCGCCCGGGTCGACCCGCTCGCCGCCTCGAAGATCCTGCAGGCCGCCGACGCGAAGTGAAGCGGGCGGGCCGAGGGCGGTTCGTCCGCCCCCGGCCATTCGCCCTCGGACTCAGAAGACGTAGCCGACGTTGGCGGTGATGGTCACGCCGGAGAGCTTCATCGAGCCCCAGTCGAAGGTCTGCTCGGTGATGTAGTTGTAGCGGGCCTCGGCGCCGAGGAGGACGGGCCCGAGGATGAAGTCCACCCCGGCCCCGCCCACGACCATGAAGGAGGCCTTGGTGGTGGCGGTGCTGACGAAGGCCTCGCTCGTGGTCGCGAAGTTGAGCAGGCCGCCGATCCCCGCTTCCAGGTAGGGCTGGATGAAGAAGATCGGGAGGCGGAGCTGCCCGACGACCGTGAGCGGGATCATGCTCGCCTTCGCGGTACCGGTGGCGCCCAGGTTCGTCACGGTCTGGCTCGACCACATGTAGCCGGTGGAGATCTGGGCGCCGATGATGCCGAAGGTCGCCCCGAGGGCCACCTCGACATCGCCGGAGGTGGGGAACTGGCCGGTCACGGCGCCGCCGGCTGCGCTGATCCCGTCCTTGGCGGTGGGGGCCAACACGCCGCCCTTCAGCGCGACGTAGGTGTCGCCCGCGCGAGCGGAGGGGGCGCCGAGGAGGAGTGCGGCTGCGAATCCGGCGAGCAGGGTTCGGATGGCGGGGCGCATGGCGATCACTTCGCGGCCGCGAGCGCGGCGTCGTAGTTGGGCTCCTGCCCGATCTCCGGCACGAGCTCTGCGTAGGTGACCTTGTCGTTCTCGTCGAGCACGAGCACGGCGCGGGCCGAGAGGCCGGCGAGGGGGCCGTCGGTGAGGAGCACGCCGTAGTCCTTGGCGAAGCCCTTGCCGCGGATCATGGAGAGGCTCACCACGTTCTGGAGCCCCTCCGTCGTGCAGAAGCGCTTCATCGCGAAGGGCAGGTCGGCGGAGATGACGAGGACGACCGTGTTCGGCAGCTTGCCACCGGTCTCGTTGAACCTCCGGGTGGAGGTGGCGCACACGGCGGTGTCGAGGCTGGGGACGATGTTCAGGATCTTCTTCTTGCCCTTCCACTCGCCGAGCCCCACGTCCTTGAGGTCCACGCCGGTCAGCGTGAACGCAGGGGCGTTCGCACCCTTGGCGGGGAGGTCGCCGTTCGTGTGGATGGGGTTGCCCTTCAGCGTGACGGTGGCCATGGATTCAGGTCCTTTCGGGAGGGGTTGAGCCCGTAGTCTAAGGCCCGGCCACCGGGTTTGCCCGGTCCCGCGTGGGGTCCGGGTCCTCGGGCGCCGCGGCGGCCGGCGATTCGGCCTTGATCTCCAGCCCCAGGAAGTAGTTGAGCCCGGTCCGGATCACGGCGATGGCGGCGAGCTTCCCGATCTCGTCCCAGGAGGGGGAGATGGCGGTCGAGAGGACGTCGGCCGCAAGCTGGAACTCGAGCGCGAGGGAGAGGTACCGGGCGAGCGTCAGGCGGATGGGGACGAACCGCCCGTCGGCGGGGGCCGATCGCGCCGCCAGCAAGGCGAGCAGGCCACGGACGGCGCCGGCGGCGATGACCAGCGCGCCGACCGTCTCGAGGAGCAGTCGGAGCCACTGAACCGCCAGGTGAAGGATGTGCTGCGATGCTTCGAACATGGTCGCCTCCCGGACGTCAGGCCATCGCCCCGCCGCCACCCACGAGGAACCCGTTCGGGTCGAGCCCGAGCCGGCGGACCGCCTCCGACCAGCGGTCGTGAAGGGGAACGGTCGTGACCAGGTCCTCGTCGAGCCCCATTGGAACCCAGGAGCCCTGGGATATCTCCTCCTCGAGCTGCATGGTCGCCCAGCCGGCGTACCCCACGAAGAGCTGCAGGAGGCGGCTGCCGTCATCCCGGAGCACGGTCTCCAGGATCGCCCGGGAGCTGCCCACCGCCAGGTTCCGCCCCACCCGGATGGCCTCGTCCTCGTCGCCACCTGGACCGCGCCGGTAGAGCATCCACAGCTGTTCCGGAGAGACCGGTCCGCCCACCAGCACGGGGCGCTTTCCGTGGACCGACGCGCGGGCGAGCTCCCCGAGCGCCGCGTCCACCGTGGCCAGGAGATCCCCGGCCGCGACGGGGGCGGCGCGGTTCACCACGAACCCCATCGACCCCGCCTTCCGGTGGCCGGTCATGAGGACGAGCGATCCGGCGAAGTTCGGGTCGCGGAGCCCTGGGGCGGCGACCAGGAACCCGGGCGCGAGGTGAGAAGCCGTTCGCATGCTGGCCATCTCCTTTACCTGTCGCAACCCCCCGACGTTCGCCAGCTTTTTCGCGCCCCATTCGGCGTGCGTAGTCCTTGACGGGTACAGTCGGCGCTGGTACCAACGTCGTCCCGCCGGAGAGCCTCCCGAAGCTCCCTCCACCGCTCCCGAGGAACGGAAGCCCATGTACAAGATCGTTCGCCACGAGACCTTCTCCCCGACCACCTTCCTCTGGGAGGTCGAGGCCCACGATGTCGCCCGGGCGGCCCAGGCGGGTCATTTCGTCATGCTGCGGCTGCGCGAGGGAGGTGAGCGCATCCCCCTCACCGTCGCCGACTACGACCGCGAGGCCGGGACCATCACCATGGTCATCCAGGCGCTCGGCAAGACCACGAAGGAGATGATGGAGAACTACGTGCAGGGGGATTCGTTCGACGACTTCGTCGGCCCCCTGGGCATGCCCCAGCACATCGAGGCGGGCAAGCACGTGGTCTTCGTCGGCGGCGGCCTGGGCGTGGCGCCGGTCTACCCGCAGCTGCGCGCCTTCAAGGAGGCCGGCTGCAAGACCACCAGCATCATCGGCTTCCGCAACAAGGATCTGGTCTTCTGGGAGGACAAGTTCAAGAAGTACTCGGACAACCTCATCGTCTGCACCGACGACGGCAGCTACGGCAAGCCGGGCTTCGTCACCGTGGCCCTGAAGGAGATCCTGGAGAAGGAGAAGCCGGACATGGTGGTGGCCATCGGGCCGCTCCCCATGATGTACGGCTGCGTCGAGACCTCCCGCCCGTTCGGCGTGAAGACCATGGTGTCGCTCAACGCCATCATGGTGGACGGCACCGGCATGTGCGGCTCCTGCCGCGTCACCGTGGACGGCCAGGTGAAGTTCGCCTGCGTCGAGGGTCCGGACTTCGACGGCCACAAGGTGGACTTCAAGGAGTTGCTCTCCCGCCAGAAGCGCTTCAAGGGGCAGGAGGAGCAGGCCAACGTCGATTACGCGCACGTCTGCAACCTCGAGAAGCAGCTCTTCGAGGAGCAGAAGCGCAACTACAAGAAGATCAAGGAGCTCGAGCCGCACCAGGTCCACATGCCCGAGCGCGACGCCGCCGAGCGCGCCCGCAACTTCAAGGAAGTGAACCTGGGCTTCTCGCTCCAGGACGCGCTCCGGGAGGCGGAGCGCTGCATCCAGTGCGCGAAGCCGGCCTGCATCGCCGGCTGCCCGGTGCAGATCGACATCCCGCGCTTCATCCGCCACCTGATCGTGCGCGACCTCGACGGCGCCCTCGAGGCGCTCTACGACGCCAACATGTTCCCGTCGATCTGCGGCCGCGTCTGCCCGCAGGAGACGCAGTGCGAGGCGCTCTGCATCATCAACAAGAAGGTCGAGTCGGTGGCCATCGGCCGGCTCGAGCGCTTCGTGGGCGACAACGCCAAGGCCCCCAGGGGCGCCCCGCCCGCCTTCGCGGGGAAGCTCGGCAAGGTCGCCGTGGTGGGTTCCGGCCCGGCGGGTCTCGCCGCCGCCGCCGACCTGGTCCGCTACGGCGCCGACGTCACCATCTACGAGGCCCTCCACGTGGTGGGCGGCGTGCTCCGCTACGGCATCCCCTCCTTCCGTCTGCCCCGCGACATCATCGAGCGCGAGGTGAACCGGCTGAAGGAGATGGGCGTGAAGGTCGAGACCAACAAGGTGGTCGGGAAGACCTTCACGGTGAAGCAGCTCATGGAGGAGAAGGGCTTCGACTCGGTGTTCCTGGGCGTGGGCGCGGGCGCGCCCACCTTCCTCGGCATCCCGGGCGAGTTCGCCGGGCAGGTCTACTCGGCCAACGAGTTCCTCACCCGCGTGAACCTGATGGGCGGCGACCGGTTCCCCTACCTCGACACCCCGGTGAACGTGGGGCAGAGCGTGGTGGTCATCGGCGCCGGCAACACCGCCATGGACTGCCTGCGCGTCTCCAAGCGCATCGGCGCCGCCACGGTCCGCTGCGTCTACCGCCGCACCGAGGCGGAGGCCCCGGCCCGCATCGAGGAGATCCGCCACGCCAAGGAGGAGGGGATCGAGTTCTTCTTCCTCCACGCTCCGGTCGAGATCTACGTCGATCCCGACGGCAACGTGAAGGGCATGAAGGTCGAGGAGATGCAGCTCGGCGATCCCGACGAGAAGGGGCGCCGCAAGCCCGTGCCCACCGGCCGCTACAAGGACCTGGAGTGCGACACGGTCATCTACGCGCTCGGAACCAAGGCCAATCCCATCATCACCCAGGCCACCCCCGGCCTCGGGCTCAACAAGTGGGGCAACGTGGTGGCCGACGACAAGGCCCAGGCCACGACGCTCCCGGGCGTGTTCGCCGGTGGTGACATCGTCACCGGCGGGGCCACGGTGATCCTGGCCATGGGCGCCGGCCGCCGTGCGGCCAAGGGCATCGCCACCTGGCTCTCCGCTGGCAAGTCCAAGTGGCCCGTCACCGAGACCGATCTCGACTCGTTCGTCCCCATGACCGCCGGCGTGGCGGGCGCCGGGGGTTCCAGCTCGAAGGGAGCCGTCAGCGTGGAAAGCGGTGGAAGGACCTGCCCGAAGTGCCGTCAGCCTCTCGAGGGCGAGGAGGAGTACATCTGCTGCGCCGACGCGAAGCTGGAGTGGAAGTGCGGCTCCTGCTCCAAGGTGAGCGAGGGCTTCGCCTTCCCGTACGGCCAGTGCCCCGCCTGCGGCGGCAAGCTCGCCCCGATCGGTGAGCGCTCCATCGCCGATGCCAAGGCGCTCGAGGCGATCCGCACCGCCTTCGAGATCGAGCTGGGCGGCATGGCCTTCTACAAGCGCGCCTCGGCCGAGGCCAAGGACCCGCAGCTCCAGACCCTCTTCGGCAAGTTCGCCGAGATGGAGAAGGAGCACATGGCCACCCTCTCCGGCCGCTACCACGTCAACGTGGCGGAGGCCGCCGAGGGCTTCAAGACCGAGCGGGCCGCCATCTACGCGGGCATCCCCAACGACCCGCAGGACCCGGCCAACCTGTTCCGGATCGCGATCGCCTTCGAGCAGCGCGCCGTGAAGTTCTTCGGCGAGAAGAGCGCGGACTGCGCGCCCGGCTCGGTGGAGCAGCAGCTCTACCGCGAGCTCGCCGCCGAGGAGCGGGAGCACGTGGACATCCTGGTGACCGAGTTCAACCGCTTCCAGGCCGGCAAGCCCGGGCTGCTCTAGCCGCGACCGGGATCGGGCCGATGATGCCCCGCGTGGTCCTGTTCGATCTGGACGGGACCCTCATCGACTCGATCCCGCTCATCGTGGCCTCCATGCGCCACGCCTTCGCGGGCCATCCGCGCGCCCCCTCGGTCGCGGACTGGGTGGCACTCATCGGCACGCCGCTCGACGGGATGATCCGTCGCTGGGCGATCGACGAGGAGGACGTGGCCCGATTGAAGGAGCGGTACAAGGAGCACCAGTGGGCGCACCACGACGCCATGGTGCGACCCTTCCCGGGCGTCCCGGAGCTCCTCGCGACGCTCACCTCCCGCGGCGTCCGGATGGCGCTCGTCACCTCCAAGCTCACGCCGTCGGCGCGCCGGTCGCTCGAGTTCCTGGGCCTCCTCGGCCACTTCGAGCTGCTCGTCGGGCTCGAGGCGACGGAGCGGCACAAGCCCCACCCGGACCCCGTCCTCCACGCCATCGAGCGGCTCGGCGCCGACCCGCGACACGCCGCCTTCGTGGGGGACTCACCCCACGACATCGAGGCCGGGAACGCCGCCGGCGTCCCCACCATCGCCGTCCTCTGGGGCCCCTTCACCCGGGAAGAGCTCGCCCCCGCCCGGCCCACCGCCTGGGCGGAACGGGTGGAGGAGATCCTCCCGCTCCTGGAGGGGATGGGCGCTGGCCATCGGCCGCAGTGTGGTTAGAATGGCCCCATGGCAAACGCTTATGAGAACTATCAGGTCGTGGCCCGCGCCAGCTCGGACGTCGAGCGGCGCTTCATGGCATCCGTCTACCGCTGGATGACCATGGGACTGCTCGTCACGTCGGGGGTGGCCTGGTACGTCGCCTCCACCCCGGTGGCGCTGAAGGCCATCCTCGGCAACCAGTTCGTCTTCTGGGGGCTCATCATCGCCCAGTTCGGCCTGGTCATCACGCTCTCCGCGGCGGTGAACAAGCTGTCGGCGGGGGCGGCCGGAGCGCTCTTCATCCTCTACTCGGCGGTGACCGGCGCCACGATGTCGGTCGTGCTCCTCGCCTACACCGGTGCCTCGGTGGCGAGCGCCTTCGCCGTGACGGCGGGGACCTTCCTCGCCATGAGCGTGTACGGCACGGTCACGAAGCGCGATCTCGCGGGCTGGTCCACCTTCCTCTTCATGGGGCTCATCGGGATCGTCATCGCCAGCGTCGTGAACATCTTCACGAAGAGCAGCATGCTGGCCTGGGTGGTTTCCTGCGCCGCCGTGGTGGTATTCACGGGGCTCACCGCCTACGACACGCAGCGGCTGCGCCGCATGGCGGCCCTGGGCGGGAGCGTGGCTGCGCTGCCGGTGAACGGCGCGCTCGCCCTCTACCTCGACTTCATCAACCTGTTCCTGTCGATCCTGAACATCTTCGGCGGGCGCCGCAACTAGCGGCTCGCGGCGACCCGCGGCGACCACGGCGACCCGCGGCGCGAGGCCGGCTACTTCGCCTCGATCCAGCCGTCCTTCGTGAGCAGTTCGGCCGTCAGGACGGCGCCGCCCGCGGCGCCGCGGACGGTGTTGTGCGAGAGCGCCACGAAGCGCCAGTCGAAGAGCGTGTCGGGGCGGAGCCGGCCGATGGTCACGCCCATGCCGCCGCCCGCGTCCCGGTCGAGCCGGGTCTGGGGGCGGTTCTCCTCCTCGAAGTAGGTGAGGAAGGGCTTCGGCGCGCTGGGGAGCCCGAGGACCTGGGGCCTGCCCTCGAAGCCGCGCCAGAGGGAGATGATCTCCTCCTTCGAGGCCTTCTTCTCGAGCTGCAGGAAGACCGCGGCCATGTGGCCGTCGGAGGCCGGGACGCGGATGCACTGGGCCGAGATGACCGGGTCGGTGGCCGCGACGATCTTCCCGTCCTGGATCGAGCCCCAGATCTTCATGGGCTCCTTCTCCGACTTCTCCTCCTCCCCCTTGATGAAGGGGATGAGGTTGTCGACCATCTCCGGCCAGGACTCGAAGGTCTTCCCCGCGCCGCTGATCGCCTGGTAGGTGCAGACCGCGACCCGCTTCGGGCCGAACTTCATGAGCGGGTGGATGGCCGGGACGTAGCTCTGGAGCGAGCAGTTGGGCTTCACGGCGATGAAGCCGCGCCGCGTGCCGAGCCGCTTGCGCTGCGCCTCGATCACCGTGGCGTGCTCGGGGTTGATCTCCGGGACCATCATGGGGACGTCGGGCGTGGCCCGGTGGGCCGAGTTGTTGGAGACCACCGGCGTCTCGGCGCGCGCGTAGTCCTCCTCCAGCTTCGCCGTCTCCTCCTTGCTCATGTCCACGGCGCAGAAGACGAAGTCGACCTGGTCGGCGATGCGGGCGACGTCGGAGGCGTTCTGGACGGTGAGGGCCGCGGCCTTCGCCGGCGGCGGGGCCTGGAGCGCCCAGCGACCCTTCACGGCATCGGCGTACTTCTGCCCCGCCGAGTTGGCGCTGGCGGCGACGAGGGTGACGTCGTACCAGGGGTGGTTCTCGAGGAGCGTCAGGAAGCGCTGACCGACCATGCCGGTGGCGCCGAGGACGCCGACGCGGAACTTCTTCGTGCTCATTTTCTCTCCGGAATTGGGCTGTCCGGCCCTTGCGGCCGGGCCCAGAGAATTACCACAAGCCGGCGGGCCGGGGTGGAGCCCGCGGCGCTGGGGGGCGCCGGCTGCGCGGGGGGGGTGGGCAAGGCTGGATGGCGCCGGGGCACACCGAGGTTCGAGTGGTCCCGGTTCCCGGCGCCCGCGCA
>SESG01032048.1_pt1 | contig 24573 bp, 33 predicted proteins | sample 3171421 | NCBI WGS metagenome assembly SESG01 (sample SAMN10866946, study PRJNA518727) | freshwater metagenome | biome: subpolar coniferous forest; feature: holomictic lake; material: water; isolation source: holomictic Lake 227, 6 m and 8 m depth | place: Canada: near Kenora, Ontario | collected...
TAAAAAAAACAACAATGTGTTCCACTTCTAGTGAATATTCAATTAAACATTGTATATCTAATAATTATACCTTGTTTTATAAGATGTTTAAAGAATTTATAAACATTTTAGGTAATCTATTTTTAGAAAAAAGACGTGAATATAATAAACACAAATTATGTTTTTTTATCTTAAAAGAATTACCTAAATACTATCCAGAACTTAAAATTGATGTTGTTGCTCCAACGATAATTCTTGATGTTGATATATATGTTCCAGCAGTTAGATTAGCTTTTAATTTTGATAATGTTTATAATAAAATAGATCGTAATGTTAAGAAAAAAATGGAACAAAATATAGAATATTGTAAATCTAATGGTGTATTTTTATATATTTTTGATTTAGATCATAAAAATACTATTAATAAAAAACTAATGAATGAATATTTATCAGAAGTAATATTAAAAATTAGCATCCATAAATATACATTAACTATTGAAGATAGATATTCCAAAGGCATAGCAAATGCTAGTAAAAGCCGCAATCTCAATCCACCAAGTAGTATTCTTGATCAACTTCAACCAGCTAAATAATAATATTAAAGCTGATACTACAACAAAGCCTAAAAAAACACCTAACATTATTAAATAAATAATTACTGTTGCCATATCTTAATGTTCTAATAAAAACGACATTCTAACATCATGTCGCTGTGCTGCTATATCATTATCACCTGTTGGTAACACTATAACATTATATTTTCTAAAATCATCTTTATTCTCAATATGTGGTAATTCATATGTAAATTTTAAACTATCTCTAGTAAATTTAAATTGATCACCATATAAATTAAAAATCTTATTCTTTAATGCATCTGGTGCATCTGAATTAATATATTTAGCTAATCCATTTTCGTCTTTAGCATAATGAGGCCCCACTTTAACAAAGAAATCTCTAAATACTTCTTTAGGAACTCTATGTGAAAGTTTTACTTGACGTTTTGTATCAAAATCATTTACAGTATCAATATCTGATTTTGCAGCATCTGTTGAAAAATTTACAACAAACTTATCATTATCATTTAATTCAATAACATATTCACTTCTTTTTGTATATGCATATGATTTAACATCTAATCCTCTTTCTAATAATAAATTAGTTACTTTAACAGCAATTCTAAAATATTTATCACCAAAAAAATCACCTGCATCATTCCATCTAATTATAAATTGATAACCTTTGGGTAAAGTTAATAAATATCCCTCTAATTCATGAAGCACTCTTTTTTCATAGGTATCTGGATCATTTAAAAGTAAATTCAATCTTTGTGTAATTTTCATTGTCTTACTATCATCCATTCCATAAAATGCTTTTCTTGCATAACAACCAACTTGACAAGCACCAGCACTTGGGCATGATGTAATTGAATAAAACTGACTTTTATCAATATCATAAACAATACCTACAATTGCAGGTAATCCAGTATTTACAGTTAATTGTGCTCTACCTTTATCACTTCTTTCAGCCTTTGGGTTTGAGTCAAATATGGTTTTGGGTTGTGCTGTTATGTTTTTTATAAACATATCAATATTAATATCACCAGTTTCAGTTTTTAACTTTTGAACATTTCCCTTTGTAACAATTGGTGTTCTTATTCCTCTTGAAATTCTATCTTTTTGATTTTTGTGATTATGATTTAATCTTTCTAATTCATCATTTAACCATGAAACAATTGCATCTGGTCTTAAACAACTTTTACTAACATCACCGAAAGTATCATCAAAATCAATTTCATTTAAAAATTGATCTTTTGTTAAAAATTTAACATTATTTTCATTAATTGGCATTTTACCAACCTTATTCATCATTTCGAATAATCTATCTTTAGGATTTGTAATAAGCATAATTCAATTTTAATATAAATACTGTGAAAAAAGTAAAGCATACCCAATTGGATATGCTTTTTAGCACGTCTGGATGAAATCGAATCACCATCAGAAGATTTGGAGTCAACTATTCTACCATTGAACTACAGACGTGTATGTTAAAATGTTGGAAATTAAATAGTTAGGTGGAGATTAGGGTGAACGATACCCTATAAATAGAATGCAAATCTATTATGTTAGCCAATTACATCAAATCCCCTTGTTTTTGCATTATTATCAACAACATGATAATTGAGCAATAATTGTGATAATATAGTGGGGATGATGGGTCACGATCCCACAACCTTTGGTTTATGATACCAACGTTCTACCAATTGAACTACATCCCTATATGTGCTAAATATAAAACTTCAAACCGAAGAACTTTTCTAGCTTAGTTTTTAAGTGGGGAATAAGGGACTTGAACCCTTATACTACTATTACTTCATGCTGGTGTCTAAAGCCAGAGTGTCTATCCAGTTCCACCAATTCCCCTTAATTATTTAATCCATTTTTTTATACTATTATCGCTTACACCATATTTTTTACCTGTACCACGATAACCTAATTGTTTTACATCATCTAATAATATATTTAATTCAGGTCGTTCAACTTTTCTTTGTTTAATTGTATAACAATTCATACATTGTTTAGCTTTTCTATTCATTACATTACCACAAGAACAATAATGTATTTTCTTCTGTTTTAATATTTTATCAAATTCAATAATTTCTTGTTTTGGTTGATCTTTATATTTATCAAATTCTTGTTTTTTATATTCGTTAACAGCACTTTTAATATTTCCACCTCTAAAATGATCTGTTTGTGAATGACAATTTGGACATAAAATTAAAATATTATCATCTCTATGATCTAAATTATTTCCATTTTTATGATGTAATTCTAAACTAATTTCAATTCCTAACCATTCTGTTAATCTACATATTTCACACTTTTTTTCTCTAATACCTTCTTTAAATAATCTTTTTTTTAATGTATTAGTGTTTGTATATGTTGAGTTTTCAACTAAAATTTCATATAATGGTATATTTTTCTTTACTGCTTTATATCTCATACCAACATTCCAGCCTTGTCCTGTAAAATGGGATATATCAATATTCCATAATTTTATTTTTGAATTAATAGTTTTATAATTACCACCAACAGCCACTAAATTTAATTTTCTACAAACATCTGCAATTGATAAACATTCTTTGATTATCTTTTCAAATTCTTCTTGATTTACTTTGTATCTCATAATATTTTTATTATAAATACTATGATTGAACTGAAAAGACAAAAATATTTAAATTATTATGTTTTAAAATTGTACTCACTCCCGAATTCGAATCGGGAAACATTAAATTTAATGGCGTTGCCAAGTTAGCCTAAGTGAGCATCTTTTTTGTAGGGGATAATGGAATCAAACCATTTCGTTGACTATGTAAAAGTCACACGCTATCATTACGTCAATCCCCATTTCTCATAATTTTACAAAAGTTTCATCTTTCATTGCTTTTCTAATATATCTCATTAAGGTAATACCTTTATAAGTACTGTTGAAAGTTGTTGTTCCAACATCATCTTTATCGTTCATATCAACACTAAACTGATATGAATCAGTTCCAACACTTAATGTATAATATAATACACCTGCAATAGCATGACTAAATGTAGCAACACTATCCTTTACTGCTTCTGTTAATGTAATCATGTCCACTATGTTAGAATCGGACTAACTTTACGAAGATATAAGCTTCGAATCCTACCAATGAATGAATAGTGGTTATTGTATTCGGCTGGAGAATCAAACTCCAATCTCATGATAGAAAGTCATGGGTACTAATCGTTGTACGAGCCGAACATTTTAAAATTGGTCATATTTTTTATGACCAAGGGCAGAATGTGAGGGAGTCAAACCCTAACCTACTGAGTGACAGTCAGTTGTACAAATCGCTATACTACACACCCTATTTTAAAAATACTTTATTTACTTGTTGCGAATGATAACTTTTTCATGTTACAGTCTCCAGCTGATTAGGCTGGAATGCTTATTACACCAACTCGCTTATCCTCATAAATTACATCAACTTAATGTAACCCGACAATAAAGTATTAAATCTTTATTTATTTCCCAACATTTCAAAGAACAAGAACTTCTAAAAACTAAAAAATCCCGAATAATTTCTTGTCGGGATTCTTTTTATTAAATAATATAAGTATATATTTAATGAATAGTATTCCCGACAAAGCTACGATCATCTTCTATCGCTGCCCATAACATCTCCACCAAAGCTATTAAAGCTAGTTCGAGGTTTGCTAATATGACGAGTACATTTTTCATTTTGATTCCTTTTATTTAATTATTACGGTACAAATGTAATTATAATTTTCTATAAATACAAGTGTTTTTAAAAAAACTTCAAAAATATGTTAAAATATTTTATTTTGGTTGTACAAAAATAGTAAAACCACTCCATCCAACCTCACAATCTGTCATTTTATTTTTTATCATACTACCAAAAATATTAATGTCAATTAATTTAGCATTCATTGGATGTTCCATATTAATATATACTATACCACGTTTATTATCAATAGTAATAATAGCAGTTTTATTTAACATCCTTGGGTTTTCAAGTATTGAATTTGGTAGTGAAGAATTATTATTTAATGTGACACCAATCAATCTTTGTGAATTACCAATATTAGTCCATGAATTATTAATAATTGTTTCCAATTTATTTTTAATGTCACTCAACTTATCTGATGATTGTTGTATATTATTAGGTAATTCATTTAAATTACCAACTTCTTCATTAATACTACTCATATCAATACCAAAACGAGTTGTATAATCCTTAAATAACTTATCAGGATTAATGTATTGATTAAGATTTCCACTTAATTTATTTATTATAAATTTAATGAAATTCAATCTTACATCTGCAAGTTTTGGTTTAAAACTCATTTCTGCTTGAGCATCTGATAAGTGTGACATTACAACAATACTTGCTTTAGTACCCATATCATCAACATAGTTTTCACCTTCTTCATCATTAACTTCTTCACCCAAGCCACCTTTAGAATTCATTTTATCTAATTCAGCTTGTGCTGCTTCTTTATTTGGAAAATAATCACTATCTCTAGAATATGGCATATAATCTTGTGTTCTACCAATATAAAAACCAGCTGCTGATCTTAATACAGTTAAATCACTAACTTCACCACCTTCATCACTAATTTCACTTATGTTCTTAGTATTTTTCCAATTATATACAATTGGTTTTTCACGTATTGCCACATTAACAACATCACCATTATCATAAATATTATAAGAACCACCAGCATATTCTTCACCATTTAAATCTAAATCAAAAGATGCTGGTTCAATACTATTCATATTTACAGTTGCATTACCATCACCATCCATTGAAATAATTTCTGCAACTTTATTTGCAATATCAACCGTTTGTTCAAGGGTTAAATCATTTGGAAAATTCTTTGAACTAAATGTCATAGAATCAAAAGTTTCATTTAGGGTTGGTTTGAAAGTCTTATCCAATTTACCCATCATTTCTAAAAGTCTTTGTTTGTTATTTGTTTTCATATTAATTATTTATTATTTTTTTAATTCATAATTATCGCCATTTTTAACATATAAATGTCCATCAGTAGGGCCTAGATTTGGTTGATAATAATTTACTTTCATGAAAGAATTACCAACTTTAACGTAATCATTCATGTGTTTTTTAATTTCTTCTCTATCTTCTGGTTCAACACCTGCATTCATTTCTCTATTTCTAAAACTACCACTACTACTATTATAACCTTCATAGCCACTATCACTATCATAAGAACTTCTCCTATATGAACTTCTTCCATATCTTTCATTAAGATTAGGCTTACGATCTACAACGTTCATAACCTCTAAAAGTCTTTGTTTTGATTTAGAATTTTTATTTTCATATATTGCAGTATTATGATGTAGGTTTTTACCGATTTCAATATATTTACTAATTGTTTCTTTATCTGCATTTTGAAAATGTTTCATAATGGTTTTAGCATTTGATGCAGCTAATTCACTTAATTGTCGTGGTTGTTTGCCATCCCTTAATGCTTCGTAATATATTGATATTTCAATTAAAGAACCACTATTTTCCATTTCACCACCGTTTTTCATTGATTGAGATGCCAATTCGGTTGAGATACCAACCATGAATGAATAAACTAATTTTTGTTCATTATTATCAATATATTTATGACTTATCCCAATAATATCATTTGTTTTATTTTGTTGTTGTGCTTGTGAAGAAAGTGCAACAGCCAATACAATTGCTGCTGTTAATAAACCTTTTTTACCATACTCTACCACTTTACTTACAATATCACCCATTCCTTCATTAACTGATAATATATCTGCAATAATTGATTGTTCATTACCACCTTGTTGATCAACTTCATTCATACCACGACAATATTCATCGATAGCTTCGTCTATATCATCATCATGTTCATATTCTGGTTCATATTCATATGGTTCTTCATCGTCTTTTGATTGATTCCAAGGTGCTCTTGGGTCTGAATCAGCACCAGCTGGATAGCTGTAGTTATCGTATTCAGCAATATTTGTTGGGGTTTGTTGAATAGAATTTAAATATGTAACAAACCTAGTTAAAATACTAGCGTAATTTTTAAAATTATTTGCATCATCAGTAAATTGTGGTAAATACATTAATTTTGAAAGAGTTTGATTTAAAAAATCATACCCTTGATAACCACTTTGATTTAAACTTTGTAAACTATTATAAAGTTTTTTTGCTAAGTTCGCAATATTTTGAAGATCGGTATATGTTTTTTGTGTAAATGGATATCGTTGATTTGGGTTTGATTTAATTTCTTCATAATTTCGATATAATTCACCATCATTTAATAATGTTATTAAATTATTGTATTGTTGAATTTGATCAGCAAATTGTGAAACATCTTCGTCTAATGTAGTTGTATCAGTATCAATGTGTGGGTCGTTATTATCGAATGGTTCGATATCTATATCTAATCCAGTTGTTTTAGCACCAACGCTACTATTATCAGGAACTATCGAACTAACATTACCATCGCTACCATCATTAGGTTTACCATCAACATCGATTTGAGCACCCAAGCTACTATTATCTGGAATAACTGAATCTGATTCAGCATCGTAATTCTCTTTTACTTCGTAGTCTGTTCCAATTCTAATTTTATCATCGAAACAACTGGTTCTGTCATTACCGTAGAATTCTTCATTTAACTTAGGCTTAAATGTTTTATCCATTCTAGCCATAACTTCGAAAAGTCTTAATTTATTATTTCTCATGTAATTATTTTCATATAAATACATAAAAAAAATAATTAAGTCGTTCTAGTTATCATTCTTTCACTTTCCCAATTACATCTAGGGCAATACCAACTCTTAACACTAAAATATTTAATTGTGAAGAAAGATATTCTTTCTAATCTACAGCATGGTTTGCTAATAATATAACCATTTTTACATTTACTATTAGCAGTATGATGTTGGATTATTGCATCAACTAAATCTATATTTGGTATTGTTTCACCGACTTTATGTTTCATATTCCACATTTTTTACGATCTTCTGCATCCATTTGTTCAACCATTGGGTCTAATTTAAAATCTTCACCAACATATGGCATATACAATCTTTCAATTGCATCAAACAAATTATTCTGCATTGTATCTTCAACTGTAAGGATTAATTCACCATCTTCATAAAAAAAAGATACTAAATCGGAACAATGATTATGCCTTGCATATAACGTGTGAGTTTTTGTAATACCATATGCTCCTTGAGTTTGGTAAGTAGTTTTTATTCTATCGTGGCTCATTTTCTTTTTTATAAGCTTCAACTCTCCTTAAATAAGCTTCATATTCTTTTTCACTTCCACCTTTACAACCACCATGTCCATCACTTCTATATTGCCAAGTTATAAAACCCATGCGATAATCATGTTTGGCTTCATAGTCTGGTAGTTCTTCTTCTGTAATTGGAATAAAGTCATAGTTATTTACTAAATTATCATATGTGTAATTTGGTTGAGCATTGGATCTTGTTCCATCACTATAAGTTACCGATCTAGTGCTATAGCTGCGATAACAGCCATTACTTTCATCTAAATCCCAAATATGGAAATCATTTGGTCTTACTAAGAATTTTGTCATACTTGTTGTTCTAATTTATTAATATAGTTTTCAATTGTTGATTTATTAATAACACCAGTAAATATATTTTCATTTACAATGGCATATAAATCTTCAATAACTTGTTCTCTATCTAACCTAACTGCTTCTTCCATTGCACATTCAGCAATTACTGGTACACTTTGACACCAATTATCTGAACATTTCTGTGAAATTCTTGTGTATATATCTCTATAGGTTTCCATTATATTGTATCTTCTAATTTATATATTAACTCAATTAATTTATTTTTAATTTTAAATGTATTTTCATTTAAAATATCACGTAATTCAGTAACAACTTGTAGTGTTTTCTGTTTTAATGATTCTTCACAAACTTCTTCCCAAGACATGCCATGATCATAATCACATGTCAATAATACATCTTTTATAATATCTTTATTTGTTTTCATGTTTATTATAATTTTCTAATAATGTTAATATATTTTTTTTACCAACAGGGTTTTGTGAATGACAATAATAAATTGGTAATTTACAATTATTATCAATACAATAATTGACTAACCATTTAGCACATTCATAACCAGTTTTTTCAGTATAATCTTCGATATTATCAGTTTCATAATGTTCATCTGCAAGATCGTGATCAAAACTAATTATACTAGGTAAACCATGAATGGTAATATATTGTACAAATTCATCATAGCTTCTTACAATATTCCAATTAGGATCATTATATATTTTATTATATGTATAATAAAAACTATCTTTAGGTTCACGACAATCATCAAGAAATAAAAAGCTATTTAAATTCTTTTCCATTTATTATATTTTGAAAGATCAAAGGTAGATATAATAAATTAAAAAAACAAGAGAATTTTTAAATATATTTTAGTTGGATATTACCTTTATTATTTTCAATAAGGTAACTACAGCTTTCAACGAAATCACCTGTATTATAATATTCGTTAATGCTAATTTTTGGTGAGTGTGTGTGTCCCATTAAAATTGAGTCACAATCTTTTTCTTTAATTTTAATTTTTGACATTTTTTCATATTCACTAATAAATTCGATTACATTTTTAACCTTAGTTTTTAAATGTGCAGATAAACTCCAATATTGAAAACCAAATGTTTTTCTCAAATAATTATATACTTTGTTAATTTTTATTGATAATTCGTATGCGCTATCACCAAGCCAATAAATAAATGGATGTATTCTAATAAAACCATCAAACTGATCACCGTGAGTAATATATATTTTTTCGTTTAATGTTTGATGAATATATTCATCACAAATCAAAATATTTCCCAAATTAATATTACCATCTTCAATAAAATTTCTAATATATGCATCATGATTGCCCAAAATATAGACAACGTTTATACCTTTTCTAGATAATTTTAATATTTTTTGAATTACAGCTAAATGATCTTTATGCCAGTTAAATTTATTTTTTTTCATGTAGGTCATATCAATTAAATCACCGACAATAAATAAATTATTAAAATCATATAATTTAAATAATTCCAACACTTTATCTGCTTGTGAATTTGGATTACCAAGATGTAGGTCGCTAATAAATAATGAGTTTATTTTTTTCATATAAAATAATTAATTTTTTCTTTATAGTAGTTCTCATTATTTTTATTTCTCATTGTTCTATAGAAAAGTTTCATTACTTTTAAATAACCAAGTTTTTTAAATCTTCTATCATCTGAAAAAACAAATGATTTAACGATACCAAAATTATTATTATTTATCTTTCTACTTAAATTATAATCTTCAGCATATTGATCGTTTTCATTAAATCCACCAAGTTTATTAAAAGTACTTTTTCTTATAAAAAAATACATTCCTGTAGCGAAAGGCATGTCAAACTTTGATAGATATTGAAAGGTATTATTTATAAAATATATAAAATCGACAATTAAATTGTTCCTACATGAAATATTTGTTGTGACTAAATCTAAATTTTTATTATTTATTAAATTATATGATTTTTGTAATAACTCAATATCTCTAATGGTAATATCTGCATCAATAAATAAAATATATTTACTATTTGTTAATTTAGCACCGTTATTTCTTCCAATAGCTGGCATTCCACCTCTAACTATTGTAATTTTATTCGATAGTTTGTGCGATAATGCAAGATTTATTGTATTATCTGTTGAACCTGCATCAGATATAATAATATTATAATCATTGAAAGTTTGCTGATATAAACTATTCAATAGATTTTCAATATTATTTTCTTCATTTTTTGTTGGGATTATAATTGTTAGTAACATATATAATTAAATACAATTCTATATTATAATATTGAATATTAAATATTAAAATAATATTAAATTAGTTATCCAATCACGGTTCGAACCTGAAGTTTTAATAATATTTTGTTGAGATTAAAAGAATCGAACTTTTGCTTACAAGGTCAAAGCTTGTTTTGCTACCACTACAACAAATCTCAATTTAAAAAAGTGTGTCTAGGAAGATTCGAACTTCTCACTAAAATTTTCACAGAATTTCGTGCTACCAATTACACTATAGACACCATATAAAACTGATTATTAATCAGTTAGTCTGAGCGACAGGACTCGAACCTGCGTAAAACTATTAAGTTCATTCTCCATCCCAAATGGAGTCGGCAACCATCTACCTACACGCCCAGATATATAAATAAAACAAAAAAAATCCCTGTCTTGTGAACAGGGATTTCAATTAAAGTTTAAAAAATATATAGTTAATTTTCAAACATACCATCCCCATTCAACAATTTTACTTGATGTTGCGGTTGATGTGCTATGTTTAAAATGTTTCTCATGACTATTTTTCTTATTAAATTCTATGCAAAGATATATATCTTTTCTATAAATACAAGTGTTTTTGAAAAAAGATTAAAAATAATTTAATTATTTTTTAAATAATTGTTTTTGGTATTGATTAAAGTTTTGTACTATCCATTTTACTACGTACTCCATATCATCAGATTCATATAATAAATTACCTGATCTACTTGAGTATACACCAAATTTACTATCAACACCACTTGTTATAGGTATTATATTAGTTGCTGTGTTACCATAAAAAATTACTTGAGGTTCTTCGTCACCATGATGATATAATTTAACACCTGATGCTCTAAAAATAACAGCTTCTTTACCATATTTAAAGTTATTATCCCAACCTCTATTTGATTTTCCATATTTAACGAAGTCACTAAGTAGATATGAAAAATTATACCCACCATAATTTTTTTCAAATTGACTAAGATGTGTAGTCAGTCCTAATTTGTCAATATCATCAACACCATAAATAAATCCTTTATCTGCGATACCACTTGCATCATCAGTAAAATGAATTAACCATTGATTTTTAATTAGAGTTGGGTAAGATAAATATGTCCAAGCTGGATATTCACTTGGTTCAACATTTAAACTATTACCTTCAATTTTACTAAATAACCAATCAGCATATTCATTAAAATATTCTTCTGGAACATCTTCAAATTCATCCATATCATAATCAATATCGTTATCGTTAACAAATTCTTCAAATAAGTATTGATAATTATATGCGTATGGTAGATTTTGTTTTTTTTCATCATCTGTTTGAGAAAAATATCTTAACAATTAAACACCGTCATTTGTTAGGTATTCATTTAAATTTAATATTTCCTCATTTATAATATTAATTAATTTCATATATTAAAATCTTCTTGCTAATCTAACTAATGATCTTGGTGCACCAGTAACAGTTCTATGGTTATATTCATTAGAAATGTACTCAGCTAATTTAGCATTTATGTCATAATTAAGTTCTAATGTTTTATCATCAGGTTCATTATTTAGTTTAGATGCTAAATCTAATAAAAAATTATTTTCTATTCTATCATCAACAATTGCTGAAAATTCATCATCAATGTTAAGATTATCAAGCCAAGTATTTGTTTTTTTTTCATCAGGCATACTACCCATTGTTTTAACAACATCAGTTAATGTTTTTGCCATACCTAAGCCTGTTATTTGATCAAGCATTGCACCACCAATAGTTTTACCTGCTGTTGTTTTATTTTTTATTGATTGTATTGCATTTACCAATTGTTTTAAATCACCATATGTTTGTAATCTAAAATCACCACCTAATTTATTTGTTATTTGATTATTTGCGATTTGTTTTGCTTTATCATCGACTTGACCACTAGCCATATCAGCAGATGTTGATATTGTATTGGCATAGGTCTTAATGCCGTTTTTAATATTTTGCATAATTCCAGCCTCATTAATAAAGTCTTTATTGACTTTACCCATCATTTCAAATAATCTGACTTTATTATCTTTCATATTATCTATATCCTAGATTATTTAGAACTTTGGTAATATCCATTATTACTTTTGATTTACTTATTTTTTGTGGGTTATAACCAAGAGTAGCGAACCAATTTTGGAATGCACCAGCAAATTCATTTGTGGTATCTATTCTTTTAGCTGCTGTATTGACTGTAGATGCCATTTGCGCTACGTTTCCCAATGTTTTTACATCAGAAGGTTGTTGTTGTACTGGTTGTGGTTGGGTTGCACCAACAGCCTGATTTTGTCCTGTTTGAGCAGGTAATCCATTTGAATTAAATGCTTCATTTGAGAAATCATAATTTAATTTACTCATATTCTCGAATAACAAAGTTTTTACGTCTTTTTTCATTTTGTAATTTTATTATAAATACTAATTAAATTGTTTTAGTATTTATAATTAAAGAAATTTAGTATGGCAAATATTTTAAACATTATAAATGAAGAAATTGATAGTTTTGATTTCTTAGGTCATAATTCATCTGAAAAGGAAAGTGAAACTACAAAACCATTGCATGATGAAGATTTTCAAAAACAATTTATTATTGATTCATTAGAGGGTGATAAAAAAATATCATTAGATTCAGTAAAGGTTAAATTAACTGGTGATTGGGAAGATGGTGAATCTGATGATTTAACTGTTGAATACATTACAAATGTTAGTTATAAAATTGATGATAAAAAAACTGTAAAATTCAAACTAAAATTTGAAGGTGAAGATATTAAATATAAAGCTAATAATCCTGATGATCGTTGGTTTAATAATATTGATTTAAAGAATATTGACGTTGATTATTACGATAGTACTGGTAAAAAGATAAAGTTTGATGCATTTATTAATGCACCAAACAATATTAAGTACTTATTTGTAAAGAAATATGTTGGTGATTTATTTAAATAATCACCATTTATTTCTTGGGCAAACTGTTTCTGGTTTCATTGATCTAGCTTTTGCTGGCATATAACAATGACAGATACTGCAAGTTTTTGTATCTGTAAAGAATTCACATCTTTCTATTAGTTCATCTTCATAACCAGCACAATGTTTAATTCTTTGTTTAGCTTTTTTCTCAGCTTCTTCATTTTCGAAGATCAAGTTTTTCCAACCAGAATAAATTTCTGCAACAATACTCATAATTAATTCTCCCTTCTTTCATCTTTTGGATCATAAATATTTTTTCCTTTACTCCAATTATCATCACACCATAATGGTTGTAAATTACTATAGTGAAATAATTTTTTTAAATCATTTTCGTTGTTTGCTGTAAACAATGGAACAATATGATCTATATGCCAACCATAAAAACCATAATTTTCCCATGACATTCCATTTGTGAATTTAGACTCAATATAATTTATGATAAAATCATAATTACATCCAATTAAGTCAATAGTATTTGGATTCTTATATTTTTTATTCATTAATCCATTTATTCTTGATCTTAATGAATTTTTTATTTTAATATGCGGATTGGAATTATATTTATTCATATATTCTTTTCTATGATCTTTATTTTTATTTAACCAATCTTTATAACTTGAAGTGTTTATTTTTCTATAATTTGTGCATTTTATTTTATTTTGTTCTCTATTTTTTTCAAAATATTCTTTATTCTTTTTAATTAATTTTTCCTTATTATCTAGATTATATATTTTAGATGATGTATTCATACAAGCCTTACATGCACTTCTACATTTATTTGGATTTTTACTATATTTATAAAATTCATCAATTGATTTTTCTTTTTCACATTTACAACAAATTTTTGTTTCCATTATATAATTAAATTTTAAGTTTATTATAATTAATTTTCCCTTCTTTCATCACTTGGGTAAAAATCAAACCTATCATGTTCTGTTGGTGTTGCGAGTAATACTCCTGATTTAATATTTCCCTTTTCACCTTCTTGATAAAAATAAGACATCCATGTTTGTTCGTAAGGGTGACCCCATTTTAAATCAATAAACATTTTTTTATTACCTGATTTAGAAACGACTTGGGGCCAGTTGCAATAATACACATTACCAACGGCATACGGTAAATTATCTAATGATTTAATTTTATTAAATTTTTGATCAGGTGCTAGATCATAATCATTAGTTGTTTTAAATGGTCGTTCTGGAAATAGTTCTATTCTAACATGCTCTGGTACGTTATGCCATGCCCATTGTTTTGAATTATCACCAAAAAATTCACTAAAATTGAATTTTAAGAAGTCAAGGTTTTCAATCCAAATAATATTTATTATTTTATTATATAAGTCATTAATTTTCCTTTGAAATCCATTTCTACATAATTGATCATTTCCCATATAAAAGAACATATCATCTTCAAAGAACATATAATAATCAAAGTCATTATCGAATGCATGTTCTGCAATAAATTGTCTACCACCACATATTCCAATATTATCTTTTTTTATTTGAGTGAAACCGTATGTTTTACAAAGTTTATTATATTCTTTATCAGTTTTTCTATCTAATGAGTTATTGATTAAGAATTTTTGTGTTTTATCTAAGAAATTTTTATCATATGCTTCAAAAGACATACATAATTTATGAAATTGACTTGGTGAGTTATATGTAAGTACATATAAAGCATTGTTATTTATATTCAATTGATTTGATTCTATAAGTTTCTCTGTTTTAGCAATCAATGTTTTATTCTTCAAATTTTCAAAGAAGTACTGTAATAAGCCATTATTTTCAATTTCAAAGTATTGAATCAATTCAGGGTATTTATAGACCATTATAGTGAATATACTTTCTTCTGTACCCATTAGTCCATTTGATAGAGTTTCGTTCAATAATGAGTAGTAAATGTTATTAATTTTACTTATAATTGATTTACGTCCACCAAATATTCCACCACGTGCTACTTTATCAACAACAGCATTTGAGTACTCGCACATTTTTTCAAATTTGAATCCATGAATTTCAACTTTACCATCATATGGAAAGCATACAAATGTAAATTTATTTAGATAATCTGGTAGGTTTTGAATAACATTATCACTATGGAAATATCCCTCACTAACTGTATTTGTTAATGCACCATCAACCCAAACCAGATATTCACTATCAAATTTATCAAAAAAAGTAGCATCATTTAATAAAAACATTTTAGACATTACAATAGTATTATACATATCTAATTTTGCTTGTGTGCTATCAATAAGCCAAGACGATTGATTATACCAATTAGGGTCTTTTCTAATTTCATTAATTTTATCGTAATAATCACTATTAGTTTTGAACCACTCTAATTCTCTCACAATAATTTGTGTATTTTCATTGCTTCTATGTTCTTCGACAAATGATCTATATTTTTCTTCAATATATATAATCATATTGTCAGAAGTTTTCATTAAATTAGCCAAATGGTTTAAATAGTGTGAATAATCTCTACTCCAACCCTCACTTAGCTGATCTCTTTTAATATCCCAAATACCTGTTACGATTGTTACTTTACTACTCATAATACTTTAAGTTTACATACCCAAACAACATTATCAAATTTATTTTTATTGTATGGAATTAAATTATTTTCATTACATGCACTTTCAATTGCTTCTTCTGTGATTTCTTGCCAATTCCAAATCTTAAAATTATAATTCTTCTGAAAATTTTCAATAGTATCAATATAATCATGTGCCATGATAAAATCATTAACCTTAATATATTTTGATAATAATTTAAATTCTTCAATTTTATTACCTCCATCACATAATACAATGGTTAACCCATCTTGTTTAATATATTCAATTACCTCACCATCAACTTCTTGATAATTATCAGAAAATATATTTTCAACTCTAATATCAATACCTTCATTTATTATATCATAATACCAAGATTTTGGTGAGATATCATATGATCTTATATTGGTTTCTAATTCTAATTCGTTACAAATTATTTTTAAAAATTGTGTGAATCCACCACTAGCTGTACCAATTTCTAATATTCTAGCTGGTTTAATTTCTTTAATAAAATCATAAAACACACGATATACATAGTGATGTTGTTGAGCACTATGTCTCATGAATTCAGATAAACTATCATTTTTATCTAAATCGCTCTTTTTTGTTATAAAACTTTCAATATCCATAATTAAAACCTTATATATAATTGTCCACTAATTGCATTAAATTCGTACATATTTCTTAGCATATGCATCCAATTGTCATAATTACAATTCATTTTAGCACTAACAGTTGACATTCCAATTTCAACACCTTCTGCATATGCCCATAAATTTTCATTTGCTGCAATTTCATATAATTCTTCCCATTTTTTTACAAAGATAGTAAATTTTTCGTTATTTGCAAATATAATAAATTGTTCATTGCAAACATTTCCTTCATCAAATTCAGTTGTTTCCATTAACTTATAAAAATCTCTTTTATGTCTCCAAAAACAATTATCACCATCAAGTTTACCACCACCAATTGTATGTGGTCTTTCATAAAACATATCATAACCGCTTTCACCCATATAATTTAGAAGTTCAATTAATTTATGTTCTTCATATTCATCAGTTATTCTCCAATCAGAATCTACAAATATTACATATTCATAATCCATTGAACTTGCAAGGAAAAGTGGATAATATTTTAAATTGTAATTGAATATAAAACGTGTGAATAAAACCTTATCTTCTGGAATTATTTTAAATGTTACATTTTCAATATCTTCACATACAATATCAGTAACGATAAGCATATGATGGGTTTTAGATTTTTGATTTAATTTCTTTGCGAATGCAATTGCAGACTCAACATATTTTTCACCAATGGCAATAGTACAATACAAATATTTCATTTAATCCAATATTTTTTCAAGAAATGCTAATGTATAATCAAAATTTATATATTCAGGTAATTTATTGTCTTTATAAATAGGTTCTTCAATATATTGTTTATATAACAATTCGTTATTATCAATCTCTTTAACTAATGCTAAGAAATCATCCAAATTATCGTAATCATGTAGATTTATAAAACTCTTAGGATTAAAACCTTCTAATAAGATTTCTTTATTACCAAAAAAAATTGGAATAGCACCACTAAAATAAGCGTGAAATATTTTCTCTTGTAATATATAAGGTGTGTCTGTATAATGAATTGCCATGTTAAATTTAAATCTATTAAAAAATTCAATTTTTTCTCTGTATGTTAATCCATCAATTCGACCCATATAAATATTATTTTGCCATTGATATTTGTTTAATCCATTTTCTTGAATGTTCTGTTCCCAAGGCCCTGATGATGTAACTGTCTTATATTCACCTAATTTATCGAAAACTTTTTTTCTAAAATCATTATGTGAAGCTTGTGTTATTGAACAAAAACCTGTATTTCTTGATTTAATTAAATCGAAATTTCTAGTTTCAGTTAACCAGTTCAATGGTGAATCTACTAATCTTGATTCATCATATAAAGTCCAAATATCAAACATGCCTGATGGTTGTCTTAAATATTTATCATGTGTAAAATTTTCATATCCAATTGACCAATGATTATCTAACTCCAAACAACTTCTAAAATCAGCTACTTCACCACTAACATATAAAAATTTAATGTTTGGGTTGTTAATATCATATTGTATTGGGTTTACACCTAAATAATGATCTACTTGATTATCTTGATAACAAATATTACTAGTAATAACAAGATCAGGATTAATTGGGTCAATAATTACATTATATTTTTTTGAAAGAACAAATTTAAAAAAATTCATCCAGCTAAACATTCCATGATTTGGGAATCCTAATCTACTTATTCTAATTGTTCTCATTTTTTATTTAATATTTCACCTAATTTAATTGTTTCATCGTTATATCCACCATTATCATGTATAAAATAAGGTGTTATCCCAATTAACTCAACACTATTGTCTGTATTAAGTTTAACTTTATCACCTGCATTAAAAGTACTAAAAAATATTTTTCTTTCTTGATCAATTTCAATATCTGTATTTAATAGGTATTGTATTGTCCAAGAACCTTGATCATCCTGAATTAATGGATTATCAATCATAATATTAAGATATCTTAATACATCATCAATATATCCAAACCAACCACCAGCATTTAGAAATCTAGCTTCTGTTATTTTTGGCTTATCTTCGTATAAATGAGCATAATCGGTTGGGGGCCACATAAATTTTTCACCACAAAATACAATTGGTTTATTAAATGATTTAAATGTATTTACCATATCAGAAGGGTCTCTTATGATGTTGGTATCTGTAGCATCTAATAAAAGAATATATTTATATTTTCCCAATAAGTTTTCAATAATATGATCACGTACTTTTTCAATTTTATAAAAAAAGAATTTCTCATAATAACTTAAACCAGCCTTTAATTCATTATATCTTAAAATGTGAATATTATCAGCTTTAAAATATTTAAGTGCATTATCGTAAAATAATGGCATATAATAGTCTGGATAATCATATAACAAAGTAACTAATGCAATTTTATCAAAATCTTCATTCATATCTATAGATTATTTAAAGTAAATAATACCAGTTCCAGTTGCATGTCCTAAATGTGAAACATCGTATTTTTCATTATTTATTGAATTCCAAAACATCACCATTTCTTGGTTGAGTTTAATATCATCTAAAATTAAACAACCTTTATAATTAATATCAATTAAATATTGATAGAATATATTTTCAAACCAACCATCATGCATGGTATCTAATAAAATATATGGACAACTTAAAACTAAATCAATAGATTCATTAGTATTAATATACCCAATTTTAAAAACAATTCCATTTTCATCATTTAAATCATAGTTATTAACAATATTAAAGCTATATACCTTATTCATTTTATTTGTTGATAAAGCAAGTGCTGATGAACCTTTATAAGTTCCAATATCCAATAAATTAATACCATTATTGTATAATGAAATGTATGTTAATAATCTATAATGTTCTGAACCTGATGGTGCAAGATAATATCCTTGATATTCAACAGAGTTAATTAGTTTTGATAATACAGACATATCTAAATTATCCAATTCATTATTAGTTATTTTATTAAAATCTATCATTCTTCTTTTTTAAATAACCCTGTTAAAATATTACTTCTTTGATCATCAAATTTACAATCAATTGTTTTAAATCCACATTTTTCAAATACTGATATTAACGAATCAACATTATAATATGAAACATGTGTTTCATCATCAAAATTTTTCTCAAATGGTATTGATATTAAAAAATAACCATTATTTTTTAAAGCATTATATAATTTTATTAAAACATATTCAGTATCTTCTGGATATATATGTTCTAATGTATGAAAACTAACAATACTATCAAATTTAGTTTTAAAATCAATGTCCACAATATTTCCACAAACATATGAAATTGGATATTCTGGACAAATTTCTATTTTAAGTTTATTAGCTAAATCAATTGCATTTTGATTAATATCCAAGCCTGTAACACTATCACAAATAGTATCTTTAAAAACATGAATAGTAACAACACCATGATTACATCCGAAATCTAAAACATTTCCAGTAATATATTCTGAATATTTTTTTAAATAATAAACATTTTCGTGGTTATCCCAAAGATCAGGATGTGGACTACTTGTTATGTAATTTTCTTTATTTGAATAATCTTTCATTTTATAGATTCCCTGTAATTCTTTCACCCCAATCATTTGTTTTAGTATGTACCCAAACCACCCATTTAACAGGTGCTTCTGTTACAGTAAAACTTCTCCAAACCTTTGCATAATTATCAGGATCATTTTTAAATTGCTGAATTTCATTATAGTCAGCATCTTGTCGATAAATTGTTTCGTTTTTATCGTTTTCAAAAGCAACAACCCAAAAGTCACAATCATCAAATTTATCATTTAATGCTTTTTTTATTTTTTCAGGATCAGTATTTAATTCAGGATTATTATATATTTCAGGTGCAAACTGATATGGTGTTATATCAATACAATGTTTAAAGATTCTTAATAATGCTTTATCAAAATCTTCATCACTTAAAACTGGATTTGGTGCAAGTGCATTTGAAAGAGTGTATTGTGTTACTGCTCTCTTACTAAATGATATACCAGCATATTTTTCATAATCATGAAGTGATCTAACTTTTCCAAAATCATAGATTCCGAAATCCTTATCTCTTACTTCACCATCCATACCAAATAATTGACGATTCTTTTTATGACAAGCTGCATTTCTTGCTGCCCATCCATTGTTATCATCATCCCATTGTTTTGCTCTACCTTTTCTTGTATATTCATGCCAAGCAATTACTTTATGTGGGTGAAATAAATCATAACCCCAAGTATATGCACGTACTGCAATTGAAATTTCTTCACCATGAAAATAATATTCAGGGTCATGAGGAACTTCTTTTACAAAGCTACCTAATGTAAAACAAAAATGTGCTGAATAAAATCTAGATGGAACTGGTTGTGTTGGACTACCACATTTACAATCATCAATTGGTGCTGGTAAAAAGAATATTGCACCTTCTGGTATAAATCTATCAAAGTTCATTTTCCAAGGAGATAATTCTCTACCAGCTGGATCATTATCTGGATCAAATGAACTAATATAACCAGTTAATAATGGTTTTTCATGTCCTTTTTCTTGAAGTTGTTTTATCATACCAATACATTCTTCATCCCAATTTTGAATAAATCTGTGATGTGAATCTAATTGAAATGTGTATTCTTCATCTTGATATTGCTGTTGAAGGGCATTTCTTGCCCAACAAGCACCTTGTGAGTCTTTATAGTCAATATCTATTATTCTAAACCTATTATCGTCTTTAAACTCGTCTAAATTATCCCAATCATCATCCTTAGAATGTTGCCAAGTAATTGAGAATACTAAATTATCTGGATATTTGGCATGTTCAATACAATCTCTAAGTGTTGGTAATAATTGTGGGTCTCTATATGATGCTATTTGAATAAATATTTTATTATTTCCCATGTGATATTAATATAGATGAAAATAGGGATTTTAATCCCTATTTCTTATTATTTAGAAGCTTTCTTCAAATCTACATCAACTGGTGCTTCTGGTGCAACTTCTACTGGTAGATTTTCCTCTGGAACATTTACTTCAATATCTGTTTGTGCAGCAATCATTAATTCTTGCCAAACGTCAAGAACTTCTTTATTTGCTTCATAATATGATTTAATAATTAAATCTAAGCTTTCTGTTTTAATTCCTTTAATTTTCATTTTATAATTTTTATGTTTAATAATTATTTTTGACAAATATAATCATTATTTTACATATATCAAAGTGTTTTTATTTTTTTATTTACCCAAATAGTATCTATTTGTGTATTATAAAAAAACTTTTGACTCCAAACCAATTCAAAGCCATTATTTATTAGATAATCATGCACATCAGGATATAATTTTTGATCTTTCCAATATTCACGAAATTCAGCTTCAATATGTAATGTTTTAATTCTAGATATTAAATCACCCATAGATACCAATACTTGGTACGACATACCCTCTACATCTATTTTACAAATATCAATATCTTTATTAATGTGTTTAAGTATTTCATAACCAGTTTTTGTTTCAACAAATATTTTATTTGTTTTATATTTACTGTAAAATCCATCAACTCTATTTAATAAAGAACTTACACCAACTTTTTCATAATTATCATCAATAACTTGATTAAATTCTTTAATACCATTATCAATATCAATAGCACATTGCCATTTAATAGTATTTGGGTAGGTTTTTGATATTTCTTCAAACATTATTGGGTTTGGTTCAATAATATAGACATTACTTTCCAATATATTAAATTGTTCTTTATAATAATTTGCATCATTACCATCCCTTGACCCAATTTCTAGAACTGTTTTTGGTTTAAAGCCAATTTCTTTAATAATTTCTACGTGTTTTTCAATCATTTTTTTAAAAAATCTTTTTCAAATAAATTACTATGAATTACAGATGTATCATGTCCTAAAATACTATCAATACCTAAATCATGCTGGACAAGTGCTGGTAAATGTACAAATGCTTTTGTTCCAGTTCTAGATAGTGTTTCTTCAATAAAAACATCATCATCTATAGTTTGTGATGATATATTTACATATATTCGCATATCATCAACAAATTTTTTTGAAAAGATAACACCCATATTTCCAAGATAATTTCGATAGGGTGTAATTCTTTTTCCAATAAAATATTCATGGCTTAAACTTTTTCTAGCTGGTGCAAATAATGATAATAATTGAATGTTTTTATCTTTCATGAAACCACATAAATCTGGAAGATAATTTTTTAATCCATCGGCTAAAATAACATCATCTTGTATATGAAATCGATAATCATCAAATTCAATATCTAGCATATCTTTAAAACTCCAGAATGCATTTCTTTTTTTATAATCAACAAACACAATTGCATTAAATTCTTCAACAATTGGTTTTATATATTTTAATCTGCTTTCAACAGCTTGTATTGTTGTAATCATTTTCTATTATAATATTCTTTTATAAAATTCTTTTCAAATAAACTATTTGATTGTTTTGTTAAATCGTTATTAATGTTTACAAGTATTGGTAAATGAACATATCCAATGATTCCGTGTTTTCCTAATACAAAATTAATAAAAGATAATTCATCTTCAAAAATTTTATTGGGAGTATTAATATCATTTTTCATGTAATTTATCAATTTTTTGGAATAAATTATTCCTTTATTATCATGTAAGATATAACGATCATTACGATATTCAGCAATTCTTTTACCAACAAAATATTCAGCAGTTAATCTTTTATTTGGTGCTGCTGATAATGATAAAAAATCAATTCTATTTTTTATCAAAAACATATTTAACTGTTGTAGATATTTATCTAAATCATCAGCTAAAACAACATCATCTTGTATGTGAAATCGATAATCATCAAATTCAATATTTAACATTTCATTAAATCCATGTAATGGAACATTTATATTTTTATCAATATAAACAATTGCATTATATTTATCAATTATTGGTTGAATATTTTTTAAATTTTCTTCTGATGTTTTTATTGTTGTAATCATTTTACATTATTTGCGATAAAATCAAATTGAAATAAATTATTCTGATGCTGCTTTGATTGTATTAAAATAGGTAAATGAACAAATGATAATATTCGTGTTTTTTTTAAAACATCTCTAATATAAACTATTTCACTAGTTGTTTCAGGCATTTCTGAAATATTATCTTTTAATATATTTAAAAATTTTTTAGAATAAATTACACCAATATTATTTAATGGAGTAAACCCTATTCTAGTATTATCAATAATTCTTTTTCCTAAAAAATACTCCATTGTAATTAATTTAATTGCTGGTGATGACAAAGATAATAAAAATATACTATTTGTTTGCATAAAATTTAAAATATTTGGTAAATATTTTTCCAAGTCATCTGCAATTTCAACATTTCCCTCTAAATGTAATCGATAATTATCAACTTCAATATTCAATAAATCTTTAAATCTTAAAAAACCATTATCTCTACTTTCATTGAAATATGTAATTGCATTAAACTTTTTAATTAATGGCTGTGCTGATTCTAATTCATTTTTATTTATTTGTATTGTCGTAATCATTTTAACTATAAAAATTAGATGTCCTACTAGTTATCCAAGAAGTTGTTGTAGTAATTGTTGTACTCCATGTTGTCGTTGTACTAATTATTGTATTCCAAACAGTATTAGTACTTGCATTAGTTCCCCAAACAGTATTAGTACTTGCATTAGTTCCCCAAACTGTATTGGTACTTGCATTAGTACTCCAAACAGTTGTTGTACTTTTATTAGTGCTTTGACTTGTATTCCATGTTGTTGTAGTACTTTGATTTGTATTCCAAATCGTATTTGTACTCTGGTTAGTGTTCCAAGCAGTTGTTGTACTTTGACTTGTTCCCTGACTTGTACTTTGGCTTGTATTCCAAGTTGTAGTTGTACTCTGATTAGTACTCCAAATAGTATTAGTACTTTGATTTGTATTCCAAACAGTATTAGTACTGGCATTAGTACTTTGACTTGTGTTCCAAACAGTATTCGTGCTACTACTTGTTCCCCAAATG
>SESG01036521.1_pt1 | contig 24565 bp, 20 predicted proteins | sample 3171421 | NCBI WGS metagenome assembly SESG01 (sample SAMN10866946, study PRJNA518727) | freshwater metagenome | biome: subpolar coniferous forest; feature: holomictic lake; material: water; isolation source: holomictic Lake 227, 6 m and 8 m depth | place: Canada: near Kenora, Ontario | collected...
CTTTTTAATTGATACTCTTCATACAGATTCAATCAATATAGGCAAAGAAAAGATGGCCGTTGAGTGTACCAACAGAATTACAGGTTGTCCGATGACGAATTAAATGCATTGAGAAACGGATTTAGGAGGATTAATACCGGCTGGCCTAATCGGAAAAGGGAGAAAACTGAGTTGTGGTATTAGTGGAGGTGGAAACTTCCGAAATCGAAAGGAATATTGCACTCACTTAGAGGAAAAGTAGTGCATTTTGGAGTCCATACCCCCCTATTCAATGGGAGTTAGTGTCAACAAATCTGTAAGGGTAATTCAAAAAGAAATCCCGGAAAATAATATTCCACCAACATTGAAAATCATTCAGGAAGCCTAACAGTCAATCTATTCAAATTCAGGACTTGTATATGACCGGAGGATTCTTTATAGCCCGGTACATCATGTATCCTCCTGCCAAAATAAATGGAATGCTCAAAATCTGCCCCATGTTGAGAGCCATGCCCGCCTCAAATGCTTCCTGGTTTTCCTTGATAAACTCAACCAGGAAACGGGTGATGAATATGCCAAAGAACCCATATCCGATCATGAATCCGGTTCTGTCTTTCAGATCCTTCGATTTATAGAACATCAACAAGGAGGTAACAAAAACAACCAGGTATCCCAATGCCTCATAAATTTGAGTCGGATGTTTGGCGAGGGTTTCATGGTTACGTTCAAAAATAAAACCCCAGGGCAGATTGGTGGCGACACCGTATATCTCAGAATTCATCAGATTCCCTGTACGAATCATTGCACCTACCAGTGCTGTAGGAATAATGAGTCGGTCAAGCGTCCAGAGCAAAGGTCTTTTGGTGACTTTTTTAGAATAGAAGTAAATAGCCAGAACAATACCTAAAGCTCCACCATGGCTCGCTAATCCCTGGTAACCAACGAACTTATATCCGGTCTCTCCCTTGGTAATTGGTAAAATTATTTCGAGCAGGTGTTGTGAGTAATAGCTCCATCCGTAAAAAAATACATGTCCCAGCCTGGCACCTACAATTGTAGCAATGATCGTATAAATAAAAAGCTTATCCAGCCATTCAGTGTTGGAGTTTTCAAATTTGAACATCTTGAACATGATCTGATATCCTGCCAGAAAACCGAGGGCAAACATCAAACCATACCAACGGACGGAGATGGGTCCGAGGCTAAAAAACTCCGGACTAACGTTCCAGTGAATGGATAATAGCGTGTTCATTGTTATCATTTGCTGCTAATATATTATTAAGACTGACAGAGATTTATGAGTTAGGGTTATATCATATAACTCATAACACATAACTCCTCATTTATTCGTGTCCATGACAATTTTTGAACTTCTTGCCACTTCCGCAGGGACAAGGTTCGTTGCGTCCAACTTTTGGCGCATGTCGGATTGGCTGTGGTGCTTTTTGCTCTTCATGATGCTCTCCTGAATGACCTGATGCTTCCATCTTCTCTTCACGGTATTGCGATCTATCTTCTTTGCGTCTTGCCACAGGGGCTTCTTTCACCTGATCAGGCTCGCTGATCGGAATCTGACCTTTCATCAGGGTAGAAACGACTCCCCTGTTCACCTGTTCCATCATGGCCTTGAAAAGGTTGAACGATTCAAGTTTATAAATCAACAAAGGATCTTTTTGTTCATAGGAAGCATTCTGAACCGAAGTTCTCAATTCATCCAGTTCTCTCAGGTTTTCCTTCCAATGTTCATCGATGGTGGCCAGAATAACCTGTTTTTCGTAGGATTTAACCAGATCGACCCCTTGGGTTTTGTAAGCTTTCTCAAGGTTGGTAACAATGTTGAACAACCGGTGACCATCTGTGATTGGCACAACGATATTGTTGTAAATATGGGCCTTCGTTTCATAAACATTTTTCACCACCGGCCATGCCTGCCGTGAAATCGCCTGAGATTTACGGGTGAAATTATCAATGGACGCGCGATAAACCTTGTCTGTAATATCATCCACATTCATTTTGGTAAACTCATCTAAACTTACCGGACAATCCAGTGACAAAGCCTTGATCAATTCGATGCGGTAATCTTCATAAGCATCTTGTCCATTGGGTTGGTGTTCCTGAGTAAGCATTTCGCCCATGTCATAGATCATGTTCAGGATATCCACTTCAATTCGCTCTCCAAACAGCGCATGACGTCTCTTCTTGTAAATGACTTCACGTTGGGAGTTCATCACGTCATCATATTCCAAAAGTCGCTTACGAATGCCGAAATTGTTCTCCTCTACTTTTTTCTGCGCCCGTTCTATGGATTTGGAAATCATTGAATGCTGGATAACTTCGCCTTCCTTGAGTCCAAGACGGTCCATGATACCAACAATCCTGTCGGATGAGAACAACCGCATCAAATCATCTTCCAATGAAACAAAGAACTGAGAAGTACCCGGGTCTCCCTGACGACCGGAACGGCCGCGCAACTGACGGTCGACACGACGTGAATCGTGCCTTTCGGTACCAATGATGGCCAAGCCACCAAGGCCGCGCGTCTCGGGAGTGAGCTTGATGTCCGTACCACGTCCAGCCATGTTGGTGGCTATGGTAACAGTACCCAATTTACCGGCTTCAGCCACAATATCCGCTTCACGCTGGTGCAATTTGGCATTCAAAACCTGGTGCTTGATACCCCTCATTTGCAACATCCTGCTAAGCAGCTCGGATATTTCAACAGAAGTTGTACCAACAAGGGTTGGTCTGCCAATTTTATTGAGTCTCACGATCTCATCAATGATCGCCTTGTATTTTTCATTTTTGGTTTTGTACACCAAATCTTCATAATCTTTCCTGGTTATTGATTGATTGGTAGGAATAACCACGACTTCCAGTTTGTAAATATCCCATAATTCACCAGCCTCCGTTTCCGCAGTACCGGTCATACCAGCAAGCTTATGGTACATTCTGAAATAGTTCTGCAACGTGATGGTGGCGAACGTCTGGGTAGCAGCTTCCACCACTACTCTTTCCTTGGCCTCAATCGCCTGATGCAGCCCGTCAGAATACCGCCGGCCTTCCATGATACGTCCGGTTTGTTCATCAACGATTTTAACCTTGTTCTCAATCAAAACATATTCAATGTCTTTTTCAAACATGGTATAGGCCTTCAGCAGTTGGTTCACCGTATGAACCCTTTCCGACTTGATGGCAAAATCTTGCATCAACTGGTCTTTTCTTTCAATCTTATCCTGATCTGAAAGAATTTTATCATTCTGTATATCAGCGATATTAGCGCCTACGTCGGGCAAAATAAAGAAGCCCGAATCAGAATTGTTATGGGAAAGAATATCAATCCCTTTGTCGGTCAGTTCAACCGAGTTTTGTTTTTCTTCAATGATGAAATAGAGTTCATCCGTCACCAGATGCATGTTTTTGCTGTTATCAGCCATGTAGAAATTCTCCAGCTTCAACATCTTGGCCTTGTTGCCCTCTTCACTTATGAATCGGATCAATGGCTTGTATTTTGGCAATCCTTTGTAGGCACGCAGCAATGCCATGGCACCATCTTCAGCCTCATCCTTGTTGCTGGAACTAATTTTTTTCTTGGCTTCAACCAAAAGTTGGTTCACAAGTTCCCTCTGGGTCTTCACCAATTGCTCAACGGGCCCTTTTAAAACATCAAAGAGTTGATTCTCACCTTTGGGAACAGGTCCGGAGATAATGAGCGGCGTACGGGCATCATCAATTAAAACGGAGTCGACCTCATCCACGATGGCATAATGGTGCTTACGTTGTACCAGATCAGCCGGTTCGGTAGCCATATTGTCACGCAGGTAGTCAAAACCAAATTCGTTGTTGGTACCAAAAGTGATGTCAGCGTTGTATGCCTTGCGGCGTTCGATGGAATTGGGCTGATGCTTGTCGATACAATCTACCGAGATACCATGAAATTCGTACATAGGTCCCATCCACTCCGAGTCACGTTTGGCCAGATAGTCGTTGACGGTAACTATGTGTACACCTCTGCCTGCCAATGCATTTAAAAATACCGGCAGAGTTGCCACCAGTGTTTTACCCTCGCCGGTTGCCATCTCCGAAATCTTACCCGTATGAAGAACATAACCACCAATCAGCTGAACATCATAATGAACCATGTTCCATGTCTGAACGGTACCACCGGCGATCCAGCTATTTTTGAAGATGGCCTTTTCTCCGTCGATGGTAACAAAATCTTTAGTAGCCGCCAGTTCACGATCAAAATCAGTAACCGAAACAATCACTTCAGGGTTTTCAAAGAAGCGGCGTGCCGTATCCTTGACAATGGCAAATGCAGTTGGGAGGATTTTCAGGAGAATCTCCTCAATTTTTTTAGTGATGATCTCTTCAAGCTTATCAACCCGGTTGTAAAGTTTTTCGCCCTCTTCAATCGGCATTTCACCACTTTCGGCCCGCTCTTTCAAAGCGGCAATTTCATCTTCTTCCTCCTTGATGAAATCGGAAACTAACTTTTTGATCCTGACAGTTTCTGCACGAAGTTCGTCGTTGGTGAAACCTGTTATCCTGCTATATTCTTCCTTGATCAAAACAATGACAGGTGAAATTTCCTTAATATCCCTGTCCGATTTGTTACCAAGAAGACCCTTTAATAAATTTCCAAAAATTGACATATCAATATTTTCGTATTACTTTCTTGTTCTTAAAACGATACTATTGCAAAGGTAATTGAAATGTTGCAACGAACGAAATATCCAACCATTAAAAACCCGTCAGGTTCAGAAAACCAAACGGGTTCCAAAAACTTGCAGGTATAACCTTAAATGCGAATCCACAAATATTATACCAAATATTTGTGGATTCGACCCTATCTATGTGTATGTGATCCAAACCGGAAAAATGGAACGGATTCAGGCTTTGCCGGGGAACGGATTAACGTATACCCTTGTCTGCATTTCACGATCCAGCATCAACAAGCCCTGGCCTTCTCCGTTGATCAGCTTCAGGTTGTTCAGTATCTGTTCTACATTTGCTTCTTCCTCAACCTGCTCATCTACAAACCATTGAAGAAAACTCTTGGTGGCATGATCACTTTCTGCAATGGCTATGTCCATCAAGTTATTGATCAGGCCAGTCACTTCAACCTCATGTTTCAAAGTCTCTTCAAAAACGTTCATCACATTCTTGAAATCTACGGGTACCTCTGCGATGGGTGCAAGGACAACCCGTCCTCCCCTTTCCAGTACATAATCAAAGAAATGAGTGGCATGAGCCAGCTCCTCCTGGTATTGTACCTTCATCCAGTTGGCACAACCTGCCATTCCGACAGATTGAAAATAGGATGACATCGACAAATAAAGGTAGGCGGAATGAAATTCAGCATTAATCTGCTGATTTACTGCTACTTCTATCGATTTTTTCAACATAACTTTAAAATTTGATTGTCATTAAATTCCAGCAATTATCGGTCGCTCAAATTCTTCTTAGACACTAAGAATCACGACATCCTTTGGTTAAGCTCTTCGATCAATGCTTCCATAAACTTTTCAGTCGTCAGATAATTGTCGGAAGTAAGCTTATCGCCATAAATAGACAGCGCCAGATCCTTGGTCATTTTTCCGGATTCAACTGTGTCAATACAAACTTTTTCGAGTAACGCGGCAAAATCTCTCAAAGGCTGATTGTCATCCAGTTTACCTCTGAAATCCAGCCCTCGAGTCCATGCAAAGATGGAGGCAATCGGATTGGTGGAGGTTGGACGGCCCTTCTGGTATTCGCGGTAGTGACGTGTCACTGTTCCATGTGCAGCTTCCGCCTCGATAGTACCGCCATCAGGCGTCAATAAAACAGAAGTCATCAGTCCCAAAGATCCAAAACCCTGTGCCACTGTGTCAGACTGAACGTCACCATCATAATTCTTACATGCCCAAATGAAATTTCCATTCCATTTTAAAGCTGAAGCCACCATATCGTCGATCAGTCGGTGTTCGTAGGTAATTCCTGCCTGGTCAAAATCGGACTTGTAATCGCTTAGGAAAATTTCTTCGAAAATGTCTTTGAAGAAACCATCGTATTTTTTCAGAATGGTGTTTTTGGTGGACAAGTAAAGTGGCCACTTTTTTGTCAAAGCCATCTTGAAACAGCTATGGGCAAATCCGCGGATAGATTCTTCTGTATTGTACATCGCCAAAGCAACACCCGGACCGTCAAAATGAAACACATCGTGTACATCGCTGATGGTACCATCATCAGATTGGAAGGAAAGCGTCAATTTTCCAGGGCGGTCCACAACGATGTCTGTTGCCCGGTACTGGTCGCCAAAAGCGTGACGACCAATCATAATGGGAGCTGTCCATTGTGGCACAAGACGAGGAACGTTTTCAACCACGATCGGTTCGCGGAAGATGGTTCCATCGAGGATGTTCCGGATGGTACCATTGGGTGATTTCCACATTTTCTTGAGTCCAAACTCCTTTACGCGTGCCTCATCAGGTGTGATGGTGGCACATTTGATTCCCACTTTGTATTTTTTGATGGCAATTGCGGCATCTACCGTGACCTGATCATCTGTTTGATCCCGGTATTCGATACCGAGGTCATAATATTTGATGTCCAAATCCAGATAAGGCAAAATCAATTGCTCTCTGATCATTTTCCAGATAATCCTGGTCATTTCATCCCCATCAAGTTCTACAACAGGGTTAAGTACTTTAATTTTTTGCATATATATCTAATTATGATTCCTTTTATTTTTCAGAGCGATAAAAGTACAAAATAATGGATGAGTAACAAGATACGGGCAATTTAAAAAATAGAAAACCAGAAATATTTATTCGAAATCCAGCCCAAATCTGTTTTTCATTACACCCAATGCAGGATATTTAGCCACCAGCGAATTAAACTTCTCCTGATCTGTATAGGGCTTGTTCATAATCTCTTGCAGATTTTCAGTCACATTAAATTCGATGGTAATCAGGTCATTGTTAAGTGATTTCTGAAGATGACCCAATAATTTCGATTTCAAATCCAGAACAATTCGCTTTTGCTGAACATCATTGTCGAGGTTGTATTCCACGCGAAAATTATCAAGTAGTTCGGGCTCTCTGACCGAAAGTGCCGATTTTAGCTGGGCTGCATCAACCTGGTCGGCAAAATCCTTCCAGACTGCTCTCAATTGTTCAGCATCAAACGAATCCTCCCTGACAATTTCTTGTCCTTTGTGACCGTGAGGGTGAGGTTCTGAAATGTTGGCCAGGTCATTTCCTTTCAACATTCCGGAAATGGAAGGTGTAGATAAATTTTCATTGTGGAGGCGCCTGGTCCTTCGTTCAGTATCAGTAATTGTGCCAACAGGTTTTTTTGCTGATTCCTGTTGCACATTGAGAGGCTGATCCGTTTTCGTCATCTCTTTGATGGGAACTTTATCGGAAACAGGATTGGATTTGATTGGAGCAGACGCGGCAATTGAATTGAAAACAGGCAAAAACCAAAGGGAGTTTACGGCTTCGTCAATTGTTTTTTTTTTAACTGCTCCATCAACTGGGAGCTCCTTATCAAGGCAAGTTCCACCAGGAAGCGCTGGTTGGAGGAATTTTTATACTGAATATCACAATCAGAGGCAATGATTAGTGCGGCAGTCAGAAATTCCTCTGAACACTGTGCGGCCTGTTTCCTGTAACGCTCTTTAATCTCGCCACCAACTTCCAATAAAGGTAAAGTAACAGTATCCCTGGAAATCAGCAGGTCACGAAAATGTTGAGACATCCCGATGATGAAATGGTGCGCATTGAAACCCTTTGAAAGTATTTCATTGAAAATCATTAAATTACCGGCAACATCCCCGGCAATATATCCTTCAGTCAACTTGAAATAATAATCGTAGTCGAGCACATTCAGGTTGGCAATGGTATCCTGGTAAGTAACTTGATCTCCACAGAAACTTACAACCTGGTCGAAGATGGAGAGGGCATCACGCATGGCACCGTCGGCCTTCTGCGCAATCACATTCAAGGCTTCGGGTTCAATGGTTACTTTCTCTTTCCCGGCTACTTCCAGCAAGTGCTTTTCGATGTCAGAAATGCTTATTCTGTTGAAATCATAAATCTGGCATCGGGAAAGTATGGTCGGGATAATTTTGTGTTTCTCGGTGGTTGCCAGGATAAAAATGGCATGTGCAGGAGGCTCCTCCAACGTTTTCAAAAAAGCGTTGAAAGCCGCTGATGAGAGCATGTGTACCTCATCGATGATGTATACGCTGTATTTTCCAATTTGAGGAGGTATGCGCACTTTATCGACCAGTAAACGGATATCTTCCACCGAATTATTGGAAGCAGCATCGAGTTCATGAATATTGTAGGAACGGTTCTCTCCAAACGAAACACAAGACTCACATTGGTTGCATGGTTCAGAATCGGATGAAAGATTCAGGCAATTGATGGTTTTGGCGAAAATTCTGGCAGAAGTTGTTTTGCCAACTCCTCGCGGACCGCAGAACAAATAGGCGTGAGCCAGGTGATTGCTCCGGATGGCATTCTTCAGCGTTGAAGTAATGGACGGTTGACCGACCACTGTAGTAAAGGTGTCGGGACGATATTTCCGGGCTGATACGATGTAATGTTCCATGCAGAATTTTGACCTAAAAGTCCCCCAAAAATAAGCGAAAAAAGTTTGTCGCCAACCAGCCGACTGAAGAAGTTATCAACCACTGAACATTGATTGTAGTAAAAACGGCAAAAATCCTTCAAGGAGGAATTGGTAACATCGCTGCGTCGTGCCCGTATAATGAGGATATTATCAATTAAATTTCGTATCCACCATGAAAACAATAATCATTTCACTCTGTCTTGTCTTTTCTCTTGGAACTATTACAGCCCAAACCAAAGTTTTGTATGATTTCAAGGCCACCTCACTGGACGGCCAGACTTTCGATCTTTCCAGCCTGAAGGGTAAAAAAGTTATGGTTGTCAACACAGCCTCCAAATGCGGACTAACACCCCAATATGCCATTTTGCAAAAGCTTTACGATCGGTACAAGGACAAGAATTTTGTCATCGTAGGTTTCCCTGCCAACAATTTTGCGGCACAGGAACCGGGTACAAATTCAGAAATCAAAGCGTTCTGCGTCAAAAACTATGGTGTCACTTTCCCAATGATGTCAAAAATTTCTGTCAAAGGAGATGATATCGACCCATTGTACAAATGGCTGACCAACAAATCTGAAAACAAATTGGTAGATGCACCCGTGCAATGGAACTTCCAGAAGTTTCTGATTGACGAAAAAGGCCAGCTCGCGGATGTTGCCTTTCCCAAAGAACTTCCTGATGAAGAGAAGATCATCAAATGGATAGAAGGCAAATAAACTAAAGATAAATTGATGTTGGTGTAACATCCTATAGGGATAAAAAAGAGGAAGGAGTGCATGTTTAATGCGCTCCTTCCTCTTTTTGTGTGTATTTTCTGTCTTCTGGCAGGGACTTAAGTTAGGAGCTCATTTAAATGCCGCAGATTCTGATTCCCGGGTTTCGGGAATTCGGAAAGCCGGGTCGCGCAAAGCTCGCAAAGTGACGCAAAGTAAAAAACAAAACAATATTTCTTGGTCATTACTTAGTGGACTAAATCCTTTGTGTTTCCTTGGTGGTGAAAAATAATCCTCCAAGCTGGGTCACGCAAAGCTCGCAAAGTGACGCAAAGTAAAAACCAAATCAACATTATTTGGTCATGACTTAGAATGCAGAATTTTTTTTATAACTCTCTGATCTTCATGCTTCTGAACCAAACGATACTTCCATGATCCTGCAACAGGAGCAGTCCCATTTCGTGAAGACCAAAATTGGGAATCTCCTTGAATTTGCTTTTGGCGATACGGGCATTAAAATCTTCACTGCCGCGTTCACATTCAGAGACTTTGACGCCGTTTAACCAATGTTCAATGTGTTTTCCCTTGCATAAAATGCGGCTGGTATTCCACTCTCCCACCGGTTTTGTCACTTTACCCGCATTGGTTGGATACAACTCATAAATGGCACCGACTGTATGAAAATCGTTGGGATGCATTCTGCCATCCTTCATCCAGGGATGTCCTTCATCATCCAGCATCTGGTACTCAATTCCCAGGGCATCTTTTTGATCCTCCTTGACGAAATATTTCACTCCACTGTTGCCTCCCTGGTCCATCATTTTCCATTCCCAGACAAAGTCAAAATTGCCATATTCTTTGGTTGAAACCAAATTTCCTCCACCGCCGGAAACCAGGCAGCCCTCTTTAATTACCCACCCCTTTACAGGAAAACCTTCCGCATTGGCTGCCCGCCAATGGGTGGGATTCTTCCCATCGAAAAGAAGTGTCCAGCCCTCTTTCATCTCTTTTTGAGTGAGGGATTTGGCTGTTTGCTGCCCTTGCACTTGGAAAGCAAATCCAAATGATAAGGCAAACAAAATAAAAGCAGAAAAATACTTCATGTCATTTATATAATTGTAATTCAAACAATTAACTCATCAATATACTTGATTCAACAAGAATTCTGTCTGGTAAAACGCAGGATGGTCAATTGTCACTTTTTTGAAGCAGGAGCACTGATGACACCCAGGTATCGGCCCATCCAATAAGGCAACAACCAGATATCCCCCGCGCTGCTTTCTGAATTTCCGTTGCCATGGGTACGGTCCAGGCTGAACATATTCCCATTGTGCCTGCTGATCGGCCTTTCCTTGGGATTAAGCACCTCTTTGATCGTTTGATTTCTGAAATTCGGTGCCAGTTTGTCAATATCTTTTCGATTGCTGTTGATGATTACCCATTCAATCATATCCATCGGATATTCTTTCAGCCACCAGGCTGCCTCATTCAGATCAAAATTGGGTGTTCCGGTCAGCGCCGTGAAAATGTTCCATGCTCCTTCCTTTTCGGGCCTCTCAATTTGCCAGTGGTCAATAATTGCTGCCTTGTAGTTTGATTTGAGCGTATCATTAAAGGCATAGCGGTATAGACCCCAATATCCCACAAAATACATTTCATCGTCCGAATGGTTCCAGTCTTCGGATAGCATTTTGCTGATGTCGTCCGCACCCTGATCAGCCTTGCTGATGTTCGCCATTTTCTGCATCAGATTTTCGTAATACCCGTAATTGTTCATCAGATCAAATGCTTTTTGTTTGAAAATCTCCTTATGGGTAAAGTGGTAAGCAGTTTGCAACATGGCAATGATGTTGGACGAATTGATCTTTCTGTCGCCAACATTTTTTGGTCTTGCATTCACATATTCAGGATTCCATTTTCCCCAAAGGGTTGGTTTTCCGTCAAAATCGATCAGATACATATCATGTTCAACAATATGGGTCATTAAGATGTCGATCAAATGGATGGAACGTTTCGTGAGATCCAGATCACCAATGAGTTCCGCCATAGCGCCCAATGCGAATATATGACCGATGGCTTCATCGCTGCTGGTTGTAGCTTTCCAGTCCCATTCACTGTCTGCGGAATTTTTCCACCTGTCAGGATCGGAAAGATGCTTCATCCAGCCACTTCTTTCAAACGACCTCGAAGGAAATCCTTTCAATCCGTTGACGCTGTAAAGCCGTTCCATTGCATCGAGAGATTCACGGCAATTCTGAAGGGCATCGTCCGATTTGGTTGCAGCATATCTGAAGATCTCCCCTCCAAGGTACATGGAAGTCCAGAGACCGTCATTGTCGGAATCGGAAAGTCGGCCGGTTGACAGATTTCCGTGGTCCATATTGTCATAAGAGGCGTTGAATCCATTGCGGATGTGGCGCAAGCGAACCTGTTTCTCATAGAAATCGGCCTTTTCGGCCAGCGTCCAGTTCCGGTAAGCCATTTCAGTCAATCCCTTATCAGTCAGGATCAATACCGAATTATTTTCACCCCTGGCAAAATCGATCACCCGATTTCCCGGCAACCATCTTTCACCGTTGTAAAAATTGTATTTTCCGTCAGATCTGAGTTGAAAGGCACCTTCCGTTGAGCCAAACCACATTTGTCCGTTGACCTCTTTCAATGCCGTAATACGTGTAGAAGGCATTCTTTGACTGATCGCTCCAATTTGCTTTAAAGTAATGGCATCCAATTTCATATATCCATCAGTTGTCCCGATAAATATCGTTTTTTTGTCGGCGCTGAGATCAAAACAGGTCATATTGTCGGCCTGAAAAACAGATTTAAACTCTTTCTTTGAAGGATCAAAACTGCAAAATTGGTTCTTTCCGAGTAGCCAAAAGAGATTCCGGGAAGCATCGTAACGAATTGAAATTATTTTGGAATCCGGAAAATTCCCTTTCCAATCAATGTTGGAATCATGCAACAGCCTGATCTCTTTGCCGTTTGTCACCAAAAAGGTAAAATCATCGCCTGCTTCAAAATTAAGCGCATCCGGCAAGGCATGTTTGGAGAATAGTTTTCCTGCCCAGCTGTTACTGAATACAGCTTTGTCGTCAAGGTAGACAAACTGATCCTTGTAAATGACCATATCTGTCAGTTTTTTTTGTTCCATTGGCCTGTATGACCGGTCTTTCGCCAATGAACCAGCGTAAAGAAATTGTCCGTCAAAAGGTTTTAACAGCCCGGAAGAAGTCAGTATTTTGATGTCCCCGTTCCGGTCACAACCAACTTTCAGCGGATGGACTGAGTCTGATTTGGAGTAATATTTAATACTGTACTCTTGCAAAAAAGGAACATCCTGATAAACAGGCTGTTTCTCCTTTTTCACCTGGGCATGCAGAAAAGAGGTAAATAGTAAACCCCCTCCCAAAAAAAGGATGTAAATTGCTTTATTCATTGTCATGTAGTAGTTAATAAATGCGATTGATTCGGGGAGTAAATTTAATGAATAATTGATCACCTTTGTACTTCACAACAGGTTTTGGATAATAAGTAACTGACATTTGACAATTCCGTATACCATCAATTGCAGGGTTCAACCTGATTTTTTACTTTTAAACCGTAACTCCTAAATTTCTATTTCATGAAGACACTATTTTCTCTTTTGCTCTTGCTTGCTGTATTTACGGCAAATTCTCAAACAGCCGGTTCCACCAAAACATTCGAAAAGGACGAATTCGAAACCGGCAAAGGGAAGCTGGTCATCACCCTGATCGGCCATGGAACCCTTATGCTTGATTTGGGCAAATCGGTGATTCATATCGATCCTGTCTCAAGGGAGGCAGATTATTCCCAATTCCCAAAAGCAGATATCATTCTTGTCACCCACGAGCATGGTGATCATCTTGACCTAAAAGCCCTGGCACTGGTCTCTCAATCCACGACAAAAACGATTGTTAGCCAAAGCTGCAGCGCAAAAATTGAAAATGCCGTTGTGTTCAAAAACGGAGACGAGCAAACTTTCGGTGATATCTCGATCAAAGCGGTTCCAGCCTATAATATTGTCAATCAAAGGGATGGAAATCCATATCATCCGAAAGGAAACGGGAATGGTTATGTGATCACTTACGGTGGCAAGAAAATCTATATCGCAGGTGATACTGAAAACATTCCGGAAATGACTGATTTGAAGAGTATTGACATCGCATTTCTGCCGATGAACCTCCCCTACACCATGACTCCGCAAATGGCAGCTGATGGTGCCCGCAGTTTCATGCCCAAAGTTTTGTATCCCTACCACACGGGGGAAACCAATACACAATTGCTGGTTGATCTTTTAAAAGATAGCAAGATTGAGGTACGGATCAGGAGGATGAAGTAAGCGTTGCGGGATATGAGAAATGAGCTAAGTATCTTTCCGTTGCAGGTTACAGGTAAGTCAGGATGGAGGCGTTCCATCCTAGGCCTTTAGCCATTAGCCTTTTGGTATTGCGTATTTTTGATTGACAAGCAAGGATTGTCAGTTTTCAATTACTTAATTATCTTTATTCAGTAAATGAAAATGATTTTCAATCCAATAAATCCAGATTTATGAAATTCCGATTCAAATTGGCTTGCACCCTGATATTGATAATACTCTGCAGCTTCAATGAATTTCCAGCCTTTGGTCAAAAAGTACCGGTCAAGGATTATCCGATTCAGCCTGTAAGTTTCACAAAAGTGAAGGTGAACGACCATTTTTGGGCTCCGCGTATTGAGCTAAACCAGCGTGTTACCATTCCCATTGCCATTGATCAGTGCTACAAAACAGGCAGGGTCGAAAATTTCAAAATTGCCGGAAAACTGACAAAGGGTAAGTTTCAGTCGGAGTACCCTTTCGATGATTCAGACCTCTACAAGATCATTGAAGGAGCCAGTTATTCCCTTCAGACAAATCCGAACAAACAACTTGAAAGCCGCATTGACACTATCATTTCCTATATTATTCTTGCCCAGGAGCCGGATGGATATCTTTACACCAACCGAACCATCGATTCGCTTCACATGCATCCCTGGGCAGGCAAAAAAAGATGGGAGAAAGATCCGGTGCTCAGTCACGAGCTCTACAACCTCGGTCATCTCTATGAGGCAGCCTATGCACATTTCCTGGCTACCGGGAAGCGCACCCTACTGGATGTAGCACTCAAAAGTGCAGATCTGGTCGATCATGATTTCGGTCCGGGCAAATTGAGCTATTATCCCGGGCATCAGGTTATTGAAATGGGATTGGCCAAGTTGTACCGGATAACCGGTGAGGAACGTTACCTGAAACTGGCGAAGTTCTTCCTCGATTGCAGAAAAGGTGGTGAGGAATACAACCAGGCACACAAACCTGTTGTTGAACAGGATCAAATTGTTGGCCATGCCGTCAGGGCAACCTACATGTACGCGGGCATGGCAGATGTTTCGGCATTGACTGGAGACCCTTCCTATCAAAATGCCATCGACAAGATTTGGAACGATCTCCTGAAAACCAAGCTGTATGTGACAGGCGGGATAGGTTCTGCCGGAAAAAACGAAGGATTTGGCGATCCCTATCTGTTGCCCAACCACACTGCTTATTGTGAAACCTGCGCCTCCATCAGCAATGTCATGTGGAATTACCGTATGTTCCTACTGGAAGGGGATTCAAAATATTTTGACGTTCTGGAGCGGACCCTCTACAATGCCCTGTTGTCGGGCATTTCGCTCACCGCCGACAGATTCTTCTATCCTAACCCACTCGAATCTCATGGTGATCACAGCCGCAAGGAATGGTTTGGATGTGCCTGCTGCCCAAGCAATATTTGTCGATTCATACCCTCGGTACCCGGATATGTCTATGCACACAAAGGAGATTCATTGTACGTGAACCTGTTTATGAACAACGAGGCTGTTGTAGAATTGAAAGGTCTCAAAGTAGCGCTGAATCAGACCACAGATTATCCATGGAACGGCAAAATTACCATGAATGTTAATCCGGATCGGCCCGGCCAATTCAGTCTGATGGTCAGAATACCCGGTTGGGCACAAAACCAGGCATTTCCGACGGATTTGTACCGATTTAAGTCTGTTGATCAGTCAAGAACTACCATTCAACTGAATGGGAAAAATACAACCTTCAACGTAAAAAATGGCTATGCGATCATCTCCCGGGAGTGGAAAAAAGGTGACCGGCTTGTTCTCGACTTGCCCATGCCTGTAAGGGAGCTGGTTGCCAATCCGTTCATCACAGATGATACCGGCAAAATAGCCCTTCAGCGCGGACCTTTGGTTTATTGCGCGGAATGGGCAGACAACAAGGAAACCGGAACACTGGGACTGAGCCTCCATCGTGACAATAAATACACAACAGCCTGGATGCCGGAAATGTTGAATGGTGTGACTGTTATCCGAACACAGGGTATCAATACCAAACAAACGGCAAACCAGCTAAAGGACTACAGCGCCACAATTACGGCTATTCCTTACTATTCCTGGGCCAACCGCGGTGCCGGAGAGATGAATGTCTGGATGAATGTTCAGAAATAACATTTCAAACAGCATTTCAATCAACATCATCACCCTTCGACAGGCTCAATGTCAAAAATCTTTCAAACATATCATTAATCTCATAAAAATTAAAAAGTAATCCCATGAAACTAAAATTTACTCTCGCTGTTTTGGCAATTTTCTGCCTTGTTAATCTTTCCTCCGCCCAGGAAGCTGCAAAAGGCGCATCTGTCGACAGCCATCCATTCACCATTGAGAACTGTATCAATAAGTTCGACATGAATAAATCGGTTAAAACGGCTGTTGGATACCAGTACTGGTTTATTCCACAAGGATTTCTGGAGGATGGTCTGACGGTTAAAATGAGTGTCGCAGGACCCGGACAGTCAACCCACGCTCCGCACAGGCATGCTGGAGATGAGATATTTTATGTTCTGGAAGGAACAGCCCAGTTTTATCTCAACGGAAAAACGACGACCGGAGGTCCCAATACGAGTTTTTATTGCCCGGATAACAGTGAACACGGTATCAGCAACGCAGGAAAGACAGAGTTGAAATACCTGGTTATCAGGAAATATCTTAAAGAAGTAAAGAAATAATTGCTATTTTTCAGGAAATCATCGCATTGACAATGAGCAAAACAAAGACTGCCAGTGCGTAAGAATTGATCAGGATAAAGGCATTTCGTATATTTTGGGTATTCCTGTCTCTGAAAAGAAAACGATAAAAATACCGGATAAACAACAGGTTGGTAATTACCAGAATTCCAATTAATAAGGGTTTCAGGTTAAAACCGAAAAACGGGAAAAGCATGAGGAAAATGGAAGTGACCACACCCCAGCAGAAGACGACAATTTTGATCTGATTTTCGTTCAGAAACTTCGAAATGGAAGAGAATCCTGCTTTTTCATATTCTTTGCCATATTTGATCATCAACAACCAAAAATGGGGTACCTGCCACAGAAAGACAAAAACAAACAGGAAAATGGCATTGGGATGAAACACATCCAAACCGGCAGATGTCCAGCCAATTAATGGAGGTACACCTCCGACAATGGCACCGGGAAGGATGGCCAGCCAGCTTCGGGTTTTCAGCGGAGTATAAATGATGTTGTAGAAAAGGATATTTAGAAGTCCCAGTATCATTGGAACCGGACCATTGAACCTAAGCAACCAGGCGCCTCCTCCGATCAGAAGGAATGAAATCAGTGTGGCACTCAGCATTGAAATCTCTCCGGATGGAATGGGGCGCAAAGCGGTTCTCTTCATCAGGGCATCCTGATGGGATTCCTGAACCTGATTGAGCACGGAGGCACCCGAAGAAAGGAGGAATAACCCGAAGAAAAGATAAAGCAAGGCTATATCCGGATGACTGCCGGTTAAAAAATAGCCCGTCAGTGCCGAAAAAGTAACCATGAGGGAAAGTCGAATCCTCACCAGCCTTGTAAAAACAGAAAATAGGTTCTTCACTTTATTTATTCTCTCCTGCAGTTTTAAAATAGTCAACAATTTTATCCAGATCTTCTGCACTAATTTTTTCTTTGTAAGACTGCATCAGGCCTTTGTTGAATCCTTTTACCACTTCAGCATTGGGATCTGTAATGGAATTTTTGATGTAAGCATCATTTGCTTCAATCTCTTTCTCTCCAGTATCAGTGACCACCATACCTTTTCTCCCGTACAATCCCTTAAAGGAAGGTCCAATAATTTTTGAGCCGTCAAGCGAGTGGCAAGTAAGACAGGCATTCGCTTTGATGATGGCGAGTCCCGGATGGTCAGGCAGATTTTCTGCTACTTTCAGGTCAGCCAGCCATTTATTAAAGTCGAGGCTGTCGAGCACAACCGCTTTTGCCAACATGCCTGAATGGGCCAAACCACAATATTCAGTACAATAAATATCAAATGTTCCCTTCATGATCGGTTTAAACCACAAATAGTTGTTATATCCAGGAATCACATCCTCCTTTACCCTGAATGCAGGGATGAACAGACTGTGGTTGACATCCACAGAGTGGAGGTTCAGTTTGACGTTGCGCTGATAAGGAACCACAAGTTCGTTGGAGATTTTCCCATTGCCGTAATCAAATTCCCACTTCCACATCCGTCCAATCACCTTCACTTGCATGGCATCCGCCGGGACCTGTCGCATTGGAGCAAATCCCACCCATCCAAAATAAAACATCAGCAGAACAATAATCAATGGTATAACGGTCCAGATTATTTCAAGTTTGGTATTGCCGGAAAACTGCTGCGGATTTTTATTTTTCTTCCGTGAAAAATGGATCAGAATGTAGATCATCAACACGGTAATCGCAATGGTAAACAGAAACGAGATGGCAAAAATGAAAATAAAGGCCCTGTCGACTGCACCTGCTAAATTAGATCCTTGGTTGAATAATGTATTCATGTGTTAATATTTTGTTTTTTAGTTGCCACACGGAATAGCCACGGAATCATTTTCGGTTGGTATGACCATATTCTCGTGGCAATTTCATGGTATGGTATATTATCTGAAATAATAATCAATAAATGTGATACCAATCACTACCGCAAAAAGCAGGAAAACGCCCCCTACCATCAATCGCAGCAACATATTTTCGAATTTGAGGTGCATGAAATAAGTCAGTACGATCGTGACTTTGATGGATGCCAGAATGAGGGCAAGGGCTACTGTAAAAGCACCCAGGTGCATCTTTATTGCTAGAATTGATAAGGTTGTAAGTATCAAAAGAACAACTAACACGGTCCAGTTAAGGGAGTCGCTGGAGATATGGTCATCATGGTTATCATGGTTCTTCATAGGAAATTCTCTTTATGGTAATTTGCAAACAATCATCTGAAATATATATTCTCCGGGCTAAGTAATCAGGTACAACAACGGGAAAAGGAAAATCCAGATTAAATCCACGAGGTGCCAGTACAGTGCTCCGTTTTCCTGAAGCAAAAAATGCTCTGAATTGATTTTGCCTGAATTGATTCTGAACATGATGATGGTCAACAGGATTCCGCCGATGATAACATGCAAGGCATGTAAACCGGTCATCATGAAATAGAGGCCGAAAAACATGATTTCTCCGTGAGGAAGCGTCTTCATCACATCTGAACCCGGATAAAGATGGAGGCCAAATTTATGTCCCCACTCAAAATATTTGTTGACCATGAATACGCCAGCCAATATCAAGGTGATCAATATCAAACCAATGGCTTTGCCTGCTCTCTTCTGTTGAATGGCTGTCAACGACATGGCCACCGTCATACTGCTGAGAAGAAGTACCACCGTGTTGGTTGCCCCCACAAACGCATTCAATTCGAGTGCTGCATGATGAAAGTCTTCGGAAAATTTTGAGCGCATTACTGCATAGACAATGAATAATCCGCCAAATAGAAACAGTTCGGTAAAAAGGAATAACCACATTCCCATTTTCCCGGTATCGCTGTCAATATGTTCAGAGTGTTCGGATAACGACATAAATCTTTGGTTTATTTAGTGTGTGGATGATCAAAAACGTATGGATCTTGTGTAATAACAGGAATCTCATCAAAATTTTCGTGAGGAGGAGGAGAAGGTATCTGCCACTCGAGTGTTACGCCGTGCCAGGGATTGGCAGGAGCTTTGACACCCCTTTTGACATGGTAAACCAGGTTGGAAATCATGCCGATCAATCCGATGATGAGGATGAAGGCTCCAATGGTGGAAATTACTTCCCCTGTCTGAAATTTAGGGTCGTAATCAAAATAGCGGCGTGGCATTCCTTGAATACCAATGACAAACAAAGGGAAATAGAGCAGGTTGAAACCTACAAATAGAAATCCCCAGGCAATATTGGCCCATTTAAAGTTATACATCCGTCCGTAAATTTTCGGATACCAATAATGGATACCTGCAAAGAAGCCAAATCCCATCCCGCCAAATATGATATAGTGGAAATGTGCCACCACAAAATCAGTATTGTGCAGCTGAATATTGGTAGCCAGCGAACCCAGTGTCAATCCGGTAAAACCACCTATCGTGAAAAGGAAAATAAATGAAATGGCATATAAAAGCGGAGGTTTTAAATCGACAGAACCGCCGTACATCGTAGAAAGCCAGTTAAATACCTTGATGGCGCTCGGAATGGCCACAAGGAATGTCAAAAATGAGAAAAACCATCTGGATTCGTAACTCATACCGGAAGTAAACATGTGATGGCCCCACACAAAATATCCTACCAGGGCGATGGCCATGCTCGAAAAAACAATTGGCACATAACCGAACACAGGTTTCTGGCTGAAGGTTGGGAATATCTCGGTCACCACGCCCATAGCAGGCAGGATCATCACATATACTGCCGGATGTGAATAGATCCAGAAAAGGTGCTGGTACAATACCGGATCACCGCCTAGCGCAGGATCAAAAAATCCGATGTGAAAAGTCCGTTCAGCAATCACCATCAGTAGGGTAATCCCAATAATGGGAGTAGCAAGTATCTGGATCCAGGCAGTGGCATAAAGCGACCATGGGAAAAGTGGCATCCTGAACCAGCCCATGCCGGGCGCACGCATCCGGTGTATGGTAACAATGAAGTTTAATCCTGTCAGAATAGAGGCAAAACCAAGCACAAAAGCTGCTGTCAGCGCGATGACAACATTGGAGGAAGCTTCTGCGCTATAGGGAACATAAAATGTCCAGCCTGTATCGGGTGAATGACCATTCGCAAATTGGGAATAGAGTCCCAGGCAAGCACCGGTAATATAAACATACCAGGAGAAGAGATTTAACTTGGGAAAAGCCACATCTTTGGCTCCAATCATGATGGGAAGGAAAATATTCCCGAAAACGGCCGCCAGTCCAGGTATGACGACGATGAATATCATGATGATTCCATGGATGGTAAACATACCATTGTAAGTTTGAGCAGACATAATGGTTGCTCCGGGAGCCATCTTCTCAATACGCATTAAAAGGCCAAGAACGGCAGCCACGCAAAAGAAAATGGTAATGGTATACATGTAAAGCAATCCGATCCGTTTGTGGTCGGTTGATGTGAGCCACGACCAGAGTCCGGTCTTGTGATTCAGGTAATTAAGTGGTTCTGCTGTCAAATTATTAGTCATTCTTTGGATCTTTAGATGATTTCTTTCTGGAGGAAACGAATAAATAGAGTACAAAAAACAAACCCAAAACCAGCACAAAACTTCCCAAAAGCCTGGTGAATTGCAGCGTATAGGTTTTGCTTTGGGGATCGTATGCGAAACAATATTCAAATATCTTGTTGCTGGTAGGCTGTGGATTACCTTTCAATGCTTCACCTACAGCCATTTTCAATTCAAATGGAAGGAAAGTGATACCATAAAGGTAGCGTGTAATTTTACCTTGCGGACTCAGGATAATGATGGTGGAAGGATGGGCGAAATCAACACCCGTTGGCTTGAATCTGAAACCCACTGATTCAGTGATTTTCTGAATATTTTCAAGTTCTCCGGTGAGATAAGTCCAACTGCCACGCTGACTCTCCTTGATTTTGGTCACAAAATTCTGCTTTTTTTCCTTTGCTTTTTCCGGTGTGTCTTTTGTATTGAAACTAATGGTGATGACATCATAATCCTTGCCAAGTTCCATTTCTGTTTTACTGATAACATCAGCGATGCCATCCTGCAGTGGACTGCAAAGTCCCGGACAGTCAAAATAAACAAATGAGAGGATGGTTGGCTTGTTGATCAAACTTCCAATCGGGACGGTATCATTTTTTTCATTGATGAACTTCAGATCCATTGGAATCGTCTGGCCTAGTTTCTCCACGATACCTATTTCAACCTGAGGGCTGACAGGTAACTGACCGTAGAGGTTGAAGGTCAGGATAATCAACAGACCCAATAACGCAATATTTTTCATTTTAAAGGTGGTAAATTAACGAAATTACACTTGTTCTTCATCAGAACCGGATTTGAAAATAGCCCTGACCTGAAGCAAAACATAAACAATAAATCCCCAAACTGCCAATACGGAAAAAACGTAGGTAAGTAACAGCCAGATGGGTGATTTCTGAACAATATTCCACAAAGCCCTTTGTTCATTGAGCGGTGGGCGGTAAGTCGGCAAGCCAATCGCAAGCGTGGTGTCTGCTTTTGCTTCACCAAATGCCGTTTCATCGGTTGGCTTTGCGATCAGTTGAACAAATCCCTTTGCATCACCAGGCAGGTTTGCCGGAAATTGAAACGACGCAATCCCCTGACTGTCAGATGTACGCGCTTCGTCGATCAAGAGATTTCCAAAATACCGCCTGGCAAACAATTTCACTTCTGCATTGGCCACCGGCTGACGAATCATGTTTTTGAGTGAGGAGAGGGAAACCAGAACCTGATTTTTCTCTTTGATCATAGAAATCACAATTCTCACCTGGTCCAATGAAGATCCGGGAGCCAGGCTTGGGGCCACTTCCTGAACATACTTGTCATTATAACCCCTGATGAAGGAGACAATCCGCCAAAGATCAGTTGAAGAAAGCGTATTTTTAAAGGAGGGCATAGGGCCACGGCCAACCGTCAACTTGTAAAACATATCTCCGTCACTATTTTTCTGCATTTGGGCTGAGGCAGGATCCGGAGGAAGCGGTACCAGTTTGACCGGGTTGTTTTTACCGGGATCACCATGGCAGGATTTACAATTGGTCATGTAAAGTGTGGCACCCGCCTGCCGGATTGAATCGGAAAAGGCAAAAGGACTTCGTTTTGCGGCATTTTCAGCAGGAACGACCCATTCCTGAGCAAATAAACGACCCGCAGACATCAAAATAATGATCAAAAATAAATAGCTTCTCTTCATAATAATGGTATTCAACCTACCCGAAAGATAAGTTTAGACATTTTCACTCTTTTGCACATTCTCATCCTGAACTTCGAACAACCTGTTTTTGGGTGGCAGATAAAAAACCCGCGGTTTGGTACCCAATTCAGGCATGAGATGGTAGCCTCCGTTGACTTTTAACAGTTCACTGAGCCTGACTGTCTCCTTGGTTGTGCCATTGGTAACGGCATCCTGATTTTCATCACCAAAATAGTATACTCCATTTGGGCAGGAAGATACGCAATAGGGCAATTTCCCTTCACGCAATCTGTCGGCACTAAACAAACATTTGGAAACCGTTCCCTTTTTCTGGGGTACATTCAATTCAACATTGTATGGTTTTCCCTGATCACCCTCAACAAAGAGTGGCTCTTCCCAATGAAACATCCTTGCAGAATAAGGACATGCTGCCACGCAGAAACGGCAACCGATGCATCGCTCGTTGTCAATCAGCACAATGCCATCCTGACGTTTGAAAGTCGCATCAACCGGACAAACCGACACGCAAGGCGGGTTGTCGCAATGCTGACAAGGTTTTGGCATGTAATAGGGTGCAGTATCGGGTGATTCCTGCATGGTGAGGGTATTGATATGGTATTCGTAGGGACGCAGATGATGCGCTCCCTGACATGCCTGAATACATTTGCGTGCATTGCGGCATTTGGCAAGATCAATCACCATCACAAAACGACGACCGGCAAGGCCTTCCCTACCCTCTTTCTGCAATTTCGAGAGATCCATTTTCATGTCTCTGATCTGGTCGCGGGGAACTTCTACCAACTTATTATCCGCAGTCAGCACTTTCACCATATCGTGATTTGGTTTGGATTCCTCATATTTGAATCCGCTGTATATCGCAGCTCCACCTGCTACAGTTGCCGCACCAATCGTACCGAAACGTTTGAAAAAATCGCGTCTGGTATCAGATTTCTCCTGTATTTTATTGCTGTTTTTGTGATTCTCCTTTGAACTACTGTTGTCCATATTGAATTAATATTTGATCTGAATTTATCTGTTTATTAAAGCTGTAACTAAGCGGTAGTCAAGGCCGGATGAAGTGCCAGGGAAGGCAAACCCGGTCGATTTTTTCGGTTGATATTTCACTATTCCGCTTGGTTTTTCGATTAGGATAAAACTACAAATAATATTTTTTGTTTTCATCACAATTCTTGCTTTCACTAATATTAATGTGGGAGGAGACCATCAAAACCTTCAAAATTTTCGTTTTTAACCATTTAAACCAGGCTATTAAAATAAAATGTTCAATTTAATCCGGTTATTGACCCAAAACTTTGGGGTGATTCAATGTTAAACTGAATAAGTCAGAGAGTTGAAACCCCTAAATTTCTGTAGTTTTGTTCATCATATGATTTTTTGTTGATTAATTCTGTTCACAGTCTGCCGGAATAATTATCACTGTTCCTTCGGTCAAATAAATGCTTTCGAAATGAAAAAAATGACATTGCTTTTATTGCTCCTAATTCAGGTATTTTTTGCCCTTTCCGAGGAAAAGCCCTCCAGATTTCCTGCAAACCGTCTGATTACATCCGGAGTCTATTATTACCCCGAACACTGGGATTCGGCGCAATGGGACCGCGACCTGAAAAATATTGCTGACCTTGGGTTCGAATTTACCCATTTCGCCGAATTTGCCTGGGCACAACTCGAACCGGCAGAAGGGAAATACGATTTTGCCTGGCTGGATAAGGCTGTCGCTATTGCAGCCAAATATCAGCTGAAAGTGATTATGTGTACCTCTACCTGCACGCCTCCGGTATGGCTGTCGCGAAAACATCCCGAGATATTGTCACTCAATGAGGATGGAACGCGGATGGACCATGGTTCAAGACAACATGCCTCTTTTTCCAGCAGTTATTACCGAAATTATTCCCTGAAAATGATTGAACAGTTGGCCAGACATTACAGCAACGACCCAA
>SESG01015678.1_pt1 | contig 24552 bp, 18 predicted proteins | sample 3171421 | NCBI WGS metagenome assembly SESG01 (sample SAMN10866946, study PRJNA518727) | freshwater metagenome | biome: subpolar coniferous forest; feature: holomictic lake; material: water; isolation source: holomictic Lake 227, 6 m and 8 m depth | place: Canada: near Kenora, Ontario | collected...
CAGAGAACTTGGCACGAAGTTCAGGATTTTGCGTTGCAACACCGACAGGACAAGTATCTAGATGGCAGACACGCATCATCACGCAACCCGACACCACCAAAGGTGCAGTAGCGAATCCAAATTCTTCAGCTCCAAGAAGTGCGGCAATGACAACGTCTCGACCTGTTTTCATTTGGCCATCGACTTGAACGACAATTCGATCGCGAAGTCCATTTAGCATCAGCGTCTGTTGAGTCTCAGCTAATCCAAGTTCCCAAGGAGCACCAGCGTGCTTGAGTGAAGTAAGTGGTGAAGCGCCTGTGCCGCCATCGTGGCCCGATATCAGAACGACGTCGGCGTGTGCTTTTGAAACACCGGCCGCTACAGTTCCGACACCAACTTCAGCTACCAACTTCACATGAATACGCGCATCTTTGTTTGCGTTTTTCAAATCATGAATTAGTTGTGCAAGGTCTTCGATTGAATAAATATCGTGGTGTGGAGGTGGTGAAATAAGTCCAACACCAGGGGTTGAGTGACGTACTTTTGCAACCCACGGATAAACCTTGTTGCCAGGAAGTTGCCCACCCTCACCAGGCTTTGCGCCCTGCGCCATTTTGATTTGAATATCAGTGGCATTAACAAGGTAATTACTTGTGACGCCGAATCTTCCGCTTGCGACCTGTTTGATGGCCGAGCGGCGCCAATCACCGTTCGCATCCTTTTCGAAACGATCTGGATCTTCGCCACCTTCACCGCTATTGGACTTGCCACCTAAGCGATTCATTGCGATTGCCAAATTTTCATGAGCTTCTTGTGAAATTGAACCAAAGGACATGGCCCCCGTCGCAAAGCGTTTTACTATCTCAGAGATTGGCTCTACTTCATCGATGGAGATAGCCGGGCGAACACCTTCTTTGAAAGTAAATAGGCCGCGCAGCGTCATTAAGGATTTTGATTGATTATCGATACGACTCGTGTAACGCTTGAATACGTCATAACGCTTAGCGCGAGTTGAATGCTGGAGCGTAAAGACTGTTTCTGGATCAAAGAGGTGAGGCTCACCTTCACGGCGCCATTGATACTCCCCACCAATCTGCAATTTCTTAGATCCTGGAACTTCGCCGCCAGGAGGATATGCAATGTGGTGACGCTTGATAGTTTCTTCAGCGATTACATCAAGAGAAACTCCGCCTAGACGAGAAGTCAATCCGGTGAAGTACTCATCGACTACTTCACGAGATAGGCCAATAGCTTCAAATACTTGAGCTCCTGTATATGAGGCAATAGTAGAGATTCCCATTTTAGACATTACTTTCAAGACACCTTTGCCAAGTGACTTAATGAGATTGGCAACTGCTTTTTCGGGAGTGATTCCCTTGATAACTCCTTGACGAACTAAATCTTCAGCACTTTCCATAGCTAGGTATGGATTGACTGCAGCAGCTCCAAAACCAACTAGAAGGGCAACATGGTGAACTTCACGCACTTCACCGGTTTCAACAACAAGCCCAACTTGGGTACGAGTCTTCTCTCGAATTAAATGATGATGAACTGCGGAAGTCAGAAGCAACGAAGGAATTGGCGCATCTTCAGAATCGCCATCACGGTCGGATAGCACGATGATGTGAGCACCGTCTTTGATTGCTTGCGAAACCTCAGCGCGAATTTCTTGAATTCGCTGACGAAGGGCTTCTCCCCCACCAGCAACTGGGAAAAGGCCTCGAACGACATGCGAATGGAATCCATCGCGATCGCCTTCTGCATTTACGTGAATAATTTTTGCAAGCTCGTCATTATCAATAACAGGAAAGTCCAACGCAATTTGTTGACACGATTCTGGTCCAGGAGCTAACAAATTACTTTCTGGCCCAATACTTCCGCCAAGACTTGTAACAAGTTCCTCGCGAATTGCATCAAGAGGTGGGTTAGTAACCTGTGCAAATAGTTGTGCAAAATAATCAAATAGCAATCGTGACTTATCTGAAAGTGCAGCAATCGGAGTGTCGGTACCCATTGAACCCAATGGTTCAAGTCCTGACTTCGCCATAGGGGCAACGATGATTCGCAACTCTTCTTCTGTATATCCAAAAGCGCGCTGACGGCGAACAACAGATGAATGAGGATAGATAATATGCTCGCGAGCAGGTAGATCGGCTAGGCGAACCAAGCCCTCATTTAGCCATTCACCGTAAGGCGCAGCATCTGCGAGCTGGTCCTTAATTTCTCCATCTTCAATGATGCGGCCTTCTTCGATATCGACCAAGAACATGCGACCTGGTTGCAAGCGTCCTTTACGTTCAATGTTTGCTGGATCGAAATCTAGAACTCCAACTTCGGAAGCCAAGACAACAAGTCCATCTTTTGTTACCCAATAACGAGATGGGCGCAATCCATTTCTATCAAGAACTGCCCCAAGTTGTAACCCATCCGTAAACGTCACGCACGCCGGTCCATCCCATGCTTCCATCAGAGTTGAATGGAATTGGTAAAAATCTTTACGATTTTTAGGCATGGTCGAGTGGTTTTCCCACGCTTCAGGAATCATCATCAAAATTGAATGTGGAAGCGAGCGTCCTCCTAGATAAAGAAGTTCAAGCACTTCATCAAAAGAAGCCGAATCACTTCCTGCTTGATCAACAATTGGAAAGAGTCTATTCAAGTCGCCGGGAATTAAATCAGAAGAAAGAAGAGCTTCTCGCGCTCTCATCCAATTTCGATTTCCTTTAACAGTATTGATTTCGCCATTGTGGGCGATAAATCGATATGGGTGGGCTAGTGGCCAGGAAGGAAATGTGTTTGTTGAAAAACGAGAGTGAACAATTGCCAATGGTGAAACCACGCGCTCATCAGAAAGATCCGGGAAGAACTCTTCAAGTTGGCCTGTTGTGAGCATTCCTTTGTAAACAATTGTGCGAGTAGATAGTGAAGGAAAATAGATTGGAAAATCATGTTCTGCACGTTTGCGGAAACAAAATGCGAGGCGATCTAAATCAAGGTCCTCTTGATTATCCTTTCCGGAAATAAATAGCTGGACAAACTTTGGCATAACAGAGAGAGCAGTCTTTCCAAGTGATACCGAATTGGTAGGCACATCGCGCCAGCCAAGAATAGAAAGACCTTCTTCTTCGGCGATGCGAGCGAGCGCATCCATATCGGAAAAGGATCCATCGATGAATGCAATTCCTGCCGCATACTTTCCTGATTCAGGTAATTCAAATGTTACGACTTCGCGATAAAACTGATCAGGGATGCGAATTAAGATTCCTGCGCCATCACCACTGTCGGGTTCTGCGCCTGAAGCGCCGCGATGTTCAAGATTCCGCAAGGCCGTGAGTGCCTGAGAGACAATTTCGTGAGTGGCTTTCTTATTAAGAGTTGCAACCATTGCAACGCCGCAAGAATCCTTTTCGTTTGCAGGATCGTAAAGTCCTTGCGCCGAGGGAACTGTGCTGAACAGACTCATGCTCACGTACTCCTGTCTATCTCCGACAAATTGCAATCGGGACGACAGTGGCCCTACCGTGCTAGCGAATCGCTATGAACTGGTGGGAAAGGGTAGCAACTAGATGCCAGAAAGGTGAACCAATGAGCCGATTCCGGCCGTGATTGCCATTCCTAGAGAACCGCCGATTACCACTCGAAGTACCGTGGTCAGCAAGCGAGATCCTGCAAGGCGTGAGCTAATTAATCCAGTTCCAGCCAAGCCAAGTACGGTGAAAATAACAATGCTGGTGACCTTAGCGCCCATAGAAGGGGCGAGTGCTCCGAGAAGCGGGATAAGCCCTCCGGCGGTGTAGGCGATCGCGGAGGCAACTGCCGCTTGAACAGGGCGTGCCTTTGTATGCTCAAATTGGCCCAACTCATCACGCAAGTGAGCTTCCAGAGCATCTTTTTCATGCATGGCTTTTGCAACTTGCTCCGCTAAGTCACGCGTCAAACCACGTTGAATATAAATATGTATAAGTTCTTCAAGTTCACCATCTGGGTCAATTGCCAGGTGCTCGGCTTCGATTCGTCGATCTGCCAACTCGATATCAGTTTGAGAGCGCACGGAAATATATTCTCCGACAGCCATCGACATTGCTCCAGCTGCGATTCCAGCGCATCCACCCGTAAAGATGAAGTCGCTCTTTCCGGCTGCAGAAATACCAATCATCAAGGAGGCGGTTGCAACTAACCCATCGTTTGCCCCTAGGACTGCGGCGCGAAGCCAGCCAGCCTTGTGCACTTTATGGTCAAGGTTGCGTTGAAAGACATCATCCAAACTCATGGCTAAAGCCTATCGCGCAGCTTCCCTATCGTTGAGGATTTAAAGAAAAGATAGGAAAAGGTCCCAATTCCAATCAAACTCACCCAGATATTTAGGCGTAAACCGCCAATTGTATGAGCCGGATCTATGCGCAAACTTTCAATCCCAAGTCGTCCCAAACAATAAAATGCTGCGTACCCAAGAAAAATCTTGCCAGGTTGCATCTGTCGAGCTTTTGGGAGAAAAAGGATGATTAGGGCGCCAAAAAGGCACCACAAAGATTCATAAAGAAAAGTGGGATGAAATGTGGAGAAATTCTCATAACCGTGCGGGCGCGAGGCGATTGGAACCTGCAACGCCCAAGGAAACGTAGAAGGTTTTCCGAAGAGTTCAATATTAAACCAATTCCCCCAACGACCAATCGCCTGAGCAAGCAAAAGACCAGGGGCTAGTGCATCTAGAAAATGGGGAAATGTTAAAGATCGTGGCTTACTTTTAAAAGCGATATAGGAAACTGCGGTTCCAAGAGCTACTGCTCCCCAAATTCCCATACCGCCTTGCCAAATCTTTAGTGCATCAAGAGGTTTTCCTTGGGCCCCAAAATATGCATCAGGAGAAGTCAGAACGTGATACGCCCGGCCGCCGACTATTCCTGCAGGAATCGCCCAGATGGCAATATCAGTTATTTCTTCAGGGTCTCCCCCGACTCGTTCATACCGAAATCTTCCAATTGCAATTGCGGCAATAATTCCCAGAAGAATTGCTAAAGCGTAAAAATGAATTGTTAAAAAGCCGAAATGCACCGCACTCACCGTCGGCGACGGAATGTAGCGATGCATTTCTAATACCTCAGACGAGCTCTTCTAATTCACTCCAGCTTTTTGCAAGAATGCAGTGAACTTCGCAAGATCTAAGTAATCTTCAGAGGGCATGAGAGCGCCATCTACAAATACAGTCGGTGTTGAATTCACTCCAACTTTTGTTGCGTTTGTTTCAATATTCGTCAGCCAGTTGACGTATTTATTATCTTTAACGCATGAAGCAAAATTCTTATCCTTAATTCCTGTGCCAATTCCAAGAACTGTTAAAACTTGTGCATTCCACAAACCTGAATTCTCAGTTTTTGCTTGATTCGCGTAAAGAGCCCGGTGGAATTCGAGGAACTTGCCCGCATCTGATGCGCAACCGGCAGCATTCGCGGCCAAAATAGATTCTGGTCCAATAAATGACATCGGGTGAAATACTGCTTTGATCTTTCCGGCAGTAATTAGAGAGTTTATGTAAGAATTATTGACCGCTTCAAAATTGCGGCAGTTTGGACATTGGAAATCCTCCCAGAAATCAACGCGCACTTTGGCAGTCGGATTGATAACAATTCCATATCCATCGGCCTTTGAAGCTGCGATTGGCTTTGCTGCTGAATTTACTGAGTGGCTAGAAAATAGCGAGGCACCAATTCCTGCAAGTACTACAAGAAAGACCATTCCAATAACAATGTTCCGTGTGGTTTTGTCGCCACCCTTTTGCTGCGCCATCTAGGACTCCTCAATCTGTTGTTAATTGTCGGTAATTTACAGCAAAAACTATCGCCGGACCCCTTGAGCCAAAGATTGTGCCAATTCCCGGACTCGAATAAGTCCTTCGCCCATCGACTGGCTTTCTTGGAGAAGGCGGATAAAGGCTGAGCCAACAATTACGCCGTCTGCATATTGCGCTACCTCGTGGGCTTGCTCTTTTGTTGAAACCCCTAGTCCTACGGCTACGGGAGTAGAGGAAACCTTTCGAACGCGAGACACAAGGTCGCGAGCAGATGTTGAAACGGTCGTTCTCGTTCCCGTAACGCCCATAAGCGATGCTGCGTAAATAAAGCCGCTGCACTCAGCTGTAACTTGTTCGAGTCGATCATCTTTAGTGCTTGGAGCAACAACAAAAATGCTATTAATTCCTTCTTTCTTGACTGCAGCGCGCCAAGGCTGAGCTTCTTCGATTGTTAAATCTGGGGTGATCACGCCTGACCCGCCGGCCTGCGCGATACTGTGGGCAAAATTTTCGACCCCATAACGTTCAATCGGATTCCAATATGTCATGACGACAGCGGGAGTTCCCATATGAGTGATTGCTGCCAGGGTGCTGAAAACTTCACGCGCGCCCGTTCCTTGACTCAACGATAGATCTGCAGCTGCTTGAATTATCGGACCATCCATAACTGGATCGCTGTAAGGAAAGCCGATTTCGATTGCATCGACTCCACCTTCAACCATCGCAGTAATCGCATCAATACATTCTTGTTGCGATGGAAATCCTGCTGGGAGGTAACCAATTAGTGCTGCTCGATTTTCAGATCGAGTCTTCTCGAAAAGTTGCGATAGTGGCGTCATTTATAAAGGCAATCCGAAATATCGAGCAGCGGTATCTACATCTTTATCCCCGCGACCTGAAAGGTTTACCAAGAGAGTTGCATCGGGGCCTAACTCGCGACCCAATTTCATTACTCCCGCAAGAGCATGAGCGCTTTCAATTGCAGGAATTATTCCTTCCGTCTTGCAGAGAAGTGAAAAAGCCTCCATCGCTTCGTCATCAGTAATCGCCTGATATTCCGCACGTCCGATATCGCTCAGGTAAGCATGCTCAGGTCCTACTCCCGGATAATCCAAACCGGCTGAAATAGAATGTGACTCCACGGTCTGCCCATTTTCGTCCTGTAAAACGTAAGAACGAGTGCCGTGCAAGACTCCGACAGTTCCGCCTGAAATTGTTGCAGCATGCTTTCCAGAATTGATTCCGCTGCCACCAGCTTCTAGCCCAATGAGTCGCACTGATGTGTCCTCAAGGAATGGATGGAAAATACCAATGGCATTTGATCCACCGCCGATGCATGCCAATACAGCGTCAGGAAGTTTGCCGGTAAGTTCTAATACTTGCGCACGAGCTTCAACACCAATGACTCTGTGAAAATCTCGAACCATAGTCGGGAATGGGTGTGGACCAGCTACAGTGCCAAGTAAATAATGTGTTGAATCAACGTTTGTTACCCAGTCGCGCATTGCTTCATTAATTGCATCTTTGAGAGTCTTTGAACCTTGAGTCACTGGAACAACTTCAGCACCAAGCAACTTCATACGAGCCACATTGAGTGATTGACGTTTTGTATCCTCTTCGCCCATATACACAACGCACTCAAGCCCCATCAAGGCAGCGGCGGTCGCAGATGCAACACCGTGTTGACCGGCTCCGGTTTCGGCAATAATTCGTTTCTTGCCCATGCGCTTTACCAAAAGTGCTTGGCCTAAAACGTTATTTATCTTATGACTTCCGGTGTGGTTCAAATCTTCGCGCTTCAAAATAATTCGTGCGCCACCCGCATGCTCAGCAAAGCGAGGAACTTCTGTAATGATGCTAGGGCGACCTGTGTATGTGCGGTGCAAATAGTCGAGTTCTGCAGCAAATGAGGGATCGGCTTTCGCATCTTCATACGCCTTAGTTAAAGAATCCAAGGCCTCGATAAGGGCTTCCGGTACAAAACGTCCACCGTAGGGTCCGAAGTGTCCAATGATTTCGCTCTGATTCACGGTCACAAACTACCAGTCTCTTCCTTGCCCAAAAGTCGCCTTATGGCATCCCTCGGGTTGCCGGCTTTAACCAATGTCTCACCAACGAGTATGGCTTTACCGCCGAGTGACTCAATGTGTGCAACCTCATCTCGCTTGGATATCCCCGACTCTGCAACTCGAATCACTCCCTCTGGAATTTGCGGAAGTAGCTCATCGAAAACTATGGGATCTAAATCAAGCGTCTTAAGATTTCGTGAATTCACACCAACTATACGAGGGTTAATGTCGAATGCACGTTCCAACTCTGTTTGGTTATGAACTTCTACCAATACATCCATTCCCAGTTCAGTTGCCATCTGGTGGAAATCTCGATATTGAATCTGACTTAGGCCAGCGACAATGAGAAGAAGAAGATCTGCTCCAATGATTCGAGATTCCAAAACCTGAAACTCTGTAACGATAAAATCTTTTCGAAGTACTGGGATGTCAATGGCGCTTCGCACTTCAATAAAATCAGCGATAGAACCCTTAAATCTCCGCTCTTCTGTAAGTACGCTCACAACCGCAGCGCCACCTTCTTGGTATTGCTCTGCCAACTTTCCAGGGCTAGCGATATTTGCAAGGACCCCTTTGCTTGGTGATGATCGTTTTACTTCAGAGATAATTTGAGTACCCGGTCTTGATAAGAAATTATGCGCGCCACGTAATTCTGGCGCGGACTGCAACTCCTCTCGAAGTCTTGAAAGTGGCACTTCTCGTGCACGCACATCCTCTAGGACGCCTTCAATGATTGCCTCAAGAACTGTGCTCATAGCGTCGGATCTTCTCCTTCGCTTAGAGAATTCCACGGCGTTGAAGGCTTGCGATCGTAACGAGATGGACCTTTGCGCCTGCCCAATTTTGAGAGTAAAAAGATAATCGCGGCGATTAAAAAGATTAAACCCGTAACTTTCATTAGCTAAGTGCCTTCATCGAGTTTGCAGACGCAACTGCCGTCAGTACGGCAGCCGCCTTGTTTCGGCATTCGGCTTCTTCGCTTTCAGGCACAGAATCAGCAACAATTCCTGCGCCGGCTTGGACGTACGCTTTTCCATCCTTGATGACCGCTGTCCGAATTGCAATGCATGCATCAATATTCCCTCGAAAATCTAGATATCCAATTGTCCCGCCATATATTCCGCGCCTTGTGGGCTCTTGTTCCTCAATTATTTCCATAGCCCGTGGCTTTGGTGCACCAGATAAAGTTCCAGCCGGGAAAACAGCATATAAAGCATCGACCGGAGAATGCCTTTTATCTAATGTGCCAACCACAGTCGAGACAATGTGCATCACATGCGAATACCGTTCTAGGTGCATGAATTCAATAACCTCAACGGAGCCAGCTTGGCAAACCCTTCCTAAGTCATTTCTTCCTAAATCAACAAGCATCAAATGTTCTGCGCGTTCCTTCGGATCGGCAAGTAGATCCTCACCATTTTGTTTGTCGATTTCTGGATTATCCGAGCGAGGTCGAGTGCCTGCAATCGGATGAATCATTACTTCGCTGTTATTAATTTTTACAAGGGCTTCGGGGCTAGAGCCAACAATGTCTAGTCCATCATGGAAACGGAAAAGATACATATACGGACTTGGATTTTGAAGTCTTAATGCGCGATAAACATCGTATGGCGAGGCGGTGCAATCCATTGAAAATCTTTGAGAGAGAACAACTTGAAAAGCCTCCCCAGATCGGATTTCCTCTTTGATGATTTCTACCTTTTCACAATATTCGGCAGACGACATGTTGCGCTCATACTCCACCACTGGCTTTTTTGTTGGGAGAGTTATATGAGCAGGTAGCGATTGATTCGCCGCATGTTTCATTGTTTCAAGTCGTGAAAGGGCATCTATGTAAGCTTCATCGACTCTCTCATCGCTCCCATCCCAATTAATTGCATTTGCAATAAGAGTAAGAGAACCCTCGAAATGATCGTAAATTGCAAGGTCTGAAGTCAACATGTATGAAATTTCAGGTAGTTCAACGTCCTTCTTTGAAAGTGACGGAATCTTTTCAAGTCTTCTAACAATTTCATATCCCATGTACCCAACAAGGCCTCCCGTAAGTGGAGGTAGCTCAGGTATATGGGGAGATTTCAAATGCGAAGCAGTAATGCGCACTGCTTCGAGCGGATTAATTCCGTGAGGTGCTCCTGCTGGAGCGGTTCCAACCCACTGCGCTAAACCATCCACTTCCGTCAAGGTTGCTACAGAATTTACGCCGATGAATGAGTATCGAGACCAAACTCCTCCGTGCTCTGCAGATTCTAGAAGAAAAGTTCCCGGGCGCTCGTTCGCCAATTTACGATACAGGCCAAGTGGAGTCTCGCTGTCTGCAATGAATTTTTGAAAAACTGGAATTACATTAAAAGTTTCAGCGTATTTCCTAAATTCTTCTAGAGTCATCATTTTGTTATCTCCCGGTGAAAGCAGCTTCGTTCACCCGTGTGGCATGCGGCGCCGACTTGATTAATTTGCATCAGCAACGCATCCCCATCGCAATCGTAAGAAATGGAGATTAATTCCTGAGTATGTCCAGAACTCTCGCCTTTGACCCATAATGAATTACGACTTCGGCTCCAATATGTAACGCGCCGAGTTTGAATTGTCAGTTGTAAAGCCTCGGAGTTCATCCAAGCCATCATCAATACTTCGCCCGTAGAAGCATCCTGTGCGATCGCCGCCACGAGGTCACCTCGCGAAAAGTGATCTTCTACTTCCTGGGGCAAATTCATTGTCATATTCTGCCGTATCGACCTTTACTCTCGTACCGGATATCCAGCCCGAGACAAGAAACCCTTAACTTCAGCAATCTTGAAAGTTCCAAAGTGAAAGACACTCGCAGCCAAAAGTGCATCTGCACCAGCATCTAGGGCAGCTGAGAAGTCGTCCAATTTTCCAGCACCCCCACTTGCAATGATGGGCACGCGGACTTCTTTCCTCGCCGCTCTGATCATTTCAATGTCGTATCCAGTTTTGGTGCCATCGGCATCCATAGAGTTGAGCAAAATTTCGCCGACGCCACGTGTCACAGCCTCTTGCATCCAATAAAGCGCATCGAGTCCAGCACTCTCACGCCCACCATGAGTTGTTACTTCGAAGCCGGATTCAGATTCAGCGCGCCTAGCATCGACTGAAAGCACGAGAACTTGATTCCCAAATCGATCTGCAATTTCGTTTATTAGTTCAGGCCTCTTAATGGCTGCAGTGTTGATTGAGATTTTGTCAGCTCCGGCTCGTAATAGTTGATCAACATCATCTACGGTTCGAATTCCTCCGCCGACAGTCAAAGGAATGAAAACTTGCTCAGCAGTTCTTCTTACGACATCTAATGTTGTGCTTCGAGCATCAACGCTTGCAGAAATATCCAAGAAGGTAAGTTCATCAGCGCCTTCAAGTCCATATCTCTTTGCTAGCTCAACAGGATCTCCTGCGTCTCTCAAATTCAAAAAATTCACGCCTTTTACAACTCGCCCCTGGTCAACATCAAGACAGGGAATTATTCTCTTTGCAAGGGTCATCGCGTAACCGCAAGCGCTTCCTCGAGAGTAAATGCTCCGGCGTATAACGCCTTTCCTACGATGGATCCTTCAACACCGATGTCAGTCAACAAACGGATATTTATCAAGTCATCGAGAGTTGAAACTCCACCGCTCGCCACTACAGGTTTTGAAGTAGCAGCGCACACCTCACGAAGAAGTTCCAAGTTAGGTCCCGTGAGCGTTCCGTCTTTTGCAACATCTGTCACTATGTATCGCGCACATCCACTTCGATCAAGGCGCTCAATCGTTTCAAATAGGTCACCACCCTCTCGTGTCCAACCTCTTGCAGCCAAAGTATGTCCGCGCACGTCGAGCCCAACAGCGATTCTCTCCCCAAATTCACTAATTACCTTTGCCGTCCACTCGGGATCCTCAAGTGCGGCAGTACCAAGATTTACTCTCTTACAGCCAGTTGCGAGTGCTCTACGAAGTGTTTCATCATCACGAATTCCACCCGAAAGCTCGACTTGAATATCGACGGAAGCAATTACTTTTGCCAGCAAATCGGCATTGCTCCCAATGCCAAAAGCAGCGTCGAGATCTACGAGATGAATCCACTCGGCACCTGCTTGTACAAATTCTTGAGCGACCTCAAGAGGATTGCCATACTGACTTTCAGCGGCAAGTTCTCCTTGCACCAGGCGCACAGCTTTACCGCCTTTTACATCGATTGCTGGAAGTAACTCTAGCTTTTTCATATTGATTTGGCCCAATTCTTAATCAATTTTGCTCCCGCATCTCCGCTCTTCTCTGGGTGAAATTGCGTTGCAAAAATATTCTCTTTCTCAATTGCTGCTATGAATTTTTCTCCATATGTTGTCCAGGCGATATCTGCCCCTTCAACTCTCTCTTTTGCTGCAAAGGAATGTACAAAATAGAATTTGTCGTTTTGCACGCCGTCAAATAGCTGCGATTTTGTATCGACATCGTTCCAACCAATGTGCGGTAAAACGGGAGCTGTAAGTTGACTCACTTCACCCGCGAAATATCCAAGTCCCTCGTGATTGCCCTTTTCGCTTCCTGAAGTAAAAAGAATTTGCATGCCGACGCAAATCCCGAAAATTGGCTTACCGGACTTAACAGCCTCACTCACCATTTCTCTTCCGCCAATACTTTCAAGCTGCGACATGCATGCTCCAAACGCACCTACTCCAGGTACTACGAAAGCATCAGCGCTCAAAAATTCTTTTGCCGTTGATGCCAAAATAACTCTTTGTTCAGTTAATTCAAAAGCACGCTGCGCGGATCTGAGATTTCCTGAGCCATAATCTAGAATCGCAATCAAAGAGAGCCCTTAGTGGAAGGGATGCCGGCAACTCGGTTATCAACAGTCACTGCATCCCGAAGCGCCCGAGCAACTGCTTTAAATTGCGCCTCAAATACATGGTGAGCATTTCGTCCTTCAAGAACGCGAACATGTAAAGCAATGCGCGCTTCGGCAACTATCGATTCCCAGATATGTCTGCCGAGTGTTGTATCAAAAGTTCCAATAAGTTCCACGATTTCTGGCTGGCGATGCACTAGATACGGACGACCTGAAAGATCCACTGCTGCCTGAACCAAGACTTCATCGAGAGGAACCATGGCATCACCGAATCTACGAATTCCACTCTTATCGCCAAGGGCTTCTCGAAGAGCTTGGCCAAAGGCAAGGGAGGTGTCTTCTACTGTGTGATGCGAATCGACATCAACGTCACCTTCTGTTTTTACCGTTAGATCAAATCCCGCATGCTTACCTAGTTGCGAGAGCATGTGATCGAAGAAAGGTACCCCGGTGTCAATGTTAATTTGACCAGAACCATCTAAATTAAGAGAGACGCTGACCTTCGACTCTTTAGTCTCGCGAACAACGAGCGCAGTTCTAGATGTCATGGATAACTTCCTTCTATTCGTTGATCTGTCTTAATTAATGGGTGATTATTGCGCAATCTCACTTGCGACGGTTAAGAAACGTTGATTTTCAGCTTGAGTGCCCACGGTAACCCGCAAGTAGCCATCCAATCCAACATCCCGAATCAAAATACCTTTCTTAAGGAATTCGTTCCAGACATCCTTTGAGGGTTTATCGAAACCTGTAAAAAGAAGAAAGTTTGCAGAACTCTCCAAGGCTCTCCAACCTAGCGTCGCTAGGCCACGTGAAAGCATCTCTCGTTCGCTTAGGAGATCATCAATCCCGCTCTGCATGAGATCGCAATTATCGATGGCAACTTCTGCAGCTGCTTGAGTTAGTGCGCTCAAATGATAAGGAAGTCTTGTAACTAAACTCGCATCTATAACTGATGGGTGCCCGACTAGGTAACCCAGTCGAACTCCAGCAAAAGCAAAAGCCTTGCTCATCGTCCGCGATGAAACTACGTGTGGATATTCTCCCATCAATACAGCGGCCGACTTTTCGGATGAAAATTCCGCATACGCTTCATCTACTACAAGAAGTGCTCCAACTTTCCCGGCAGCGACTGCAAATTTCTCGATGTCTTCAATTGATGTCGCAGTACCAGATGGGTTATTTGGGGTTGTCACAAAGACGATAGATGGTGCTTCTTTGAGAATTTGTTGCACAGCGCTTTCGACATCGATTGAGAAATCTTCACGTCTTGTTCCGGCAATCCACTCCGTACCAGTTATTTTGGAAATTAAGGGATGGACAGAGTAAGAAGGCGTGAATCCAAGAGCTCTACGATTTTCTCCGCCACATGCCAAGAAAAGCGTTTGAAGAATTTCATTACTACCATTTGCAGCCCAAATATTTTCAACCGAAATTGAAAGAGCGCTTCTTTGATTCACATACTCCGCTAACTTTGCACGCAATCTAACGGCATCTCTATCTGGGTAACGGTTAAGACTTGATGCAACTTCTTGGATTCGCTCAACAATTTTCTTTTGCACTTCAACCGGAAGTGGATATGGGTTCTCGTTTGTATTTAACGAAATGACATCGGCAATCTGAGGTGCGCCGTAAGGAGAGAGTGACTTTAGGTCATCGCGTATTGGCAACCAGCTTGGCCAGGTATTCATTCAAGTCTGGCTTTCATTGCCTCACCGTGTGCAGGTAAATCTTCAGAATTTGCAAGGGTAATTACATTGCTGGCTATATCCCTGAAGGCTTTCTCATCGTATGAAATAAAATTAACTCCTTTGAGAAAACTTTGAACTGACAGGCCGCTTGAATGACATGCACATCCACCCGTGGGTAAGACGTGATTTGAACCAGCAGAATAATCCCCAAGAGAGACAGGGGAAAACGGACCGAGAAATACAGCTCCCGCGTTGCGAATCTTCTTTCCGATTTCATCTGCGTTCTTAACAATGATTTCAAGGTGCTCGGCCGCATAGGCGTTTGCAATATCAGCGGCTTGTTCGATGTCATCCACGAGAACTATGCAACTTTGAATTCCAGCAAGTGCCGTGCGAATGCGATCCGAGTGTTTTGTTTTTGCAATACGTTTTTCTAACTCAATTTCGACAGCTGAAATAAGTTCCTGCGAATCTGTAATGAGAACAGCGGCTGCAATCGTGTCATGCTCCGCCTGGCTAATGAGATCAGCGGCGACATCCACAGCGCGTGCTGAAGAATCGGCAATAACAGCAATCTCTGTTGGTCCGGCCTCCGAATCGATTCCGATCAAACCTCTAAGCGCTCTTTTTGCTGCCGCGACATAAATGTTTCCAGGTCCCGTCACCATATCGGTGGACTGGCAGAGATCTTTCACGCCGAATGCAAACATAGCTACCGCCTGAGCCCCGCCCACGGCGTAAACCTCGTGTACGCCTAATAATTCACATGTCGCCAAGATAGTTGGGTGCGGCAGTCCGTCGAATTCTTTTTGTGGAGGCGAGGCAACTGCGATGCTAGCGACTTTTGCTATTTGAGCCGGTATAACATTCATCATTACAGAACTTGGATATACCGCTTTTCCACCGGGCACATAAAGTCCAACACGATCGACTGGGATCCATCTTTGAGTGACAACTCCCCCGTCAACAACCTGAGTGCTACTTTCCTGACGTGCTTGATCCGAGTGAACTTTCTTAATTCGAGCGATTGCTTCATCAAGCGCGCTTCGAACGTCGGCTGGTAACTCTGCAAGTGCCTTCTGAAGTTGCACTCGTGGCACGCGAATAGATGCTGGCCTAACTCCATCAAATTTCAATCCAAGATCTTTTAGCGTCTCCTCGTCGCCAGATTTCACCGCTTCTAACACTGGAGCGATTGAAATCATTGCAGCCTCAACATCCAAAATTGCTCTGGGGAGCAGAGACTTGTACTCAGCTTTTGAGAGAGTTTTTCCTCGGAGGTCTATTCGGCGAATGAGCACAAAGTAATTCTACGGCTTCTGCGAGGAGCCCCGTTGCTGAAATTTGGAGTTCGAAGCTACCCAGCCGGTAGACAATCTGGGCCAAGAACTTGCTTTAAGTCTGCCGAAAGACTCGGCGAGGAAGTTACTCTCAAATCATCATCGAGTTTCATGACCAAACCGCCCTTGCCGTCATCAAGTCGCAAATGGACCTCACGAGCTCCTGGATGTGAGCGAAGTATCTCTTTCATGCGATCAACCAGAGGTGGCGTTACTCGCGATGATTCAACGGTTATAAGTAGAGGCCCGACCGGCCCTTGGTTCACGTCGGGCATAAACATTTCAATTGCTGTGAATCTCAATGCCTCTTCGCGCTTATCTACGCGCCCTCTTACGACAACAACCCGATCTTCGACAAGGTTAAGTGCATGAGTCGTATAAGCGCTTGCGAAAAACATTACGTCCTGAGCGCCTTCAAGATCCTCCACCGTGACAATCGCCCAGGCGTTTCCTTGTTTGGAAACTTTTCTCTGTACTTGAGTAATTAAACCGCCAATTGATAGCACCTGTTCGTGGGAAATTCCCTCATCGCTAAGCTGGCCAATTGGAATATCTACCGCAGCGCGCAAAATATGTTCGACTCCCAAAAGCGGGTGATCGGAAACATAAAGTCCTAGCATTTCGCGTTCATAGGCTAGAAGAGATGACTTATCCCATTCCCCTTGAGGAATAGTGAGTTCAACGCCAGTCATTTGGGTATCCCCTATTGGGGCATCGCCAAATAAATCAAACTGCCCAATTGCTTCAGCTCGCTTAGTTTCATTGACTGCATCAATTGCTTCCAGATACACCATCATCAAACCCTTGCGAGTGTGGCCCAGCGAATCAAAAGCTCCAGCCTTAATAAGAGATTCAATAGTCTTTTTATTACATACGTTTTGATCAACTTTTGCTAGGAAGTCACCAAATGATTCATAGCGTCCCTTGCTCTCGCGAGTACGCACGATTGACTCAGTAACATTTTCGCCAACATTTCTAATTGCGCTCAAACCAAAGCGAATATCTTTTCCAAGGGCGGTGTAATCCGACAGGGATTCATTAACGTCAGGCGCTAATACTTTGATACCCATACGACGACATTCATTTAGGTACTGAGCACTCTTATCTTTGTCGTCGCGAACGCTTGTAAGAAGGGCGGCCATATACTCAGTTGCGTAATTGGATTTTAAGTAAGCCGTCCAATAGGAAACCAATCCGTATCCGGCGGTATGAGAACGGTTGAATGCATAATCCGAGAATGGGATTAGGGTTTCCCATAATTTCTTAATTGCAGCTTCTGAAAAATTATTCTTTTTCATTCCCTCTTCGAAATTAACATACTCTTTATCAAGAATCGCCTTATTCTTCTTACCCATCGCTTTACGCAAGAGGTCTGCGCGACCAAGTGAAAATCCAGCAACTTTCTGGGCGATTGCCATTACTTGCTCTTGATAAACAATTAATCCGTATGTGTCATCCAAAATCTCAGCAAGGGGTTCGGAAAGTTCTGGATGAATAGGCTCAACTGGTTTGCGGTTATTTTTTCTATCCGCGTAGTCGGTATGAGCATTAACGCCCATTGGACCGGGGCGATAGAGCGCCAATACGGCGGAAATATCTTCGAATGAATCGGGAGACATTTGTTTGAGAAGTGACCTCATTGGGCCACCGTCTAGTTGGAATACTCCGAGAGTTTCACCTTTGGAGAGCAATTCGAAAGTTTTTGGATCATCGAGAGTGAGCGTCGAGAGGTCAACTTCTGCACCTTGATTCTTTTTGATATTTTCCAAGCAAACATCAATAACCGAAAGATTTCGAAGACCGAGAAAGTCCATCTTGAGAAGTCCGATTGCCTCGCAGGCACCCATGTCGAACTGGGTAATGATTGCTCCATCACTCTCTCGGCGATGGATAGGAATGACATCTAGAAGAGGGTCTTTCGAGAGGATTACTCCCGCGGCGTGAACTCCCCACTGACGTTTTAAGCCTTCTAGGCCCCGAGCAGTATCTACAATCTTTTTCGCATCTGGATCTGTCTCGTAAATGCTTCGAAATTCACCGGCTTCACCAAAGCGCTCATCCTTTGGGTCAAAGACTCCCGAGAGCGTGATGTCTTTGCCCATTACGGTCGGAGGTAGCGCCTTTGTTATTTTGTCGCCTATTGCATATGGGTAGCCAAGAACGCGAGTGGCATCTTTCAGAGCTTGTTTAGATTTGATGTTGCTATAGGTAATTATCTGCGCAACTCGGTCCTCCCCGTAGGTATCAGTTGCGTATTGAATCATTTCCGAACGTCTACGTTCATCAAAGTCCAGATCAATATCTGGCATCGAAATACGTTCCGGATTAAGAAAACGCTCAAAAAGCAGACCATGCCGAATTGGATCTAACTGCGTAATACCAAGAGCATACGAGACCAGCGAACCCGCGGCAGAGCCACGGCCAGGGCCGACGCGAATTCCGACATCTCGTGCATGGGAACAAAGGTCTGCAACAACTAGGAAATAACCGGGAAATCCCATAGTTATCATGACACTTAATTCGTAATCTAGCCGAGCTTGATACTCGGGCGAGACTTCGCCGCCACAACGAGCAGCTAGCCCCTCATTTGCTAAACGAGTTAGCCATGTAATTTCAGTTTGGCCTGCGGGAACGGGGAATTGTGGAAGGAGATTTTCCCCTTCTCTCATCGTGATGTTGCAACGTTCTGCAATCAGCAGAGTGTTATCGCAAGCCTCTGGAATATCGGCGAAGAGTTCTCGCATTTGCGCAGCAGTCTTTAAGTAGAACTCATCATTTTCAAATTTGAATCGTTTTGGGTCAGCAATGGTTGATCCAGATTGAACGCACAAAAGAGCTTCGTGCGCCCCTGCATCCTCGTGTTTTGTGTAGTGCAAATCATTTGTTGCAAGAAGTGGCAGTCCTAAATCCTTACCAAGTTTCAGCAACTCACTTCGCACGCGACTTTCAATGTCGATTCCATGATCCATAATTTCTAGATAGAAATTATCGCGTCCAAAAATATCTCTAAGATCGCTGGCGGCGCGCATCGCTTCTTTATACGCACCCATTCTGAGGCGAGTTTGAATTTCTCCACCTGGACAGCCGGTTGTCGCAATGAGTCCCTCTGAATATGTAGAGAGGAGTTCGCGGTCCATGCGCGGTTTATAGTAAAAACCTTCAAGCGAGGCTAGCGAGGAAAGTTTGAAGAGATTTGAAAGTCCCTTGTTGTTCTCCGCCAGAATTGTCATGTGGGTATATGCCCCACCACCGGAGACGTCATCTTCTCCACCCTCGGCCCACTTCACTCGCTTTTTTTCAAAACGAGATTCAGGAGCGATGTAGGCCTCTATGCCAATAATGGGTTTTACGCCGGCTTTTACTGCCTGTTTGTTGAACTCAAAGGCTCCGAAAACGTTTCCGTGGTCGGTGATGGCGATGGCGGGCATTTCTTGACGAGCAACTTCAGCTACCAACTCTGTAACACGAGCTGCGCCATCGAGCATCGAGTACTCGGTATGGACGTGCAGGTGGGCGAAGTTCTTATCGCTGTTGTTCAGAGTGGGCACGGTTGGGAGATTACTACTGGAACTATTCTCCTTCTCGGACATGCCCGAGAAGTGTCAACGTGCGTGTCAGTTCTTCTGGGTAATCACATGTAAATGCGAGCGGCGAACCTGTGATTGGGTGGTTAAACCTCAATTCTTTGGCGTGAAGCCACGGGCGGGTCAATTCCAGCCGAGTCGCAATTGTGTGGTCGGCGCCATATGTCATATCTCCGGCAAGAGGATGATGCAAAGCCGCAAAGTGGACACGAATCTGGTGAGTGCGGCCTGTTTCTAATTCGATTTCCACAAGCGAAACCGCTGGAAAATATTCCAGTGTTTTGTAGTGGGTGATGCTTGGCTTTCCATTTAGCACAACGGCAAATCGATAATCTTCCTTTGGGTGACGATCGATTGGAGCATCAATTGTTCCCTCTGATGGATCCATATGGCCTTGCACTAGTGCGTGATAAACCTTTTTTACTGTTCTATCTCTAAACTGATCTTTTAGATTGCTATAGGAATTTTCATCCTTCGCCAAAACCATTAATCCTGTTGTGCCAACATCGAGTCGATGTACAACGCCTTGGCGTTCGGCTGCTCCACTTGTTGTCACCGTGTATCCCGCTGCGATTACGGCGCCAATAACAGTTGGGCCTTTCCATCCAGGGCTTGGGTGGGCTGCGACTCCGGCAGGTTTATTGATGACAATAATATTTTCATCATTGTAAACAACATCCAACCCATCAATAGGGGTAGGCGTGAGTTCTGGTGCCATCTTTTGAGGAGGCATCAGTATCTCTATGTGATCATCGGTGTTAACACGGTCCGACTTTCCCAGCGGTTTTCCTTGTCGCTTTACTTCCCCTGCCTCAATCAACTCCACAATAGTTGAACGTGAAATTCCGAGTAAACGAGCCAGGGCCGCATCTACTCTCTCACTATTTAATCCATCAGGAATAGTGACGTTCTTTAATTCACGATTGGTCATTTTATTCATCACCGTTTTAATCTTCTTTTGTCTGCATGGTTGTGGGCGGCTTTGGGGATTGGTCGATTGGAGAAATATTTCGTATGGTCAGGATACAGGCCAAAAGGGCTGCTATAAATATGGATGAGTCCGCTAGGTTGAATGTTGGCCAATGTGGGATCTCAATCCAATCAACGACGGGACCTCGGAAAAAACCTGGGAAACGAAAAATTCGATCCAGAAGATTTCCTGTTATTCCACCCAGGACTAGTCCAGCCACACTCGCCCACAATTTTGAGCTCACATTGCGAGAAAGATAAATCGTCAAGCCCGCAATACCAATCGAAAAGATTGAAAAGAAAAGCGTCTGGCTTGGCGCAAGACTAAAAGCGGCACCTGAGTTATATGCGAGGTGAAATTGGAGAATTGAGCCAAGAATTTTCTTTGGTTCAGTTCCCAAATTCTCGACAGCTATATTCTTTGAAACTAGATCAATTCCTGCTGATAGGAATGTAAACCAGATGATTAATCGGCGTGCACTATTCATTTAGTGTCATTTATTTTGCGCGCCGATTCTTGTGTGTCAGATTAATCAGCGGCGTTCTTCTTTTTGCTTACATGCCATGCAAAGTGTTGCTCGTGGGAAGACTTGAAGGCGCGCTTTTCCAACAAAATTGCCACATTCTTCACATTTTCCGTAAGTCTTATTATCAATTCTTTCGACTGCTCGCTCAGTTTGAGTCACCATGTCACGTGCGTTGTATACCAACGACATTTCATGTTCGCGCTCAAAAGTTTTTGTTCCAGCGTCGGCTTGGTCATCGCCAGCACCAACTCCAGCTGCCGCAATGAGATCTTCCATCTCAGTTTCAGCCTCCAACAATTCCTGGCGAAGACGAACGAGCTCTTTCTGTAATTGTGATCGCATATCTTTTAACTCCGCATTAGACCAAGAACCTTCAGAGTCACTTACTACAAGCGGCGCTGGTGCTCCCTTGATTGGTTTTAGTGATGCGGCCTTTTTTAACAATTTTGATGGACGCTCTGGTGGCAACATTGTGAGGCGGCGTTCTTCAACAACAACTTCTGTCGCATTTACTTCCTTAGGAGCAACGCTGATTGTGGTTGAGTTTCCCGTGGTTGTGCTTTGAAGTTTTGCTGGCACTGGCTTAACTGGCGCCTTGGGAGTCTTCAATACTTGAGGAGCCTTCTTAGCTAAAGTTGGCTTTACAATATTTGGAGAGCGCGTTGCTGCCTTCTTTGTCACTGCTTTTGCTACTGGCGCTTTGGCGGCCGCTGCTTTCTTGGCTGGAGCTTTCTTTGCTGGAGCAACTTTCTTCACGGGGGCCGCTTTCTTAGCTGGAGCTTTTTTTGCAGGAGCAGCCTTTTTTACAGACTTGCTTGGACTGGAGACTGCCTTCTTGACAGCCTTAACTGCTTTTGCGACCTTCGCCATCGCCGGCTCCTTCTAATTCTTCTCATTCACGCTGTCCCGCGGGTTACGGTTTAACTCACAGCAGGGTAAGCGGCAAGGCTAGGACTTCTCACGTCTAAACTCCAACTCAGCCACGCTAGAATCTCGCCCGTACGCTCAGCTTTCTCAAAAGACGGGGTCGCAGAGCTTTTAGGTCAATCTCGCTTTACAGCTATTTATACCGCTTAAAAAGGAGTCAACTCGTGACGCAGTTCAAGGCGCTCTCCCCACAGATAGACCTGCCTGCTGTCGAGCAATCGATTCTCACTTTTTGGGAGACTCAAAGCATTTTCCAGAAGAGCGTTGCCGCTGGAGAAGGTTTTGATAACTGGACATTCTTTGAAGGTCCTCCGACGGCAAATGGAGTTCCCGGAACCCACCATATTGAAGCTCGTGTTTTTAAGGATGCCTTTCCTCGTTTTCAGACCATGAAGGGCAAGCAAGTAATAAGAAAAGCGGGATGGGACTGTCATGGTCTACCAGTCGAGATCGCGGTTGAAAAAGAACTTGGATTTACAGGCAAGGGCGACATCGAAAAATTTGGAATTGCTGCCTTCAACGATAAATGTCGCGACTCTGTGCAACGCCACGTAGGAGAATTTACAAAGATGACCCGTCGCATGGGCTTCTGGGTAGATTTCGATGAAGCATATTGGACTATGTCTCCTGAATATGTGGAGAGCGTGTGGTGGTCGCTTCAACAAATTTGGAAAAAAGGGTTGCTTGTTCAAGACCATAGAGTCGCCCCATATTGTCCTCGATGCGGAACCGGTCTTTCAGATCATGAATTAGCGCAAGGTTATGAAACAGTCACAGATCCGTCCGTTTACGTGCGCTTCCCAGCCACCTCCGGAAAGCTTGCCGAACTTGGTGCTTCATTCCTCGTCTGGACCACAACTCCATGGACATTGGTTTCGAATACCGCAATCGCAGTAAATCCAGAAGTTGAATATCAAGTTGTTGAAGTCACTAAAGATGATCTGACGGAACGTTTAGTTATTGCGAGCAATCTGGCGCACATTCTCGGTGAAGAGAGAGTCGTTGTAGCCACCTTCCAAGGAAAAGAACTCGAGAGACTCACATACTCAAGGCCATTTGACCTCGTGGATATTCCTGATTCTCATTTCGTAGTCCTTGCTGATTATGTAACCATTGAAGATGGAACGGGAATCGTTCACCAATCCCCAGCATTTGGTGCCGATGACTTACAGGTTTGTCGTCGTTACGGCCTCCCAGTTGTAAATCCAGTAGCGCCTGATGGAACCTTTTTGCCTGATGTTCCGCTTGTTGGAGGCGTATTTTTCAAAGAAGCAGACAAAGCTCTCATAAAGGATTTAAAAGCGCGAGGTCTGCTATTCAAACAACTCCAATACGAACACTCATATCCACATTGTTGGCGCTGCCACACTGTCTTGATTTATTACGCACAACCATCTTGGTATATTCGCACGACTGCCATCAAAGACGAACTGATTCGCGAAAATGAAAAGACAGATTGGCACCCCGAAACAATCAAGACGGGCCGTTACGGCGATTGGTTAAACAACAATATCGATTGGGCCTTGTCTCGAAACCGATACTGGGGTACTCCCCTGCCCATTTGGCGATGTTCAGAGGATCACTTGTATTGCATTGCTTCACTTGCAGAACTTTCAGAACTCTCTGGTCAGGACGTCCGAAATAGCGATCCGCATCGCCCATTCGTTGACGATATAAAATTTGCTTGTACAACTGAGGGCTGTGACGCGCAGATGGTACGAGTGCCCGAGGTCATTGATTGCTGGTATGACTCAGGAGCGATGCCCTTTGCTCAATGGGGATATCCTCACAAGGAAGGTTCAGCAGAGAAGTTTGCAGCTGCCTACCCTGCGGACTTTATTTGCGAGGCTATCGATCAAACACGTGGCTGGTTCTACACATTGATGACAATTGGAACTTTAGTATTTGATGAAAGTTCTTATAAAACGGTTCTTTGCTTGGGGCATATCCTAGATAAAGATGGCCGCAAAATGAGTAAGCACCTTGGAAATGTTCTTGAGCCGATTTCTCTCATGGACCAACATGGTGCCGATGCTGTTCGCTGGTACATGCTTGCTGCGGGTTCTCCGTGGAGTGCGCGAAGAGTCGGACACGACGCGCTCTCTGATGTAGTTCGAAAGACCCTTCTCACGTATTGGAATACGGTTTCATTCTTTACGCTCTATGCGAAAGCATCGAATTTCTCTATCGATAACCTTGAAGCAAATCCAATAGCAACGATGGACAAGTGGATTCTCTCTGAACTTCACCTTTTGACTAAGAAAGTGGATAAGGCTTACGAAGGATTCGATTCTCAAGAAGCAGGCAGAATGCTTGCGGCGTTCATTGATGATTTATCAAACTGGTATGTCCGCCGTTCAAGACGCCGATTCTGGGACGGAGATGTTTCCGCACTCTCTACTTTGTACACATCTCTAAAAACGTTGACCCAACTCTTGGCGCCAATGATTCCGTTTATCACAGAGCACGTATGGCAGGAATTGATTCGAAGCGCAGAACCACTTGAAAGAGAATCTGTACATCTTGCCTCTTTCCCTGTTTTTGACGAAAATCGCATTGATATCGACCTTTCTACATCAGTATCTCTTTCTCGCCGATTGGTTGAACTGGGAAGAGCTGCTCGCGCGGAATCAAAAATCAAGATTAGGCAGCCGTTGGCTCGAGCTCTAGTTTCGGCACAGGGGTGGGAGAAGATGGATGCTGAAATCCGAGCTCACATTTCAGATGAACTAAATGTTCTTCAAGTCGATGAACTATCTTCCGTTGGCGGCGACTTAGTCGATATCTCTATCAAGGCAAATTTCCGATCTATTGGCGCTCGCTATGGCAG
>SESG01009517.1_pt1 | contig 24481 bp, 23 predicted proteins | sample 3171421 | NCBI WGS metagenome assembly SESG01 (sample SAMN10866946, study PRJNA518727) | freshwater metagenome | biome: subpolar coniferous forest; feature: holomictic lake; material: water; isolation source: holomictic Lake 227, 6 m and 8 m depth | place: Canada: near Kenora, Ontario | collected...
CCTGACCCTGTACCTCGACGTGGCCGAATGGGGAAACGGCGTCTTCGGCGCGGAGGCCGCGGCCCGGCACTGGTTCGGCGTGAGCGCCCGCGGTCTCTCGGCGGCGCAGTCCGCCGCGCTCGCGGCCATGCTTCCCGCTCCCCGGCGCGCCGCCCTCTCCCCCGCCCCGCGCTGGCTGGCGCGCAAGGCCCGCCGGATCCTGGGGCTTCTCGAGAGGAACGGAACGGTCCCCGCGGCCGAGGCGGAGCGTGCCCGTGCGGAGCTGGAGCGCCTCCTCGGCGCCGTCCCGGCTCCGGCGACGCCCGAGACCCCCTCTGCGGATGGGGACGACGATCCGCCCAGCGACGGATGAACGGCCGGAGGGAACGCCTCGGCCGTCAGCCCGCCCGGGCGCGGAACCACTCGAGCGTCCGTCCGAGCCCCTGCTCGATCGAGACCTCGGGCCTCCAGCCCAGGATGCGGGCCGCGGCCGAGGGGTCGATGCAGGAACGTCGCTGCTCCCCCGCCTTGGCGGGACCGTGGAGCGCGCCGGCCGGGACGCCGGCCGCGTCGGCCAGCACCCGGTAGACCCGGTTCACGTCGGTCTCCACGCCGGTGCCCACGTTGAGCGGGCCTTCGTGCCTCCGCTCCGCGGCGAGCAGGTTGGCGCGGGCCACGTCCTCCACGAAGACGTAGTCGCGAGTCTGGGTCCCGTCGCCGTTCACGGTGCAGGGCTCCCCCCGCAGCAGCCGCCCCGCGAAGATGGCCACCACGCCGGCCTCGCCGTGCGGGTCCTGCCTGGGCCCGTAGACGTTTCCGTAGCGGAGGGCCGTGTACGAGATGCCGTGGGAGGCCTTCCACACGCCCAGGAAGAGCTCGCTCGCCGCCTTGGAGGCGCCGTAGACCGAGACCGGGTGGGTGGGCTCGTCCTCGGGTGTGGGGATGCGGTCGGTCTCGCCATAGGCCGCGCCCCCGCTGGAGGCGAAGAGCACGTGTTTCACCCCGGCGCGCGAGGCGGCGGCGAGCAGGTTGACGAGCCCGCCCAGGTTCACGTCCACGTCGTATCGCGGATCGGACATGGAGCGTCGCACGTCGATCTGGGCCGCGTGGTGGCAGAGCACGTCGGGGCGCTCCTTCTCCACCGCCTCGGCGGCGGCCGCACTCCGGACGTCGCAGGGGTAGAAGCGGGCCCGGCCGGGCACGTTCTCCCGCTTGCCCGAGGAGAGGTCGTCGAGCACCGCCACGTCCCAGCCCGCCCCGAGGAACCGGTCGGCCACGGTGGAGCCGATGAAGCCCGCACCACCGGTGATGAGGATCCGTCCCGCCATCTCGCCCTCCTCAGATCTCCTGCTGGAACCACTCGATGCTGCGCCGCATCCCGTCGTCGAAGCCCACCTTCGGCTCCCAGCCCAGGATCGTGCGGGCCCGGGTGATGTCGGGCCGGCGGACCCTGGGGTCGTCCTGCGGAAGCGGCCGGTGGACGATGGGCACCTCCCGCCCGCAGAGCCGCTGCACGGCCCCCGCGAACTCGAGGATGGTCATCTCGAGCGGGTTGCCGATGTTCACCGGGTCGTGCTCGCGGGAGTGGAGGAGCCGCCACATCCCCTCGACGTTGTCGTCCACGTAGCAGAAGCTCCGGGTCTGGGAGCCATCCCCGAAGACGGTGAGCGGTTCCCCGCGGAGCGCCTGGGCCACGAGCGTCGGCACGACCCGTCCATCGTTGAGCCGCATGCGCGGCCCGTAGGTGTTGAAGATGCGCGCGATGCGGGTGTCCACCTTGCGGTAGCGCCGGAAGGCCATGGTGATGGCCTCGGCGAATCGCTTCGCCTCGTCGTAGACCGCCCGGGGGCCCACCGGGTTCACGTTCCCCCAGTAGCTCTCCTTCTGGGGGTGCTCGAGCGGATCCCCGTACACCTCGGAGGTGGACGAGAGGAGGAACGTGGCGTTCTTCGCCTGTGCGAGGTCGAGCGCCTTCTCCACACCGACCGAGCCCACCTTCATGGTCTCGAAGGGCTTCTCCAGGTAGTCGATCGGGGAGGCCGGGGACGCGAAGTCGAGGACCGCGTCCACCCTCCCCTCCACCCACCCGAGGCCGTCGCAGACGTCGGCCTCGACGAAGGAGAACCGGTCGTTCCCCTCGAGGTGGCGCAGGTTGCGAACCGTCCCGGTGACGAGGTTGTCCACGCCGAGCACGCCCCAGCCCTCGGCGAGGAACCGATCGACGAGGTGGCTGCCGATGAACCCGGCCGCGCCGAGGATGACGACTCGCTTCTCGCTCATGGGTCTCCGGGCTACCGCTTCCGCTCCATGTCGTCGAGCGTCAGCTGGCCGGGCAGTGTGGCACGGTACTTCTCGAGGACGAGATCGATCCCCTGCCGGATGTACTCCGCCACCGGCACCTTGGTCCGATCGTTGAGCAGCTTGAGCCGCTCGTCCTGCTCGGGCGTGATGTACACCGTGGTGGAGATCTTCTTCCTGGCCATTGTTCCGGCGAACCTATGTGACCACGCATGTAGTGTCAATTTCGACCGTTCCGCGGACCGCGAGGACGAACGGCGGAACTCCGGGCCGCTCCCACCCTCCTCTCCTCGCGCGAGGCCGCCGGCACGCGCCCCGCAACGGCGGAGGGCATGCTCGACGAACGCCGCCCGTCCACCCACCCCGGTCCTTGCGTCCTCGCGCTCCTCCTGACCCTCGCCGGGTGCGCCTCCGCCCCGCCCCACGCACGCGCGGTCGAGGAGGTCCGGCGCGGCTACCAATGGCTCGCGAACGGCGACCGCGAACGTGCCGAGGTGGCCTTCGAGCACGCGCTCGAGATCGCGCCCGACCTCGGGGAGGCGCGCACCGGGCTCGGCCTCGCGCTCCGGGTCGCGGGGCGTCCCGATCTGGCGCTCGTCCAGTTCGACGCCGCCATCGCCGCCGACCCCGACCTCGCCGAGGCGCACGCCGCCCGGGCCGAGTCGCTGCTCGCCCTCGGAGAGGATCGGCGCGCCGAGGAGGCCTTCCGGGACGCCCTGCGCATCGACCCCGACCAGGTGGCGGCGCGGATCACCCGGGCTCGCTGGCTGGCCCGCCGCGCGGAGAAGCTCTCCGGAGGTGAGCGTCGCCTGCTCCTCGACCGGGCCCGCCGCGACCTCCTCCACGCAGCCGAGGCCCGACCCGAGATGGCGCTCGTCCACCACGACCTGGGCTGGGTCTCGTGGCTCCGCGACGAGCCGTCCGCGTCCGCCGCGAGCTACCTCAAGGCCGCGGCGATCGATCCCGCCATGCCCGAGGCCTGGGCCGGGGCCTGCGCGGCGCTCACGGCCTCCGGCCGCGAGGCGGAGGCCCGGGCCACCTGTGCGCGCGCCGCGCGAACGAAAGGGGCACCGGCTGGTGCCGGCGCCCCTTGAGAGATGCGCTGGGTTGTCCGGTGCGGCCCTACTTCACCGTCCAGGTCTCGGCGTCGGAGAGGAACTTCCTCAGCGAGACGTCGCCCTTCTTCGCCTTGGCCGCCTTGATCATGTCCCAGGTCATCTCGTCGGCGGTCGGCTTGCGCACGCTCCGGAAGATGCCGATGGGGGTCGGGAAGCCCGGCCGGTCGGACAGGTTGGCGAGCATGAAGGCGATGGTGGGATCGGAGCGGGACGGATCGTGGATCAGGATGTCCTTCTCCGTGATCCCGTTCTCGCCGATCGTCACCACCTCGAGCTCGGCCTTCTGGCCGTCGAAGCGGATGCCCTTCTTGTTGTCCTTCCCGAAGAGGAGCGGCTTGCCCGCCTCCATGCGGAGGATGGCGTCGGCCTTGACGGCCTTCTCGGTGAGGAACGTGTAGGCGCCGTCGTTGAACACCGGGCAGTTCTGGAAGATCTCCACGAACGTGCTGCCCTTGTGCTTGGCCGCCTCGGCGATGACGCCGCCCATGTGCGCGCCCTCGATGTCGATGGAGCGGGCCACGAAGGTCGCCCCCGCACCCATCGCCAGCGCCGGCGCGTTGAACGGGTAGTCGGGGGAGCCGTGCGGCGTGGTCTTGGTCTTCTTGCCCAGCTCGGAGGTGGGGGAGACCTGACCCTTGGTGAGGCCGTAGATGCGGTTGTTGAACATCAGCATCTTGATGTCCAGGTTGCGCCGCATCGTGTGGATGAAGTGGTTGCCGCCGATGGCGAGTGCGTCGCCGTCGCCGGTGATCACCCACACCATCAGCTCGGGGCGCGACACCTTCAGCCCGGAGGCGAAGGAGGGGGCGCGTCCGTGCAGCGTGTGCATCCCGTAGTTGTTCATGTAGTACGGGAAGCGCGACGAGCAGCCGATGCCGGAGATGAAGACGATGTTCTCGCGGGCCACGCCCACGTTCGGCAGCGCCTTCTGCACCTGGTTGATGATGGAGAAGTCCCCGCACCCCGGGCACCAGCGCGGATCGACGCCGGACTCGAAGTCCTTCTTCGTGTAGGTGGGGACGGGATTCTGGGTCTGGGTATTCGGGCTCATGGTCGTGTGGTTCCTTCCGGGCCTAGCCCAGGATCTCGTTCACCTTGGCGGTGAGTTCGCTGATCTTGATGGCCTTGCCGTTGATCCGGTTGAACTGCAGCGGATCGAGGCCGGGGAACGACATGCGCAGGTAGTTGGCCAGCTGCCCGTCGTTCACCTCGGGCACCAGCACCTTCTTGTAGGCCTTCAGCACCGCGCCGAGGTTCTTCGGCAGCGGGTTGAGCCAGCGCAGGTGCACGTGACCCACCTTCTTGCCCTGGGCGCGGAGCCGGGCGGCGGCGCCGCGGACCGAGCCGTAGGTGCCGCCCCAGGAGACGAGCAGCAGGTCGCCGGTGGGCTCTCCCTCGATCTCGATGTCGGGGACGTCCTCGACGATGTTCCGGATCTTCTGCGCGCGGGTCTTCACCATCTTCTCGTGGTTCATGCCGTCGTAGGAGACCATGCCGGACATGGAGTCCTTCTCGAGGCCGCCGATGCGGTGCTCGAGGCCGGCGGTACCCGGGACGGCCCAGGGACGGATGAGCTTGGCGTCGCGCTTGTACGGCATGTAGCCGGAGGGATCGTTCACCGTGGTCTGGTAGGCCACCGTGTAGGGCTTCAGCTCGCCCTCCTCCGGGATGCGGAAGGGCTCGGAGCCGAACCCGAGGTAGCCGTCGGTGAGGACGAGCACCGGAGTCATCCACTTGGTGGCGATGTAGAAGCCCTCCATGGTGGCGTAGAAGCAGTCGGCCGGGCTGCGGGCGGCGATGACCGGGATGGGCGCCTCGCCGTGGCGGCCGAAGAGCGCGATGTAGAGATCGGACTGCTCCGTCTTGGTGGGCATGCCCGTGGACGGACCGCCGCGCTGCACGTCGATGATGACGAGCGGGAGCTCGGCGATGACGGCGAGCCCCAGCATCTCCGACTTGAGGGCGAGGCCCGGGCCGGAGGTGGTGGTGACGCCGAGCGACCCGCCGAAGGAGGCGCCGATGGCGGAGCCGATGCCGGCGATCTCGTCCTCGGCCTGGTAGGTCACGACCCCCATCTCCTTGAAGTAGGAGGCGTCCTGGAGGATCTCGGTGGCCGGCGTGATGGGGTAGCTGCCCAGGAAGACCTGGCGGCCGGTGAGCTTGGCCGTGGCGGCGAGCGCGAGCGCGGCGGCGCCGTTGCCGGTCACGTTGCGGTAGGTGCCCGGGGTGAGGCTGGCGGCAGGAACCGTGTACTGGGAGACGAAGAGCTCGGTGGTCTCGCCGAAGGCGTGACCGGCCGAGAAGACCTTGACGTTCGCCTCGGCGATGTCCGGCTTCTTGGCGAACTTCTTCCGGATGTTCTCGAGCTGCATCTCCGGCGGCCGGCTGTAGAGCCAGTACATCATGCCGAGCGCGAAGTAGTTGCGGCAGCGGGCCACGTCCTTGTTGGAGAGCCCCGACCCGGCCAGAGCGGCCTGGGTGAGCTTGTCCATGTCGACGGAGACCACCTTGTAGTTCTTCTTCAGCGCATCGTCGTCGAGCGGGTTCGTCTTGTAGCCGGCCTTCTCGAGGTTGCCCGCGTTGTAGGCGCCGCTGTTCGTGATGAGGATGCCGCCGGGGCGGAGGTCCTGGAGGTTCGTCTTCAGGGCGGCCGGGTTCATGGCCACGAGGACGTCCGGCTGGTCACCGGGGGTGAAGATGTCCTTGGAGCCGAAGTTGACCTGGTAGCCCGAGACGCCCGCCAGCGAGCCCGTGGGGGCGCGGATCTCTGCGGGGAAGTCGGGGAACGTGGCGAGGTCGTTGCCGGCGATGGCCGAGGCCTTGGTGAACTCCGAGCCGACGAGCTGCATGCCGTCGCCGGAGTCGCCGACGAAACGGATCGTGACGCCGTCGACCTTCTCCACCGGCCGGGTCTTTCCAGTGTTGGGTTGCATGTCGTCCTTCGTCTCCTTGATGGGGGCTTGCGCGGGAGGGGCCTGGGCGCGGCAGAGGAGTCCTGGCCGGGTGCCGAGGGGTTTCCTTGATGCCGGATCACCGGATCGTTGTCAAGGAAGACCGGAGCCTTCCAGAGACGGAACCTGCCGCAACCATTGCGCGATTCGGCGAGCTGCGCCGGTTGACTCAGGATTCCGGGAACATCTTCCCGGGATTGAGGATGCCGAGCGGATCGAAGAGCGCCTTGACGCGTCGCTCCAGCGCCAGCACCGCATCCCCCTGCTCGTAGGCGAGGAAGTCCCGCTTGGCGAGCCCCACCCCGTGCTCCCCGGTGATGGTTCCCCCCAGGTCCACGGCCGCGCGCAGGATGTCCCCCACGGCGGCGTCGGCCCGGGCGCGCTCGTGCGGCCCGTCGTAGAGGACGTTGCAGTGCAGGTTTCCGTCGCCGGCGTGACCGTAGGTGGCGACGAGGAGGCCGTGGGCCTTCCCGATCTCCCGGGAGCGGGCCACCATCTCCGGGATGCGGGACCGGGGCACGGCCACGTCCTCCCCCAGCTTGTTCGCGGCCAGCTTCCCGAGCGCCACGGAGAGGTACTTGCGGGTCTCCCAGATGTCGCGCCGCTGGGCCTCGTTCTGGGCGACGATCACCTCGCCCGAGGCGCTGCCCTGGACCATCTCGGCCACGCGGGACATCTCGGCGAAGACCTGCTCCTCGTCGTTGCCGTCGGTCTCGAAGAGGAGCGCCGCCCCCGCGCCGGGTGGGAGCTGGAACGGGGAGCCCTTCGCGATGGCCTTCACCGAGACGTCGTCGATGAGCTCCAGGCAGCGGGGGATGACGCCCGCGGCGAGCACCCGGCTCACCGCCTCGGCGGCGGTGGCCACATCCGGGAAGCAGACGAGCGCCGTGGCCACGTGGCGCGGGCGCGGAAGGAGCTTCAGCGTCACCTCGGTGATGATCCCGAGCGTTCCCTCGCTGCCCACGAAGAGCGCGGTCAGGTCGTAGCCCGCCACCCCCTTGATGGTCTGGCGCCCGAACCGGAGGATCTCGCCGGTGGGGAGCACGACCTCGAGACCGAGCACGTACTCCCGGGTGACCCCGTAGCGGAGCGCACGAGGGCCGCCGGCGTTCTCCGCCACGTTCCCGCCGATGGCGCAGAGGTCCACCGAGTTGGGGTCGGGCGGGTAGAAGAGGCCCTGCTTCTCCACCTCGGCCTGGAAGATCCCGAGGACCACGCCGGGCTGCACGCGCGCGGTGAGGTCTCCCGGCCGGATCTCCAGGATGCGGTTCATCCGTTCCATCGAGACGCCGATGCCACCGTGGATGGCGAGCGATCCGCCCGACTTGCCGCTCCGCGCGCCCATCGGGACCACCGGCACCCGGTGGCGCGACGCGATGGCGAAGACCGTGCGGACGTCCTCCGCCGACTCGACCCGGACCACGGCGCCGGGCGGGAAGCACCCCAGGTCCGACTCGTCCTTCCCGTAGGGGAGGAGGGCCTCCGCGTCGAGGACGAGCTTCCCCTCGGGGAACGCGCCCTGGAGTTCGACCACCGCCGCCGCCATCGCCTGGACCGCCGTCATCCGAACACCCCCACGTCGCTCCCGTTCATGGCGTCCGGCGCCTCCGCCGCCAGCCAGCCCACCACGCGCGCCACGTCGTCGGGCGCCATGTCGGGCGAGAACGGCGACTGGGCGGCCATCTTCGTGTCCACCGTCCCCGGCGAGACCGTCATGACCTGGACTCCGGAGCCGCGCAGCTCCTCCGCCAGGCTCTTCGCGAATCCGAGCATCCCCCACTTGGAGGCGTTGTAGGCCGCCGCCTCGGCGGTTCCGAGGTGGGCGGAGATGGAGGCGACGGCCACGATCCGTCCGCGCCTGCGCGCGCGCATCCCGGGCAGGACGGCGCGGGTGGCGAGGAAGGCGCCGGTCAGGTTCACCTCCAGCACGCGCCGCCAGGCTGCCGGATCGAGGGCGTCCACGCGCCCCCGCTCCAGGATGCCGGCCGAGTGGACCAGCACGTCGCAGGGACCGAGCACGCGCTCGTGCGAGGCGCGCAGGCGGATCAGGTCGGCCTCCACGCTCACGTCTCCCGCGATCGCCAGCGCGGCGCCCCCCGACTTCACCCCCTGGTCGAGCTCCGACTGGGTCCGTGCGAAGACGGTCACCCGCGCTCCACGCCGGGTGAGCTCCCGCGCCACCGCGGCGCCGATTCCCCTTCCACCGCCGGTGACGATGGCGGTGCGCCCATCGAGACTGCCCGTCACTTGCCCTTCCCCGCGATGCGCAGCACGCGCCCCTGCCACGCCGCGCTCCGGCGCATCACGCCGGCGAAGGCCTGGGTGTGGGCGCGGGCCTCCCGGCGACGCTCCCCGCGCACGGTGAGGCACATCTGCTCCGCGTCCAGGATGCAGGCGGCACCGCGTGCCCCCAGGTGCGTGACGAGCGCGTCGGCCACCTGTCGCGCGAGCACCTCCTGGATCACGAGCCGGTGGGCGAAGCAGTCCACGAGCCGGGCCAGCTCCCCGAACCCGACGACCCGCCCGCCGGGCACGTAGGCGACGCAGGCCCGCCCGCGGTACGGGAGCAGGTGGTGCGGGCAGACGGAGTGGAAGTCGATCCCGGCGAGCCCCACGAGGTCGCGGCCGGGCACGTCCATGGCCTCGCCGAGGATCTCCGCCGGATCCATCCGGTAGCCGTCGAGCAGGTCGGCGCGGAACGCCTCGGCGACACGGCGCGGAGTCCCCTCCACGTCGGCGCGGGCGAGTTCGTCCGCGGGGACGAGCGCCCGCAGGAACCGGTCGACGGCGGCCTCCGCCGCTCCGGCAGCGCGTCGAGGCTTACCGGCCACCGGGGCCCCGGTAGGTGACGCAGCAGCCCGGGATCTCGAAGAGACGGACCTCGCACAGCCCGGGCAGGCGCGGCAGGAGAACCTCCCAGATCCAGCGCGCGATGTTCTCCGCCGTCGGATTGTCGAGGATGTCGTTCAGGTTCCGGTGGTCGGCGCGGGCGAGCACCTCCTCGCCCACGACGTCCTTGATCTTCCCGAAGTCGGCGATCATCCCGGTGGCCGGGTCCACGTCGCCCTCCAGCGCGACCAGGAACTTGTAGTTGTGCCCGTGCAGCCGGAAGCAGGGCCCCTCGTAGCGGGGAAGCCGATGGGCCGCGGCGAAGGAGAACTCGACGTCGAGCCGCATCCGCCGCGCGTCGGTGTAGTCGATGGCCATCCGCCGCTTATAGTCGAAACGACCGGCCGTCGCGACGCGTGGAACTCCTACCCAGCGCGGGGGGCGATGCGTCCCAGAACTCCCCGCCCGCCCGGGGTCGGCGCATCTGCCTCCCAGCCAACTACCTGATTTTACTGGACCTCGATTCCAGGCTGGCTTGGCACGCGTGCTGCTAATGCTCACATCGGACGCGTTACCCGCCAGACCGTACCCTCTCCAAGGAGAAGAACCCAATGAAGAAGATCCTCAGCGCCCTCGTGGCCGTCGCCTTCGCCATCCCGGTCCTCGCCCAGGCCCCCGCCGCTGCTCCGGCCGCCCCCGCGAAGCCCGCCGCTACCGCCCCGGCCGCTCCCGCTGCTCCGGCTGCCGCCCCCGCCCCCGCCGCGAAGCCGGCCGCTGCCGCCCCCGCCGCCCCGGCCAAGAAGGACACCAAGAAGAAGAAGGCCAAGAAGGCCCCGCCGGACACCACCACGCAGCCGAACCTCAGCAAGTAGTCGCTCTTCGACTCTGGTAGCTTGAAGGGCCGGTTGCGAGAGCAGCCGGCCCTTTCCTTTTCCCCTTTCCCGGTACCGGCCCTTGTCCATCCGCGCCAAGATCATCGCCCTCTTCACGGTGATCCTCGTGCTCTCCATGGGCATGTCGGCCGCGCTCGGCGCGAGCGCCGCCTCCCGCGCCGTCGAGTCCGCGGTGCGCGACCGCGCCGTCGAGGTGGCGCGCGCGGTCCGGTCCGACCTCGACCTGTCCCGCGACCTCGATCCCGCCCGTGCCGCCGACCGGCTGGCCGCCGCGCTCCGGCAGCACCGGGGCATCCGCTCCGCCGAGCTCATCATCCGCAAGCCCGGCAAGGACGACGTGGTCCGGATGCAGTACGGGCCGAACGGCCCGGAGACCACCTTCGGCGAGCTCGACTACTCCTTCCCGGCCCAGACCAACTCGGAGGTCGTCGGCGACGGAGACGACCGCGTCGTCCGCGTGGAACTCCCCGTGAAGGACTCCTTCTCCCACCCGGTCGCCGCCATCCGGCTCGAGGCCAGCCTCTCGGAGGCCGAGCGCCTGGGGCGAGGTCAGGGGCGGATCTTCCTCGCCTCCACGGCGCTCGCCGCGGTCCTCGTCTTCCTCGCCTTCACCCTCATCCTGAACCGCATGCTGGGGCGTCCCCTCTCCGAGCTGGCCGGGGCGGTGGAGGGGATCGAGTCGGGTGCCCTCGACGCCGCGTCGGTCCCGGCGACCGGACGTCGCGACGAGATCGGGACGCTCGCCCGCGGCCTGGAGGCGATGCTCGGTCGGGTGCGCGGGTTCAACCGGGAGCTCCAGGACCGGGTCGAGGAGGCCACCGCCGACCTCGCTCGCACGAACCGGGAGCTGGGGGAGCTGAACGAGCTGCTCATCGAGGCCCGCCGCGAGCGCTCCGCCCAGGAGCGGCTCGCCGCCCTCGGGCAGCTCTCCGGCACCATCGCGCACGAACTCGGCAACCCGCTCAACGCCATCTCCGGCAACGTGCAACTGCTCGCCCGCCACCCCGGCTGTCCGGCCGACATCCGGGAGCAGCTCCAGGTCATCGAGCGCGAGGTCCAGCGGATGACCTCCATCATCCGCCGCTTCCTCGACTCGGCGCGGGCGCTCGTCCCGAAGCCGGAACCGGTGCAGCTCGCCGCGCTCATCGACGAGGCCCTGTCGCTGAACGTCTCGGCGGAGGCGCGCCACCGGATCGACGTGCGGCGCGACGTCCCCCCCGACCTGGGGCCGGCGAGCATCGACCCCTCCCTCGTGCGACACGTGCTCGGCAACTTCATCTCCAACGCCGTGGACGCGATGTCCGCCGGGGGCGCCCTCACCGTCCGGGCCCGCCGGGCCGGCGATCAGCTGGCACTCTCGGTGATCGACAGCGGCGCCGGGATCACGGCCGAGAACCGGAAGCACATCTTCGAGCCCTTCTTCACCACCAAGGACCCGGGCAAGGGCACCGGGCTCGGCCTCGCCATCTCCCGGGAGATCGCCTCGGCGCTGCGCGGCCACATCGAGGTGGAGTCGAGCCCGGGAGCCGGGGCGACCTTCACCCTCCTCTTCCCCGCCCCGCCCTCCACCGCCGCTCCGGCGGCCCGCACGCACGCCCCCCGCTAGGATCGCCTCATGGAACCTGCCCGCATCCTGGTGGTGGACGACGACCAGTCGAGCCGCGACCTGCTCGTCCGGATCCTCACGGGCGCCGGCCACAAGGTCACGCCCCTCACCGACGGGCGTGAGGCCGTGGCGGCGCTCGATGCCGGCGAGCCGCCCGACCTGGTGGTCTCCGACATCCGGATGGCCGAGATGGACGGGCTCCAGGTCATCGACGCCTTCAAGGAACGCGCCCCCGACACCCCGGTGATCCTGGTGACGGCCTTCGGGAACATCGACGGGGCGGTGGAGGCCATCCGCCGGGGCGCGGCCGACTACCTGTCCAAGCCCTACGACGTGGATGCCATCCAGATCGTCGTGGCCCGGGCGCTGCAGCACCGCGCGCTCGCCATGGAGAACCGCGCGCTGCGCCGCGGCCTGCGCGACCGCTACCGGCTCGACAACGTGGTGGGGCGCAGCGAGGCGATGTTGCAGGTCTACAAGACCGCGGCGCGCGTGGCCTCCACCGACGCCACGGTGCTCATCCAGGGGGAGAGCGGAACGGGCAAGGAGCTCGTGGCCCGGGCGATCCACATGGCATCGCCACGGGCGTCCGGTCCGTTCGTGGCGGTGGACTGCGGCGCCATCGCCGAGGGGGTGCTCGAGTCGGAGCTCTTCGGCCACGCCCGCGGGGCCTTCACCGGCGCCCAGGCGGCCCGCCGGGGGCTCTTCGAGGAAGCGAACCACGGCACCCTCTTCCTCGACGAGATCGGCGACATCGGGCCGAACCTCCAGGCGAGACTCCTTCGCGCGCTGCAGGAGGGGACCGTCCGCCGGGTGGGCGCGAACGAGCCCATCTCCGTGGACGTCCGGGTGGTCGCCGCGACGAACCGCGACCTGGACGCGGTGGTCCGGCAGGGCGCCTTCCGGCCCGACCTCTACTACCGGCTGCACGTGGTGAGCATCCGCATCCCGCCGCTCCGGGAGCGGCGCGAGGACGTTCCGCTGCTCGCCGAGCACTTCGCCCAGAAGCACGGCCGGGCCGAGGGCTCGGCCATCTCCCCCGCGGCCCGCGAGCTCCTCCTCGCCTACGAGTGGCCGGGAAACGTGCGGGAACTCGAGAACGTGATCGCCCGGGCGCTGGCGCTCAACCCCTCCGGCGTCGTCCTGCCCGAGGATCTCCCGGACACCATCCGGGCGGTCCGGCCCCCGCCCGGCCCGGCCCCGCTGCCCGACGTGACCGACCGTCCGTCCCTGGCCGAACTGGAGAAGCGCTACGCCACCCAGGTGCTCCACGAGACGGGTGGGAACAAGACGCGCGCCGCCGAGATCCTCGGCATCGACCGCAAGACCCTCTACCGGATCCTGGGCGAGCGGGACGAGCGCTGAGCGCGATGAGGCGCGAGACTACTGCGCGGGCGGCGGACTGAACGCCGGGCCGGGCAGCGGTTCATCGGGTCCGTTCAGCGCGTTCTTCAGTACCTGACTCGGACGGAAGGTGAGCACGCGCCGGGCCGAGATCTCGATCTCCTCGCCGGTCTGCGGATTGCGCCCCACGCGCGACTTCTTCTCGCGAACGATGAAGTTGCCAAATCCACTGATCTTGATCTTCTCGCCGCGCTCGAGGGTTTCCTTGATGGTGTCGAAAACCATCTCCACCACGTCGGCCGCTTCCTTCTTGGAGAAGCCCACCTTCTCGTAGACGCTCTCGATGATGTCGGCCTTGGTCATGCTCGCCTCGCCCGTGGGGGCGCCGCGGCGCCCAAGTACCCGTCTTCGTTAGCTGATTCGGTGCAGGCTGTCAAACGAACGCTTCCTCACCCCGGGGTCATCCCCGGAGTTCGGCACCGAGGTCGATCTTCAACCGCTCGACGATCCGCACGTGGGCGGCATCGGCCTCCGCGTCGGTGAGCGTCCGATCGGCCGCCCGGTAGCGAATGGCCATGGCCAGGTTCTTCTTCCCCTCCGGGATCGGAGCGCCCCGGTAGACGTCGAAGAGGGTCACGTCCTCCACGAGCGGCTCGGCTCGAATGCCCGCCAGCACGGCACGCGCTTCCACCTCGGACGCCACCACGACCGCGAGGTCCCGGAGCACCGCGGGGAATCGCGGGACGCCCCGGTGATCCCGCACGAGCCGGGTCGCGCCCGCGAGCGCAGCGAAGGAGAGGTCGAAGGCCAGCACCCCGCGTGGGAGATCGAAGGCGGCCGCGACGCGCGGGTGGATCTCGCCGGCGACGCCCAGGACCTCCGGACCGGAGAGGCCGGCCCGGGCCAGGGTGGCCGCCGAACGAGGGTGGAGCCACGACGGCCCGCCCGCCTCCCAGCGGACGTCGTCGATCCCGAGCGTCTCGAGGAGCGCCTCGAGCGCCCCCTTCACGTCGTGGAAGTCCACCGGTTCACCGCCCGCGGACCAGCCCACCGGGTGGCGTCGGCCGCTCGCCACACCGGCGACGCGGAGCTCCTCGCGTGCCGGAGCGTCGTCGAGCGCACCCTCGGGATGGCGATGGTAGCTGCTCGCGATCTCGTAGAGCCTCACCTCCTCGACGCGCTGCCTCCGGTTGTAGGCGAGCCCCTTGAGGAGCGACGGGACGAGGCTGGAGCGCATCACGGCGAGGTCGGCGCTGATGGGATTCTGCAGCGGGATGCCCAGCCGGCCGCCCTGCGGCGCGAGCGGCGCCAGGTCCTCGGGCGCGACGAAGCTGAAGTTCACCGCCTCCGAGTAGCCGGCCGCCTCGAGCGCCTCCCGCACCCGCTCGGTGACGAGCGTCTCGCGTGGCAGGGAGGGTGTGTCGGACACGATGGGGGGAAGCGTCTCGGGAATGGCGTCGTAGCCGCGGAGCCGGACGATCTCCTCGATCAGGTCCTCCTCGCGCGTGACGTCGAGCCGCCAGCTGGGAACGCGGAAACGGCCGCCCTTCGGGGTGGCGCCGCGGAGCTCGAAGCCGAGCGCCTCGAGCGCCGTGCGCGCCTCCTTGCGGCTCACCGGCGCGCCGAGCACCTGACCGGGACGCGCCCAGGGGAGCATCACCTCGGTCGGCTTGCGCCGGTGCGGGTGGACGTCCACGGCTCCCTTGCGGACCGTTCCCCCCGAGAGCTCGGCGATCATGGCGGCGCAGCGATCGAGCGCGGCGACGACACCCTCGGGGTCGACGCCCCGCTCGAAGCGGTGGGAGGCCTCGGTGTGGAGGCCGTGGCGACGTGCCGTGCGGCGGACGCCGGTGGGTTCGAACCAGGCCGACTCGAGCAGCACCCGGGTGGTTCCGGCGGAGATCTCCGAGTCGCCTCCGCCCATGACGCCGGCGAGCGCGCTGGCGCGGTCGCGGTCGGCGATGACGAGGTCGTCCGGCGAGAGCGTTCGCTCGACGCCGTCGAGCGTGCGCATCTTCTCCCCGGGTCGGGCCTGGCGGACCAGGATCTCGCCCCCCGCCACCTTCTCGAGGTCGAAGGCGTGCAGGGGCTGGCCCCGCTCGAGCAGCACGAAGTTCGTGGCGTCCACGACGTTGGAGATGGACCGGACCCCGCAGGCCTCGAGCCTGTGGCGCAGCCAGCCGGGGGACGGGCCGATGCGCACCCCGTCGATGACGCGGGCCGCGTACCGGAAGCAGCGCTCCGGCGCCTGGATGGTGACCTTCAGCGAGGCCGAGGCCAGAGGGGCCTCCTGCCTCAGGCCCGGCGCCGGGTAGGCGACGGCGGCGCCGGTTGCGGCGGCCACCTCGCGTGCCACGCCCAGGTGGGAGAGCGCGTCGGAGCGGTTCGGGGTGACGTTCACCTCGAGGACCACATCCTCGATGCCGAGCAGCCGGGAGAGCGGCGTGCCGGGGACGGCGTCGCCGGGCAGGAGCAGAAGTCCCGTGGCGTCCTCGGAGAGCCCCAGCTCCTTGGCCGAGCAGAGCATCCCGGAGGAATCGACGCCACGGAGGCTGGCCCGGTCGATGCGGTGGCCGGCCGGCATGCGGGTCCCGGGCGTGGCGAGCGGGACCACGTCGCCCACCCTCCAGTTGGTGGCGCCGCAGACAACCTGGATCGGGCCGGCGCCCGCCTCCACCTGGCAGACCGACAGCTTCTCGGCGCTGGGGTGGCGCTCGGACGAGAGGATGCGGGCCGCCACGATCCCGTCGAGCGACGCACCCACCCGCTCCACCGCCTCCACCTCCAGGCCCACGTCGGTGAGACGCTGCGCGAGCTCCGCGGCGGGCGGGAGCGGGACGTAGGCGGAGAGCCAGGCGAGGGAGATGCGCATGACGGATCAGAACTGCTCGAGGAACCGCAGATCGTTCTCGTAGAAGAGGCGGAGATCGCCGATTCCGTACTTGAGCATGGCCATGCGCTCCACCCCCATGCCGAAGGCGAAGCCGGTGACCTGGCCGGGATCGAAGCCCACGTTCTCGAGGACCTTGGGGTGGACCATGCCGCTGCCCAGGACCTCCAGCCAGCCGGTGCCCTTGCAGGTGCCGCAGCGCGCGCCCGAGCGGCTGCCCGAGCCGCCGCAGAGCGTGCAGGAGACGTCGGCCTCCGCGCCCGGTTCGACGAACGGGAAGTAGCTGGGGCGGAGCCGCGTGCGGGTGGCCGCCCCGAAGAAGGCGCGGGCGAAGGCTCCGAGCGTCCCCTTCAGGTCGGCGAAGGTGATGCCCGGCCCGACGCAGATCCCCTCGACCTGGTGGAACATCGGGGTGTGGGTCTGATCGTAGTCGCTGCGGTAGACGCGCCCCGGGGCCACCACGCGGATGGGGGGACCTCCCGCCTTCCTCATGGCCCGGATCTGGATGGGCGAGGTGTGGGTCCGCAGCAGGACCGCACCGGCCCCGGCCTCCCGGCCGACCGACGCGGGGTCCACGTAGAACGTGTCCTGCATGTCGCGGGCGGGATGGTCGGCGGGGATGTTCAGCGCCTCGAAGTTGTACCAGTCGAGCTCGATCTCGGGCCCGCTCGCCACCTCGTAGCCGAGGCGGGAGAAGATGCCCACGATCTCCTCGGTGGTCCGGGTGACCGGATGGCGGTGTCCGCGAGGCAACAGCCGCCGCCCCGGCAGCGTGACGTCGATGCCGGAGCCCTGGAGTTCCTGCTCGAGCCGCGCGTCCTCGATGCGCCCGCGTGCGGCGACGAGGAGCGTCTCCACCTCGTCGCGCACCCGGTTGGCGACCTCACCGACCCGGGGGCGCTCCTCCGCGGCGAGTTGCCCCATGCCCCGGAGCACCGCGGAGATCTCGCCCTTCTTGCCCAGGAAGCGGACGCGAAGATCCTCCAGCGCGCGCTCGTCGGACGCCTGCGCGATGGAATGGCGGGCCCCCTCGGCGAGGGCCTCGAGATCTCGGACCAGGTCCACGGGACCTCGGTTCTAGGCCTGGGCGGAGCGGACCACGGAGGCGAAGTCGCCCGGAAGCGACAGCGCGATCTCGGCCAGCACCTTGCGGTCGAGCATCACGCCGGCCTTGTGCATCGCGCCGACGAGGCGCGAGTAGGTCGTGCCGTTCAGGCGGGCCGCGGCGTTGATGCGGACGATCCAGAGCGCGCGGAACTCGCGGCGACGGCGGCGGCGATCGCGCGTGCTGTAGTCGAGCGCGCGCTCGACCGCCTGGTTGGCACGGCGGTATGCGTTCTTGCGCCGACCCCGGAACCCCTTGGCCAGCTTCAGTACGCGGTTACGACGACGGCGGGCCTTCACACCCTTCTTTACGCGCATGCTTCTCTCCTGCTGTGCCGGCGGGGGGCCGGGAGGAGTCTCCTCCCGAGCGCTTCAAGAGCCCCGCTTGGGCTGGTGGTCCCGTCTACCCTATCGGGCGTACGGGAAGTTTTCCTTCACCTTCTTGGCATCGCTGTCCGAGAGGTGGCTCGTCCCGCGAAGCCCACGCTTCTGCTTGGGCGTCTTCCCGAACGTCGCCAGGTGGCGCACGCCGGCGCGGCGGAACTTCACGGCTCCGCTCTTCTTCACCTGGAAGCGCTTCTTGGCAGCGCTCTTGGTCTTGAGCTTCGGCATCTTCCTCGTTCTCCTGTGCTGCGGCGCTAGGCTGCGCCGTCGGTTTCGGTGGGGGCGGCGACCGGATCGGCCTCGGGGGCCGGCGCGGACACCGTTGCAGCGGGCGCCGCAGTTGCGGCCGCGGCGGCGGCGGCCTTCGCCTTGTCGCGCTGCGACTGGATCATGCGCGGATTGGGCGCGAGGATCATGAACATCTGGCGCCCTTCCATGCGGGCCGAGGACTCGATGACCGCGACCTCCTTCAGGTCGGCCACGATCCGCTCGAGCACCTTCGTGCCGAGCTCACGGTGGGAAAGCTCGCGGCCGCGGAACATCACGGTGACGCGGGCCTTGTTCGACTCCTCGAGGAACTCCCGGATATGCCGGATCTTGGTGTCGTAGTCGTGCTCCTCGGTCCGGGGGCGGAACTTGACCTCCTTCAGCTGGACCACGACCTGGTTCTTCTTGGCCTCGCTCTGCTTTTTCTTCTCGGTGTACTTGAACTTCCCGTAGTCCATGATCTTGCAGACGGGCGGCTTGGCGAGCGGGCTGACCTCGACGAGGTCGAATCCGTTCTCCTGGGCCGTCCGCAACGCCTGCTCGATCGGCAGGATGCCGAGCTGCTCACCGGCAGGTCCGATGCAGCGGACCTCCCGGGCCTTGATGCGCCGGTTGGTGCGCGCATCTCGGCTTGTGGCCTTCTGGTCTCTGTTTCCGTTGATGGCCGTTCTCCTGTCGTGCGTCCGTGGGCCGGGGAAAAAAGCGGCGTGATGATAGGGTTTTTCCGCCCGATGTCAACGCGCGTTGGGATCGGAGGAGTCCTTCCGGGCGTCCCGGATCCAACTCATCATGCCCCGGAGCTCCTTGCCTACCGTTTCGATGGGGTGTGTCTTCTCGGCCTGGCGGTAGGCCTCGAACTTGGCCCCGCCGCCCGAGAGCTCGCCGATGAACTCGCGGGCGAAGGTCCCGTCCTGGATCTCCTTGAGGATCCTGCGCATTTCGTCCTTGGTCCCGGCGTTCACCACCCGGGAACCACGGGTATAGTCGCCATACTCGGCCGTGTCGCTGATGGAGTGGCGCATCCAGGCCAGGCCACCCTCGTACATGAGGTCCACGATGAGCTTCAGCTCGTGGAGACACTCGAAGTAGGCGCTCTCGGGCTGGTAGCCAGCCTCGACGAGCACCTCGAACCCGGTCTTCACGAGCGCTGCGGCCCCGCCGCAGAGGACTGCCTGTTCGCCGAACAGGTCGGTCTCGGTCTCCTCCTTGAAGGTGGTCTCTAGCACGCCGGCGCGCCCCCCGCCCACCGCGCGGGCGTAGGCGAGGCCGATGTCCTTCGCCTGCCCGGTCGCGTCCTGGTGGACGGCGATGAGACAGGGGATGCCGCGCCCGTCCTGGAACTGACGGCGGACGAGGTGGCCGGGCCCCTTGGGGGCGACGAGCAGCACGTCCACGTCCGTGGGCGGCACGACCTGCCCGAAGTGGATGTTGAATCCGTGCGCGAACATCAGCGCCTTGCCCTTCGTGAGGTGCGGCTTGATCTCCTCCTCGTAGACCTTCTTCTGGGTCTGGTCGGGGAGGAGCACCATGATCACGTCGGCCTCGCGGGCTGCGTCGGCCACGCTCATCACGCGCACGCCGGCCCCCTCGGCCTTCTGGCGCGACTTGCTCGTCGTGTGCAGGCCGACGCGGACGTCCACCCCCGAGTCCTTCAGGTTGAGTGCGTGGGCGTGCCCCTGGCTGCCGTAGCCGATGACGGCCACCTTCTTGCTCTTCAGCAGCTCCGGCTTCGCGTCCTTGTCGTAGTAGATGGTCGCCATGTCCGTGCTTTCGCCTTCCGTTTACTTGAGGTTGGGGGGTGCGAGGGTCTTGAAGCCGCGCTCGAGCGCGATGCGCCCGGAGCGGCAAAGTTCCTGGATTCCGTACTGGGCCAGCCGGTCCTCCAGCGCGTCGAGCTTCCCGGAATTGCCGCTCGCCTCGATGACGAGCGCGTCGGGGGAGACGTCCACGATCTTGGCCTCGTAGGTTTCGGCCAGCGCCCGGAGCTCGGCGTGGTTCCTCTCCGGCGTGCGGATCTTCACGAGCAAGAGCTCCCGCTCGATGAGGTCCACCGGCGAGAGCTCGCGGACCTCGACCACGGGAATGAGCTTCTGCACCTGCCGGACCACCTGCTCCACGGTCTTCGAGGAGAGGCGGACCACGATGGTCATGCGCGAGTACTCGGGGCGCTCGGTGGGGCCCACGGTGAGGCTCGCGATGTTGTAGCCGCGCCGGGAGAAGAGGCCGGCGATGCGGTGGAGCACGCCCGGCTTGTTCTCGACGAGCAGGCTGACGGTGTGGGAACTGTAGGTGGGGGTCGTTTCCGTGCGTTCCATGCGCGCCTCTAGTTCCCCTCGATCATGTCGTTGAGCGGCGCCCCGGCCGGCACCATGGGGTAGACGTGCTCGTCCTGCCGCGTCCGGATGTCGACGATCACCGGCCCGCCCTCGTGGGCGAGGGCGCGATCGAGGACATCCTCGAGCTCCGACGGCTTGCGGGCCCGCAGCCCCAGGCATCCGTACGCCTCGGCCAGCTTCACGAAGTCGGGGCGGTCGCTGAGCGGGGTGGCGGCCAGCCGGTTGTCGTAGAACAGGTTCTGCCACTGGTGAACCATCCCCAGGAACAGGTTGTTCAGGATGAAGATCTTGATGTTGAGGTTCAGGTCGACGGCCGTGCCCAGGTCCTGAAGCGTCATCTGGAAGGAGCCGTCGCCGTCGATGCCGATGACGAGCGCGTCGGGCCTGGCGAGCTGGACGCCGATGGCCGCCGGCAGGCAGAAGCCCATGGTGCCGAGGCCGCCCGAGGTGATGAAGTGGCGGGGCTCGCTGGTCTTCCAGTACTGGGCCGCGAACATCTGGTGCTTGCCCACACCGGTGGTGACGAACGCCTTGCCCTGGGTCTTCTCCCAGATCCGCTGGATCACGTGCTGCGGCATGATGTGCTCTTCCCCCTGCGCGGTGAAACGCAGCGGGTGCTTCTCCCTCCAGGCGTTGACCTTGACCCACCAGGGGGCGATGTCGGCGCGCCCGGAGGTCTGGAAGGCGTTGCGGGTCTCCTCGGTGAGCTGCGGGAGGAGCAGCTTCAGATCTCCCACCAGCGGCACGGTGGCCGTCACCAGCTTGGAGATCTCGGCCGGGTCCACGTCGAGGTGGACGATCTTCGCCTCGGGGGCGAAGGTGGAGAGCTTGCCCGTGACCCGGTCGTCGAAGCGAGCGCCGAGCGCGATGATCAGGTCGCTCTCCTGGACCGTGTAGTTCGCGAACTTGGAGCCGTGCATGCCGAACATGCCCAGGCACCGGGGATGGGTCTCGGGGAACGAGCCCTTGCCGTGCACGGTGGTCACCACCGGCGCGCCCACCAGTTCCGCGAACTTCGCCACCTCCTCGTACGCGCCGGAGGTCCGGACGCCACCGCCCAGGTAGATGACGGGGCGGCTGGAGCCCCGGATGAGCGCCGCGGCATCCTTCAGGCGCGGCTCCTCGCGGACGGGCGGGTGGTAGCCGGGGATGTCCACGCGGTCCGGGTACTCGAACTCGAGCTCGGCGTTCTGGACGTCCTTGGGGATGTCCACGAGCACCGGGCCCGGACGGCCGGTGCGGGCGATGTAGAAGGCCTCCTTGAGGATGCGCGGGAGGTCGCGCACGTCCGTCACCAGCCAGTTGTGCTTGGTGATGGGCATGGTGATGCCGGTGATGTCGGCCTCCTGGAAGGCGTCCGAGCCGATGAGGGCCGAGGAGACGTTTCCGGTGATGGCCACCATCGGCACCGAGTCCATGTAGGCGTCGGCGATCCCGGTGACGAGGTTGGTGGCTCCGGGGCCGGAGGTACCGAAGCACACGCCCACCTTGCCGGTGGCGTGGGCCAGACCCTCGGCCGCATGGGCGCCCGTCTGCTCGTGGCGCACGAGCACGTGCTTCACCTTCTTGGAGTCGTAGAGCGCGTCGTAGATGGGCAGGATGGCCCCGCCCGGCATGCCGAAGACCCACTCGACGCCCTCGGCCTCGAGTGCCCTCACGACGGCCTTCGCCCCGGTCATCTTTTCCTTAGCCATGGTTCCTCTCGCCGTCCTAGACCCGACCGAGCGCGCTCTTCTCCTCTTGCTCCTCTTCCTCCGGCCGGATGCGCAGCGCGATCCGGTTCACCACGTCGAGGAAGGCGCGCGCGCTCCCCTCGATGACGTCGGTGGAGAGCGCACGGCCGCGGTAGACGCCGGTGGCGTGCTCCACCTCGAGGCTCACCTCGCCCTGGGCGTCCTCGCCGATGGTGACCGACTGGATCCGGTAGTCGCGCAGCTTGACCTCGATGCCGGTGATCTTCTCGATGGCCTTGAATACCGCATCGACCGGCCCGTCGCCCGCGGATGCGTCCTGGAATCGCTCCCCGCCCGACTTCGCGAGCGAGATGGAGGCCGCCGGCAGCGTGCCCGTCCCGGAGGTGGTGGAGAGCGCCAGCAGCTCCCAGATGGCCTGCCCCTTGAGGAGCGCCCCGTGGATCACGAGGGCCTCCAGGTCGGCGTCGTAGATCTCCTTCTTCTTGTCGGCCAGGATCTTGAAGTCGGCGAAGACCTTCTCGAGCTGCTCGTCGGTGAGCCGGTACCCGAGCTCGACGAGCCGCCCCTTGAGGGCGTGGCGCCCGGAGTGCTTGCCGAGGACGAGCTGCGACTTGGTGAAGCCGACCTCCTCGGGACGCATGATCTCGTAGGTCTCGCGGTGCGTGAGCATGCCGTGCTGGTGGATGCCGGCCTCGTGGGCGAAGGCGTTCTGCCCCACGATGGCCTTGTTGCGCTGCACCGAGTTGCCGGTGACCTGCTGCACCATCTTGCTCGCCGGGTAGAGCTTCTCGGTGCGGATGCCGGTGTGGACGGCGAGGACGTCGGCCCGGGTCTTGATGGCCATGACGACCTCCTCGAGGGAGGCGTTGCCGGCCCGCTCGCCGATGCCGTTCAGCGTGCACTCCACCTGCCGGGCCCCGGCCTGGACGCCGGCCAGGCTGTTGGCGACCGCCAGGCCCAGGTCGTTGTGGCAGTGCACCGAGAGGACCACGTCGTCGATGCCGCGGACGTGCTTGCGCAGGTAGGCGAAGGTCTCGGCGTAGGTCGAGGGAAGCGCGTATCCCACCGTGTCCGGGATGTTGAGCGTGCGGGCGCCGGCCACGATGACGGCCTCCACCACCTGGGCCAGGAACTCGAGCTCGGTACGGGCCGCGTCCTCGGTGGAGAACTCGACATCCTCGAACTTCTCGCGGGCCATCTTCACGCCCTCGACGGCCCGGCGGATGATCTCCTCCTTGGCCATCTTCAGCTTGAAGTCGCGGTGGATGGGGCTGGTGGCCAGGAAGACGTGGCAGCGCTTCCGGGGCGCGTCCTGCAGGGCCTTCCAGCTGGCCTCGATGTCCCCGCGGGTGCAGCGGGAGAGGCTCGCGATGATGGGCCCCTCGATCTGGCGGGACACGCCCTGGATGGCCTCCAGGTCCCCCGGCGAGGCGGCGGCGAAGCCGGCCTCGATGACGTCGACGCCGAGTTCCTGCAGTGCGCGCGCCACCCGGAGCTTCTGCCCCAGGTTCATGGAGAAGCCGGGGCTCTGCTCGCCGTCGCGCAGGGTCGTGTCGAAGATGACGACGCGATCGAGGGAACGGGCGGGGCTGACGGGCTTCGGGGTTTCACTCGACATGGCGTTTTCTCGGGCTCCGGTTCGGGGCCGCAGGAGCGATTCTCGCCATCGAGAAGGACCCCTTCGGCCGTTCAGGCGGAAGAGGTCGCGGCGCAGCGTTCAGCCTCGCCGGGAGTCCTCTCCCGCCGGGCGAAGAAGTCGATGCTGGCTGCGTACGAAAGACACGGGTGCGGGAATGTAGGGGAAACGCCCCGCTCCGTCAATACGGCGTCGCCCCTTCCTTGCGGAGGAGCTCCACGAAGGCCTCGAGCGGCATGGTCTTGAGGTCCTCCCCGCCGCGCCGCCTGGGCGACACCCCGCGCGCCTCGACCTCCTTCTCGCCCACCACCACGGTGAAGGGGATCTTCTGGAGCTGGGCATCGCGGATCTTGGCCCCGAGCTTCTCGCTGGTGTGGTCGAGCTCGACCCGGAAGCCCTCGGCCTCGAGCCGCGCCGCCACCTCGGCGGCCCAGTCGTTGAACCGATCGGAGACCGTCACCACCCGGGCCTGGACCGGGGCCAGCCACAAGGGGAAGGCCCCGGCGAAGTGCTCGGTGAGGATGGCGAGGAAGCGCTCGAACGATCCGTAGATGGCGCGGTGGATCACCACCGGCCGGTGCTCGGCGTTGTCGTCGCCCACGTAGGTGAGATCGAAGCGCTCGGGCGCCAGGTAGTCGAGCTGGATGGTGGCGAGCTGCCACTTGCGCCCGATGGAGTCGGTGACGTCGAAGTCGATCTTGGGGCCGTAGAAGGCCCCCTCCCCCGGCTTGACCTCGTAGGGGAGTCCCACCGCGTCGAGCGCCCCCTTCAGCGCCGCCTCGGCGCGGTCCCAGGTGGCGTCGTCGCCCAGTTTCACCTCGGGTCGCGTGGAGAACTTGGCCGTGTAGGAGAGCCCCATGGCCTTGTAGACCACGTCGATCTGCCGGACGAGCGAGCGCACCTCCTCCACGATCTGCGACTCGGCCAGGTAGATGTGGGCGTCGTCCTGCTGGAACTGGCGCACCCGGGTGAGACCGGAGAGCGTCCCGGAGGCCTCGTTGCGGTGGAGGACGTCCTGCGTGTGGTAGCGGATGGGCAACTCGCGGTAGCTCCGCTTCTGCATCGCATAGAGCAGGTGGTGCGAGGGGCAGTTCATGGGCTTGAGCGACTGGGTGCAGCGGTCCTCGAGCGGCAGCTTCTCGTCGGTCTCGC
>SESG01030507.1_pt1 | contig 24469 bp, 20 predicted proteins | sample 3171421 | NCBI WGS metagenome assembly SESG01 (sample SAMN10866946, study PRJNA518727) | freshwater metagenome | biome: subpolar coniferous forest; feature: holomictic lake; material: water; isolation source: holomictic Lake 227, 6 m and 8 m depth | place: Canada: near Kenora, Ontario | collected...
GTGTCGCGGTAGAGGTACTTGCTCAGTGGGGTGCCTGCTGCATTGACGAGGATCGCCACATGCGGCTGGTTGGCGCGCAAGCCCCGGGCGATGACGATGGCAACGTCGCCATTGGCCAACTGCACATAGGTGCCGGGCGGGTAAAACCCAACGGCGGTGGCCATGGCCGAGCCAAGCTTTTCGGTTTCAGCGGCCGCGCCCGCTAACAGCGCCTTGACGGCCCCCAGCGGCGACATGGCGAGCCGCGTTTTTCGAGGGGCCATTTTGGCGACAAAACTGTCTGCCATGCGCAGGATGCGGCGACTGGCCAAGTTGCGTGCCAGGCCATTGGCTTCGTCCGGGTCATGGTGCCAGCGCACGATGTCGAGCTGGTCTTCGTCGGTGATGCCAATGCCTTGCAGTATTTCATGCCCCAAAGGCGAGTGGTTATTGATGAGCTGGCGCTGGTCGTAGGTGGGGGCTTCGCTTTGGCGGGCCAGCGCACCTTGGGTTCGGGCCATACCGATGTTCATGGTCAGGGCGGCGCGAAACAACGCTCGTCGGGCGCTTGCGGCCATACCCAGTTTTTCGGTAGTTAGCTCGCACACTACCGCTGTCAGCAAGCCGTGGGTGGCGCTGTAGCCCAGGGTCAAATCGGTGAGCGCCTGAAACAGGATAAAAAGCCCGTCTTCCGGGTCGTTCGCCAGGAGTTCAAGCGCGCGCTGCTCAATGTCTTCCAGTCGTGGCAAGGGGTTCAAGGACGTGGCGCCCTGGTACAGCAAGCCGAGCAATATTTCCTGCAAATCAAGCCAGTCTGCGCGCGCTTCCCGGCTCACTTGGTAATCACTGGCCAATATTTCGCTGGGCATGCAGGCGCGGGCAATGATCTCTACCGGCACCCCCTCTTCGATCAGGGCGTTGATCTTTCGCTGGTAACTTTTTTGCCAGGCCTCAGCGTCAAAGTCGGAGATGGCTGCGCTGCGAGCGCGCAGCAAGTCTTTGTGGTGCTCCGAGGTGATGGTTTGCCCGCGTCGCAGGAGCAAAACGCCGTTGTCTGCCCACACATCGACCGGCAGGATTTGCCCGATTTCAATCAAGTCCAGCGGTAGCGGTGTGTACTTCATCAATCTGACACCGACACAAGCACCGGCACGCGCGGGGCCAGTGCACACATGAGCTCGTAACCAACGGTGCCGCCGGCGAAGGCCACTTCATCAATCGACAATACCGATCCTTGGGTTGCGCGACCCCACAAAGTTACCTCGCTGCCAAAACCGGCGTTGGGCACGGGGGTGAGGTCAACGGTGAGCATGTCCATGCTCACGCGCCCCACGGTGCGGGTTCGTACGCCATTCACCAGCACTGGCGTGCCGGTGGGGCACGAACGGGGATATCCGTCGGCATAGCCGCAGGCCACGACGCCCAGATGAAGCGGTCGGTCTGCTACAAAGTTTGAGCCATATCCGACTGTAGCCCCCGTCTCTATTGCCTGAGTAGCTATAATTTTGCTAGTGAGTGTCATGCCGGGTTGCAGACCCCAATGGTCGGCGTTGTGCTCGGGGAAGTCAGGCGCGCTGCCGTAAATGGCAATGCCGGGGCGAACCCAGTCGGAGGCAACCCGGGTGTCGGGGTGGGCGCTGGCCTCAATAGCCGTGACGTTGTGGCGCAATGTGGCCGCGCTGTTGCTCAGGGAGCGCTCGCCCGGCAGATCGCGGGTGACTTCGGCAAATACCGCCATTTGTTCGTCCACGCCGCGCGCGCCGTCGGCGTCGCTGAAGTGGGTGATCAGCGATATTTCATCGACTTGGGGCAGGGCGTTCAGGCGGGTCCAGGCGGCCCGATAGCGCTGCGGCGTGAAGCCGAGGCGGTTCATGCCCGAGTTCATTTTCAGGAATACCCGGTGCGGCACATTGGTTTTGTGGGTGGCGAGCATGTCAATCTGCTCGTTGCAGTGCACCGTGTGCCACAGGTCCAGGCGCGAACACAGCTCCAGGTCGCGCAGCTCAAACACGCCCTCCAACAGCAAGATCGGACCGCGCCAGCCCAGAGCCCGCACGCGGCGAGCCTCTTCGAGGTCGAGCAGGGCAAAGCCATCGGCGGCGCGTAGCCCTTCAAACACTCGTTCAATGCCGTGGCCGTAGGCGTCGGCTTTAACAATCGCCCATACCCGGGCATCGGGTGCGGCCTCACGGGTGCGCGCCAGATTGTGGCGAAGGGCGTCGGTGTGGATGGTGGCGTGAATCGGACGAGGCATGTGTGCAATAGGGGTTGGCGAGAGTATGTCTTTATTTTGACACCACGGGGCCGTGCTATAACCCCCGTATCGAGTGGAGACTTAAAACAAAAACCCCCGTGTCAGAGCCTCTGATGCGCGACTAAAGACAATGAAACGCGGCTTCTTTATCATCATGTCAGCGCAGTTTTTCAGCTCGCTGGCCGACAACGCGCTGTTCGTCACGGCCGTTCAGTTATTGAGAGGCAGCAAAGCGCCCGAGTGGCAACAAGCCGCCCTGGTGCCAATGTTTGCGCTTTTTTATGTAATTTTGGCGCCTTTTGTTGGCGCTTTTGCAGATTCCCTGCCCAAAGGCCGGGTCATGTTGTTCAGCAACTTCATCAAGGTGGGGGGCTGTTTGATGATGCTATTTGGCTCCCATCCCCTGATGGCTTACGCCGTGGTGGGTTTGGGCGCGGCAGCTTATTCGCCGGCCAAATACGGCATCCTGACCGAATTGCTGCCCGCTTCGCAGTTGGTCAAGGCCAACGGATGGATTGAGGGCCTGACTATCGCCTCCATCATTCTGGGCGTCTTGCTGGGTGGTCAACTGGTGGGGCCGGTGTTGTCGCCGATATTGCTGTCGTTTGATTTCCCCTTCATTAACACCAGCGTGGACACTCCGCCTGAAGCCGCCATCAGCGTGCTGATATTTGTGTACTTCCTGGCGGCGTGGTTCAACACCCACATTCCGCACACCGGCGTTGAAATGCGCCCGCTGCCCAAGCACATGGCTTCGCTGTTGCCTGATTTTTGGACTTGCAACGCCCGTCTGTGGCGCGACAAGCTGGGTCAGATTTCTCTCGCTGCCACCACCTTGATCTGGGGTGTGGCAGGCAATTTGCGCTTTATTGTGCTGGCGTGGGCCGCTGCTGCGCTGGGCTACACCGTGACGCAGGCGTCGGCTTTGCAAGGTGTGGTGGCGATCGGCATGGCGGTGGGCGCGGTGGTCGCGTCGATGCGCATGCGTCTGGAAGACGGCCCTCGGGTCATTACGCTCGGTATTGGCATGGGCTTGCTGATCATCATGCTCATATTTATTTCCAACGTCTGGGTGGCGGCGCCATTTTTGATTTTGCTGGGCGCCCTGGGCGGCTTTCTGGTGGTGCCGATGAACGCACTCTTGCAGCACCGGGGCCACAACCTGATGGGCGCCGGACGCAGCATTGCGGTGCAAAACTTCAATGAACAGGCCTGCATCCTGTCGTTGGGCGCGGCCTACAGCCTGTCCACCGGGTTGGGGCTGCCGACCTTTGCCGCCATCACGGCGTTCGGTCTGGTCATTGCAGGGTTCATGTTCCTGATCAAGCGCTGGCATGCGAGCAACTGCGTGAAGCACCGTTCCGAGGTTGAACACTTGCTGGCCATCGCCCGCGATGACCATCGTCACGGTGCCGAACCGGTGGCCGACCCCGCGCACCCCCATCCCCATCCGCATCACCGCAAAGTGGACATCGATACTTTAGACAAGCCTGCTGGCTGATGCCCAACAAAGCGATTGCAGCCGCAGCGCTGACGCTGAACGCCTTTGTCTGGGGTGTTTCCTGGTGGCCTTTTCGGGCCCTGCAAGACCACGGCTTGCATCCTTTGTGGTCCACGGCGCTGATTTACATTTTTGGTTTGGTGTGCCTGTGGTTCTGGAAGCCGAAGGCCTGGCGCGGTTTCTTGCAACACCCCCAGTTGTGGTGGCTGGTGCTCGCCGCTGGCCTGACCAATGTCGGCTTCAACTGGGCCGTCACGGTGGGCGATGTGGTGCGGGTGGTGCTGTTGTTTTACCTGATGCCTGCCTGGGTGGTATTGCTGGCCTGGCCGCTGCTGGGAGAAAAGCCGACGCAGGGTTCCATGTTGCGCCTGGTGCTGGCACTGGCGGGCGTCGTGATCGTGCTCAAAACCCCTGAATCGCCCTGGCCGGTTCCCGAGAGCCTGGCCGACTGGCTGGCGTTGATGGGTGGCTTTTGCTTTGCGTTGACCAATATCCTGCTGCGCAAACTCAACCACACCCCGAGCGAGACGCGCATGTTGTCCATGTTTGGCGGCGGCGCGGTCATGGCCGCCCTGGCCGCCGGTATCGGGATGAATGCGGGTCTGGTCACGGCGCCGCCAGCGCCGCAATGGGCCTGGGCCGGGTTGGCACTGTTCATCAGCCTGGCTTTTCTGGTGGGTAACCTGGCCTTGCAGTACGGTGCTGCTCATTTGAGTGCCAGCGCCACCTCGCTCATCATGTTGTCTGAAGTGGTGTTTGCCAGTGTGTCCTCGGTGGTGCTGGGCACCGGCGAGTTGTCCACGCGCACGCTGTTGGGCGGCGGCTTGATCCTTTTGGCCTCACTGCTGTCAGTGGTGACTTTTGGCAAGCGGTAGCTTTCAGCCTGAAGTGAGACACTGAACGCCACTTTTTTAGACTTGGAGCGCCCATGAGCACTGTGTACGACTTTGAAGCCCTGCAAATCAACGGCAAATCAGTTTCCTTGAGCGACTACAAGGGGAAGGTTATGTTGATCGTCAACACCGCCAGCGCCTGTGGCTTCACGCCGCAATTTGCCGGGCTGGAAGCGCTGCATAAAACCTATGCCCGGGAGGGCCTGGCGGTGCTGGGCTTCCCGTGCAACCAGTTTGGCGCGCAGGACGCCGGTAGCAATGACGAGATCGCTGAGTTTTGCCAGTTGAATTACGGCGTCAGTTTCCCCATGATGGCCAAGATTGAGGTCAATGGCGCCAACGCCAATCCGCTGTACCGTTGGTTGTCTGCCGAAGCGCCTGGGTTGCTGGGCAGCAAGTCTATCAAGTGGAACTTCACCAAGTTTCTGGTCGACAAGGAGGGGCACGTTCTCAAACGCTACGCCCCGACCGATACCCCGGCCAGCCTGGCGCTGGACATTGAGGCGGCACTGGCGTCGTGAGCGGGGGGAGCAGGCGCCGTCACAGGTGTGACGCGGGCGCGCGCATGCAGTCGGGCAGCTCACTGGTTGGCTTGCCCACAACCTGGAGCATGCGCTGTGCGGCGGGCAGACCCTGTTTTGCAGCGGCATGAAACAAGAAGGCCGCCATGGCGTCGTTGCGTGCCACGCCCCGACCTTGGGCATACATCCAGCCCAGGTTGTACTGTGATTGCGGGTCGCCCAGTCGGGCGCTCCTGCAGTAGAGCGAGGCTGCCAACGCAAGGTTACGCGCCACGCCTTCGCCATGCTCATTGGCGATGGCCGCGTGGCGAAGCTGGGTGGCAAGGCTGCTGGCTTGGGCGCTGTCCTCGGCCGGTGCCGGGTTTGAGGATTCCGTCAACAAATGGTCCAGTATGGGCAGCGAAAGAGGTAAATTATTCAGATGCATACCCAAAGTGTCTGCGCTGACAATGGTCTGGACTTTGAGGAATATCAGCATTAGGTTGATAAATTTACTTGTATTTAAACAAATTTCAACAAATAAAACCCTTGTTAATGCTCTTGCGTCTGTGAGCCGCTGTGCAAAGGGTTGCAAATCACCGCCCGCCTTCTCCCACCAGCGCATAAGGTGCCCAGAACGCCGGGTGTGCAAACTGAGGTTGCGCCATCACCTTGAGCATGGACTGGCGCAGACTCTCAGCCCGGCGCGCACCGGGGTTGGTCATCTGGTGGGCAAAGGTGCCGGTGGTCAGCAGACTGGCGGAATCGCTCTCAACGGACCAGTGCGTGACCAGCAGGCTGCGTGAGCCAGCATAAAAGAAGCCGCGTGCCAGACCGCTCAGTGCTTCTTCGGCCCGGCCATCGGCCGCCGCCGTGTTGCAGGCCGACAGCACCACCCAGTCGGCATTGAGCTTGAGGCCCAGCACATCTTCCAAGGTCAACAGCGGTGCCAGTGGGTCCGTGTCTTCAGCGCCATTGGCAGCCAGGGCGAGCGCTGGTTGGCGCAAGTTGGGCAGGTCACCGGGCACCAGGCCGTGAGTGGCAAACACAAGCACGCGGCGCTGAGCCAGTTGGCCGCTCTGGCTCATTTGAAGCACACTTTCGCGGTGGGCGTCTTTGCCAAAGCGGGTGTCTTTTTGTTTGTCGGCCTTGAGCAAGGCGGCGATCGACTCCACTTCGGCGCGGGTTTCTGGCAGCGCCGGAATTTGCGAATATTGAAGGGCATGGCTCGCCACTTCTTCAGATAAATTCACGGCGGCTGCCCGTGTCAGGCTGATGTTGCGCGTGCTGGCCACCTGCGCGACTTGGGCTGCATCAAACAGCGGGTCGCCCCAACCCATGAAAGCTTGTGCGGCGGGCTTGAGCTGGTTGAGTTGCTTGAGCGCCATCCAGGCGCTGGCGCCGGGTACATGGCTGATGGCCAATTGCTGGATCAGCCATGGCGCCTGCGCTGGTGGGCCGGCATAAGGCGCGGTCACCAGCGCCGCCATGGGAATCTGCGCCAGCGCACCCGAGGTCGAGACGATCAGGTGCTTTTTACCAGACAGCGAATCCGCCAGCGGCTTGAATAAAGCGGTATACAACGCGCCGGCGGCGGCAAAGTTATAGGTGGGCGCTCGGGTGCCCAGGCCCGCCACATCGAGCGTGGCACGAAGGCTTTGCACCAGCTTGGCCACGTCCACCTCGGTCAATGCAGAATGCGCGCCCACCACACCGTGTTGGCGGTCAATAGCCCAAACGTAGGTGCCTAGCGAGGTGCTCAGGGTCTGCACAAAAACCTCGTCATCACCGAGTTGGGCTGCAATCTCTTTCACGGTGGGTGGATGGGGCCGAACCATTTGTTCGTATTGTGGGAATGCCTTGCGAATTTGCAGATGCAACTGCTGGCGTTGCTGTGACAACTGGGCCACGCGCTGGCGCATCTGATCTGCCACTTGCGGCGTCTGGAGGTCGCTGGCCTGGGTCGATTGCTGGTTCATGTAGCGGTACAGCACGTCAAGCTCACGCTGAATGTCCTGCTCGCTGCGCAGCAGTTCCTGCAGTTGGGGGTCGGGGAAGCGGGTGCGCTGGGCGACATCGCTCAGGGCCTGCTGCACCGAACTGCCAGAGAGCCATTCGGCCATGGCAAAACCGCGCGCCAGTGCGGACGCATCAGCGCTGTCGCCGAGCGCCTTGAGGTAGGCTTCGGCAATGCTTTTGCGCGCCAGTTTGCGCAAACCCTGTTCTTCGAAGCCGGCGGCGGTGCCCTGGGGTGTCATCAAATTGGGCAGAGCGGAGTTGAAGTGCGCCAAGCCTTCGGTAGGTTTACCGTTCTCCCAAAGGGCCCAAGCCAGCAGGCCTTCCGTCAATGCGGTGGTGAAGTGGTCGGCACCAAAGAGTTGTTGCTGTCGTTGCCAAGTGGTATCCAGAAGTGTTTGAGCCTCAGCCCATTTTTGCAATTTGAGCAGCACCAGCGCGCGGGTTAAAGGGTTGCGGGTAATTAGGCGGGCTTCGGGGCTAAGCTGAATGGGGAGATCGACAGCCTCCATTTTTTGCCAGGCCTCGCGCCACCGTCCTTGTCCGGCAATGGCGGTTTGCTCGGTCACTTGGGCGACCAGCAGCGGCACTGAGGTGGCCGAAGCGCCGACCTTGCGCATGGTCTCGACGCCTTTACTGGACCAGAATTCGGCTTCGCGGAAACGTCCCTCTGCCACGCGAAGGCTGCCCAGAGTGCCGTACAGGTTGGCCATCAAATGCATGGACACGGCGCCACTGGCGAGTGTTTCAAGTCCTTGTTTGAGGCTTTGGTCGGCGTCAAACAAAGCGCCACGGGCGTTGTGGGCGCGTGCTTGGCGCGTCAGTGCGTTGACCAGATCGTTGCGCGCAAAAAAACTTCTGCGCTCGTCAATTTGGCTCCCCAAGTCCACGCTGCGCCGCGCTGAAGCCACTGCCAGAGTGGCTGATTGGGCGGCGTTTTCGTACTGTGAAGAGTAAGTTTGAAGCTCAGCCTTGACCGAGTAGACGCTGGCTTCTGTGCGGGCCAGTTGATATTGCTGGCCCAATTTTTTGCCGCGAATCAGGCTGCGAAAATCGCTGAGCGCGGCTTCAGACTCAGCCATGAAGCGCTTGGATTGCGTTGTGTCGGCCTTGAGCTGCAACGATTTAAAGGCCATTTCGGCCAGCATGTGCGCACGTTTGGGCTTGGGGGCCAGTTCAACCGCTTTTTGCGCATACGGAAAATACTCAGCGAGGTGGCCTTGGCGAACTTGGATGCCCGCCATTTGCCAGTAGCCGTTCCAATCGTCGGGCAAGGCGGCGATCCAGTTGCGGGAAAACTGTTCGCTGAGCGCCAGATCATCCTGGCGCTCACTCAACACCTTGCGACTCTGGAAAAATTCTTCAAGCTGGCTGCGCGGCACGCCCACCGGGGCTGGCTCAAGAATTTTCAGCCTGCTAGCGTCCTTCTCCTGCGCGCTCAGAGTTTGGGTGGTGACCGATTCAAATTCGTCGTTGGCTTGCGCGAAGACGCTCTGGCCCAGCAACAAGCTGGCCACCAGCAGCGAGCCGCCCACCCAGCCGTGCAGCCGCTTCATGGGACTAACGCGGAATGGAACTGAGGCGGGCTGCTGCGTCACGCAGGCAAGTCGCGGTGGTGTCCCAGTCGATGCAGGCATCGGTGATGGAAACGCCATAACGCAGGTCTTGCGGCTTGCCCAATTTCTGGTTGCCCTCAAACAGGTTGGACTCCAGCATCACGCCCTTGATAGCGCGGTTGCCATCGGCAATCTGGTGCACCACGTCTTTGAGCACCAGCGTTTGAAGGGCGTGGTTTTTGCGCGAGTTGGCATGGCTGCAATCGACCACGATATTGACGGGTAATTTGGCGGCGGTCAGGGCCGCCTCGGCCTCGGCCACGGCCACCGAATCGTAATTGGGCACCGCGCCACCGCGCAAAATCAAATGCCCAAATGCGTTGCCCCGGGTGTGCGTGATCGCCACTTGTCCGTCACCGTTGATGCCCAAAAACGAATGCGGCTGCGCGGCGGACAGCATGGCGTTCAAGGCTACTTCCAGATTTCCATCGGTGCCGTTCTTGAAACCGACCGGGCTCGACAGCCCGCTGGCCAGTTCGCGGTGGGTCTGACTCTCGGTGGTGCGCGCGCCGATGGCACTCCAGGCAATCAGGTCGCCCAGGTACTGCGGTGTGATCGGGTCGAGCGCCTCGGTGCCACACGGCAGGCCCATGTCGTTCAGGTCAATCAGCAAGCGCCGCGCAGCGCGGAGTCCCTCTTCAATGAGGAACGAGTCGTCCATGCGCGGGTCGTTGATCAGGCCTTTCCAACCGACGGTGGTACGAGGTTTCTCGAAATAAACGCGCATCACGATGAAGAGCTGATCTTTCAGTTCTTCCGCCAGCGCTTTGAGGCGTTGGGCGTAGTCCATGGCAGCAGCAATGTCGTGGATTGAGCACGGTCCCACCACTACCAGCAGTCGCGGGTCGCGTCCACTCAGGATGTTGGCCAGTGCGTCTCGCGCCATGCTCACCGTCCGGGTGGCCTGGGTGCTGGCTGGAATCTCGTCATGCAGTTGGGTGGGGGACATCAGGGTGTGCTGCGACACCACGTTCAGGTTTTCAAGGGCGGTGGGGAAGGTCATGGCGGAGTCCAATGGTCGATGCAAAAGGGCTAATCCTACCGGCATCCGGTCTGCGTCGTGAGCCGGGTTAAATCTGGCGTGAACTGATTGGCCGTTTTATGCATTACAGGGTGGGACAGAAAACTTGCTAACGACTTCATTGAAGCGTAGCCCTGCGGCCACCGCAAAAAACCTCACCACCCCCAACGGGTAGTTGACCCTTTGACCCACTTGCGCTGCGTTTTTTCGATCAAACTGTTACGAAAACCAAGCAAGGATAGGGATATCACTTAATCTTAATGAGACAGTACCCTGCATAATGAAAGGGTTGCACTTCAGACGTGAATCCGCCGACCAACAAAACGAGATAGGTTATCCAAAATGTCCAAGCCAGAAACTATATCAAGCGCCGAATGGATGAAAAAATCAGAAAGTCTGTTGAACAAAATGGAAAATACAGCGTATAAATCTGCTGCATATTTTCATGCCAAAGAAGAGTTGATGGCTCACCTTGGAAGTAAAGCCTCTGTCTTGCTTGAAGACGACGAAGATGAAGTTGTCGAGTGGTCGATGACGGGGCCCGCCCCCATCATGTAATCACAACTCTTTGTCAGTCGCCTTGCGTGATTGAAAAAGAGTGCCCTTTATCGCCAGCGGTCCGCCGCCAGTGGCATCCAGTAACAAAGAACTTGGTCGCGTATTCAAACGGTTTTGTTTCGGTCGTGGAGGCTGGCCCAAAGAGTTGCTTCGCTGCCCCACTGCTGTACTGCAGACATCGTTGATCCTTCGATGAAGTTCAACAGCCCCTCCCAGAATGTTCAGCGCTGTTTTGGTTAAATGCCGAAATGTTTATGCAAAATAAGCCTGTAGACCCCGTACTACCTGCGCTAGCAGCTATTTTTTTAGGAGCGTTTTAAAAGCGCTTGGTCCAGCACCTCGATCCAATGGCGCACCGGGGTGGCGGTGCCGCTTTGCAGGTGCGTGATGCAGCCGATGTTGGCGGAGACGATCACGTCCGGCGGGGTGGCGCCAAAAGTCTCGTTCAAGTGGCCCAGTTTGCGGTCGCGCAGCTGGTACGACAAGTCGGGGTTCAGCACCGAGTAGGTGCCTGCCGAGCCGCAACACAGGTGTGCCTCGCAGCCTGTCACCTTGATGTTGAAACCGAGTTCGCCCAGGTATTTTTCGACGCCGCCGCGCAGTTGCTGGCCGTGCTGTAGCGTGCAGGGCGGGTGAAAGGCGATGGTGCGCTGCGCGGCTTCGTCGCGGCTGAGCGCGTCGCGGTGCGGGAGTTGGTCGCGCAACTTTTCGCTGAGTTCGGGCAGCCACTCGCTCACATCTTTGGTGAGTTCGCTGATCTGCGCGGCTTTGGCAGCGTAGGCCGGGTCGTCTTGCAGGATGTGGCCGTAGTCCTTGACCATGACGCCGCAGCCCGATGCGTTCATGACGATGCCCTCGACGCCTGCGGTGTCGGCGCTGCCTTGCACATGCGGCCACCAGGCGTCGATGTTGGCGCGCATCTCCGCCTTGCCGCCATCCTGGTCGTTCAGGTGAAACTTGACCGCACCACAGCAACCGGCCTTGGGCACGACCACGCATTGCACCCCGATGGCATCAAAAACGCGGGCGGTGGCGCTGTTGATGTTGGGCGCCATCGCGGGTTGCGCGCAGCCGAGCAGTATCAGCACCTTGCGGGCGTGCGTGGCGGTCGGCCAGTCGCCTGCGGCCTGTTTGGGCGGTACTTTGTTTTTCAGCGCCGTGGACATGAGTGGGCGCACCAGTTGGCCCAGCGCCATGGCGGGCGCAAACAACGGTGACGGCAGGCCTTCTTTGAGCGCCCAGCGCAGGGCGCGCTCACCCATCGGGCGCGGTACTTTGGCGTCGACCAGCTTGCGGCCAATGTCGAGCAAATGGCCGTAGTCCACGCCCGACGGGCAGGTGCTTTCGCAATTTCGGCAGGTCAGGCAGCGGTCAAGATGCACCTGAGTTTTGCGCGTCGGCGTGGCGCCTTCGAGCACTTGCTTCATCAGGTAGATGCGCCCGCGCGGCCCGTCGAGTTCATCGCCGAGCAATTGGTAGGTGGGGCAGGTGGCGGTACAAAAACCGCAGTGAACACACTTGCGCAGAATAGCTTCAGCGGCATCGCCGTCAGCGGTGCCTTTGTATTCGGGGGCGAGATTGGTTTGCATGGTCTTAAAGTGTTGGGGGCAGAGCTTGCGCACTGCGTGTCGCTGCGGTCTTTCCCGAAAGGGCTTAAAACTCGGGGTACATCCGGCCACGGCTGAAGATGCCCGCGGGGTCAAACTCGTTTTTAAGGCGCTGGTGAATATGCGCCAGCGCCGGGGTTAATGCATTAAATCGACCTGTAGCCCCCGTATTATCTGTGCTAGTAGCTATAAATAGCGTAGCAGTTCCGCCGACGGCTGCGGCTGCCTGGCGCAGCTGGGTTTGTGCCGACAGGGGCGCCCAGAGCCAGCGCTGAGCGCCATGCCACTCGATGAACTGCGCAAACGGCAGCTTCAATGCGACAGCAGTTTGAGGTACCGACAAACGCCACAGACACAAGTCAGGCGCCGGCACCTTAAAAAACGGCAGGGTCTGGTTGCGGCAGGCATCCCAATCGGGGCCAGCTTGCGCGTTGTCCATTCGAACCGCGTCGCCTCCGAGGGTCTGCACGTCGGCCATCAGGCGCGGCAAAGCCGCATCGACCGCCGCTACAGCACCACGCAGGCGCACAAATAAATAGTCGCGAGGTGGGGTGGCGCTGTCGTCATGGACCCAGCAACTGGCGTTCAGGGGCAAGGGCTGGCCGCCCCAGCGGTTGAGCAAATCCAGTGCGGCTTGTTGCGCGATGCCGCCACACATCAGCGTGGCTTCCGCCGGGGCTACCGGCAGCACTTTGAGAGAGATTTCAGTCAGCACGCCTAGCGCGCCCAGAGCGCCGACCATCAGGCGCGAGACGTCGTAACCCGCCACGTTCTTCATCACCTGGCCGCCGAACGTCAGCAATTCGCCTTTGCCGTTGATAAGCTGGACGCCCAGCACGTAGTCGCGCACCGATCCTGCGCTGGCGCGGGCCGGGCCACTTAAGCCCGCAGCCACCATGCCGCCGACCGTGGCGGTGCTCGGATGGGTCTCAGTAGCGCCAAAGTGCGGCGGCTCAAACGCCAGGCACTGGCCTTTCTCGGCCAGCACCGCTTCCAGTTCCATAAGCGACGTGCCGGTACGAGCGGTCACGACCAGCTCTGTGGGCTCGTAACTGGTGATGCCGCTGAGCGCAGTCAAGTCGAGCAAGTCGCCTTGCAGCGACTCGCCATAAAAGTCCTTGCTGCCGCCGCCGCGTGGGCGCAAAGGGGTGCGGGCAGCGACCGCGGCGTGAATACGGTCGGTGATCTGGCGAAGCGAGGTGTCAAAAGATTGCATGCGCCAAATGGTAAGGGGCCGCGAGGGCCCCTGGTTTGAATTTTTTGAAAGCGCTGGGTTAAATAATTGAGTCTGCGAAGAAATTAACCGGCAACCCCGGCACCGCGACCCGCATCGAGAAAACGCAGCCCGACAACGGAAACGCGTCCAGCTCAGCCGCGCTGCGGTGGTGGCGGGCACTGGTGAGGTACAGGGTTTGCAGGTCTTCGCCGCCAAAGCAGGGCATGGTGGGGCATTGCACCGGCGTTTCAAACTCGGCCAACAGCGTGCCATCGGGGGCAAACTGGCAAACCCGGCGGCCCTCGAACATCGCCACAAAGTAGTTGCCCTGCACGTCGACGGCGGCCCCATCGGGGCGGCCCCGGTAGTCGCCGTTGTCGGGGGCTGGGACAAACTGCCAGCCGGCGGGCTTGGGCGCGAACCGGGCAAAGGTGCGCTGCGCCGTCATGGTGGCGCTGTCCGCATCAAAGTCCCAGGCGTAAACCTGATGGCTAGGCGTGTCGACCCAGAACAGGGTGCGCCCATCCGGGCTCCAGGCCAGGCCGTTGGCGGTGGTGGCGGGCAGGGTTGCAGGGCCAATCTTGCACTCGACCTGCGCTGTGCCAGAGCGGCAGTCCAGCGAATACAAAGCGGCGTTGCGTGCCTGCCGCGTTTCGTCGATGGTGCCGACCCAGAAGCGTCCGAGTGCGTCGCACTTGCCATCGTTGGCGCGCATGTGGGTCGGGTCGTAGTCGAGCGTGGCGATGCGTTGCAGCGGCCCTTGCCAGTCGCGCGCCCGAAACACGCCGTCTCGCAGGGCAATGACCAAGCCGCCGCTGGCGGCTGGGGCCATGCAGCCGGGCTCGCTGGGCAGGTCCCAGGTCTCGACCGTGCCCATGTAAACATTGGCGCGCTGGATTTTTTTGCCCGAGATATCCACCCAGTAGAGCATTTGCTCCGTCGGGTGCCAAAACGGGGACTCGCCCAGTTCACAAGGCTGGGTGGTGACGGTTTGCCAATTCATGCAGGTTCAGGCCGGGTGGTTTATTTTGTGAACAAACGCCAGTGCCACGCGCGGCGAGGCGTTCAGCAGTTGAGCGATGTCGGTGATGTCATCGGGGATGGCCGGGTTATCCCAGCCGTGCATGGTGTGACGTGCCAGGCGCACGGCCAGCAAAACATTGAGCACGGCAGGGTGCCTTGAGTGTTTGCCGTCGCTGATGCGGATCAGCAACTCGGGCAGGTGGTAGAACTTCATCAACTCGTGACTCAACTCGTTGAGTTCGCAGTTGTAAACAAAGCGCTGCAAACTGGCCGTGCGCAGGGTTGGATTGGCGTGCTGCATGGCCCGGATTTCGAGTTGCATGGTGGGCGCGTGGCACCACATCAGCATTTCGGCAAAGTCGTACAAGGCGGCAGCCACCCGGATGACACCGACGTCGAGGTCGCCCCGGTGCACCGCAAATCCCATGGCAAATTGCCCGGCGCGGTCGGATCGGGTGAGCAAGTCATGCAGTCCGGCCAACGCCCGCGGCTGTTGCGCAAGTTGCGCTTCTACGGTGGGCTGCAGGCCAAAGTTTCTGAAAAAAGGCGCAATCCCCATCATTACCAGAGAACTGGTGATCGACTCAACCTCGGTGGTGTCGCCGGGCCGGCGTTTGGCAGATACATAGGCCAGCACTTTGAGGGTCATGAGCGGATCGCGCTCGATCACTTCGCTGAGCATGCCGGCATCCACATCGTCCTCAATGGCGCGCAGGGCTTCAATGGCTTCAGAAGTGGCGGCTAACACCGGAATTTCGGCTTCCTGAAAATAACGGGACCAATCGGTCAGATTGGGCAGTGGCTCGGTCAGGTAGGGCACCGTGACGGGCACAACAATTGGCTCCAGCGGCATAGGCACTGTCGGTACATCGTCAGGATCGGGTTGCTCAGGCAGAGGGTCGGAATTTTGCATGGCAGGCAGTATCTTCGCAGCCGTGAGACAGGTCAAGGCCCGCTGCCGATTGAGACAAAAAAAGCCCACCGAAGCCAGAAGCTTGGGTGGGCTGAACTCTCAAGGAAAAATTAACGGTTGTAGGCAGTCTCGCCGTGGGATGTGATGTCGAGGCCTTCGCGCTCGTCTTCTTCGCTCACACGCAGACCAATGGTCAGGTCCACCACCTTGAAGGCGATGAACGACACCACGCCGGACCAGACCACGGTGGTCAACACCGCTTTGGCTTGGACCCAGACTTGCGATGCGATGGAGTAGTCGGCACTGGTCACCATGGAAGCGGTCACCCAGTCTGCCACGTAGCCAGGACCACCCAAGGCGGGCGAGTTGAACACCCCGGTCAACAGGGCACCGACGATACCGCCGATACCGTGCACACCAAACACATCCAATGAGTCATCGGCTTTCAGAATTTTCTTCAGGCCGTTAACACCCCACAGGCAGGCAAAGCCGCCGACTGCACCAATGATCAAGGCACCACCGATGCCGACGTTACCTGCGGCTGGCGTGATCGCCACCAAGCCCGCTACTGCACCGGATGCGCCACCCAGCATGGAGGCTTTGCCGCGCATCAGCGCTTCACCGAGGCACCAGGCCAGCACAGCCGCTGCTGTTGCAGCAAAGGTATTGATGAAGGCCAGTGCTGCAAAACCGTTGGCTTCGAGGGCCGAGCCGGCGTTGAAACCGAACCAACCCACCCACAACAGGGAGGCACCCACCATCGTCATCGTCAGGCTGTGAGGGGCCATGGCTTCCTTGCCGTAACCGATCCGCTTGCCGACCATGAAGGCGCCGACCAAACCAGCGACCGCTGCATTGATGTGCACTACCGTGCCGCCGGCAAAGTCCAGCGCACCGGACTGCCACAGGTAACCGCCCTTGGCGTTCATCGCGTCAACCAAGTCTTTGGTGCCGTAAGCGTCAGGTCCCATCCAGAACCAGACCATGTGGGCAATCGGGGCGTAGCTGAAGGTGAACCACAGGACCATGAACATCAACACAGCCGAGAACTTCATGCGTTCAGCAAAAGCACCGACGATCAGGGCACAGGTGATACCGGCGAACGTAGCCTGGAAGGCGGCAAACACGATCTCGGGAATCACAACGCCCTTGCTAAAGGTGGCTGCGTTGGCAAAGGTGCCAGCTGCGTTATCCCAGATGCCCTTCATGAAGAGTCGGTCAAAGCCGCCGATGAAGGCGTTGCCTTCCGTGAATGCCAGACTGTAGCCATACAGGAACCACAGCACGACGATCAGGGAGAACGTCACCAACACCTGCATCAGGACGGACAGCATGTTCTTGGAGCGAACCAGGCCACCGTAGAACAATGCCAAGCCAGGCACCGTCATCAGGATGACAAGCAAGGTGGAGACCATCATCCAGGCGGTATCGCCCTTGTTGGGGACGGGGGCCGAGGCAGCAGCGGCAGGTGCCGAGGCGGTCACCGCTGCCGCAGCGGCTGCAGGTGCCGCGGCTGGCGCAGCCGCTTCAGTGGGCTTGGTTTCAGCAGAGGCGGACGCAGCAGGCGCCGAGGCAGTCGGCGCAGCGGCAGGAGTTTCTGCCAGTGCGGCAACGCCGCCTGTCAAAAGACTCAGGCCCAGCGCGAGGGAGGCAAGTAGTTTTTTCATGTGGATGTTCTCGTGTCAGTGTTGCGAGGGCGTTACAGCGCTTCTTTGCCGGTTTCACCGGTGCGGATGCGAACGACTTGTTCAAGGTTGTAGACAAAGATCTTGCCGTCGCCGATCTTGCCGGTGCGGGCCGCACCTTCGATCGCTTCGATGACCTGGTCGACCAGGGGATCGTCAATGGCGGCTTCGATCTTCACCTTGGGCAAAAAGTCGACCACGTACTCAGCGCCGCGGTACAGCTCGGTGTGGCCTTTTTGACGGCCAAAACCCTTGACTTCAGTCACGGTGATGCCCTGCACGCCGATGGCCGAGAGTGCTTCACGCACTTCGTCCAGCTTGAAGGGTTTGATGATGGCGGTAACGAGTTTCATGATTTCTCCTTGGAATGGAAATGTTCGGGGGTGGGCAGCGAATTCAGGTTCATCAGCGTCTCCAACAAAGTTATCGGACGAACGTTTAAAGCATGCTTCATGCCAGCCTCATTTTTCATAAGGAATTAGCTCGTGGTGTGAGCACATATGGCTTGCGGTAAGATGGCTGTATAAAAAAACAGGTGGCACTGTCTTGGTGCAATCGTGTTGGGTGCAGGTTCTTTTTGCGCACCCTTTTAAGGAAGAATGATCATGAGTTTGTCTTTGGTGCAAAGTCGTGCCTTGCTGGGTCTGGATGCCACCGCTGTCACGGTCGAAGTTCATCTGGCCAACGGGCTTCCCAGTTTTACCCTTGTTGGTTTGGCCGATGTGGAAGTCAAGGAAGCCCGCGAGCGGGTGCGTTGCGCGATCCAGAACTCAGGGCTCGAATTCCCGCATAACAAAAGAATCACGGTCAACCTGGCCCCGGCTGACCTGCCCAAAGACTCTGGCCGCTTCGACTTGCCGATTGCGCTGGGCATTCTGGCCGCCAGCGGACAGATCGACGCCAGCAAACTTGCGGGCCACGAATTTGCAGGGGAGTTGTCGCTCTCGGGCGAGTTGCGGCCAGTTCGCGGGGCCTTGGCCATGAGCCTGGCCCTGCACGCGGGCCGGGTCGTGACGCAACTGGTGCTGCCCCCTGACAGCGCCGAAGAAGCCGCCCTGGTGCCTGATGCGCAGGTGTACCGGGCTCAGCATCTGTTGGACGTGGTGCAGCACTTTTTGCCACAAACCGCCGATACCCCGCCTCCCGAACCCTCGCTGGGTTGGTCGCGTGTGATGACCGCGCCCCGGTGTCAAGACGCTGTTTATCCTGATTTGGCCGATGTCAAAGGCCAGTTGGGAGCCAAGCGGGCGCTGGAAATCGCAGCGGCTGGCGGTCATAGCCTGCTGCTGATGGGTCCACCTGGTTCGGGTAAATCGATGTTGGCGCAGCGTTTTGCCGGTTTGTTGCCGGCCATGACCACTGTTGAGGCGCTGCAAAGCGCTGCGGTGGCGAGTCTGGGTGGGCGTTTTTCGTTGGACCGCTGGGCGCAGCGCCCGACTTGTAGTCCGCACCACACCGCCAGCGCTGTGGCGCTGGTCGGTGGTGGCTCACCCCCACGTCCAGGAGAAATATCGCTGGCGCACCATGGCGTTTTATTTCTTGACGAATTGCCTGAATTTCCAAGGGCCGCTTTGGAGGCGCTGCGTGAGCCCTTGGAGTCGGGCACCATCACCATTTCACGCGCAGCGCGGCGGGCCGAGTTCCCGGCTCGTTTTCAACTGATCGGCGCCATGAATCCTTGTCCCTGTGGTTACCTTGGTTCCGTGCAGCAAGCCTGCCGTTGTACGCCTGATCAAATTTCGCGTTACCAGGGCAAGCTGAGTGGCCCGCTGATTGACCGTATCGATCTGCATGTGGAAGTGCCGGCCATGCCACCGACCGATTTGATGCTGGCGCAGGCCGGTGAATCAACAGCGGCCATTCGGGCCCGCTGCACGGCGGCCCGTGAGCGCGCCATGGTGCGCCAAGGCAAGTCCAATCAGGCCTTGCAGGGTCAGGAAATTGATACCCATGTGTTGCTGGATGAGGCTGCGACCAAGTTTTTGAATGTGGCCGCCACCCGCCTGGGTTGGTCCGCCCGAAGTACGCACCGTGCATTGAAGGTGGCACGCACTATCGCCGATCTGGCCGGTGCCCACAACACCCAAGTTGGCCATGTGGCTGAAGCGATGCAATACCGGCGCGCACTACGCGGCGCAGGTTCTGCGTAAACCCGGCGCTAAGTGCTTACCGGCTCAAGCGATTGGGGCGAGATTTTTGGGCGGCTGGCAGCAAGCCCACGAACATATCGGTGATAGGGGAAATGCGCGCATGGGCCACAGACTCACCTTGCAAACTGGCCATCAGGGTAAGCACATCCGAGCGCAAATACCACAGGGACTGGATATCGGGTGAGTACAGCACTTGGGCCAGCACGCGCGCTGAGCGGCTCTCATTTCCCAGCCCCTCAATGCAGTCGATCATCGCCTGACGGATGTCCTTGACCCGGTTTTCTGGGCTCGGCTCATCCACTGAGTCGGAAAACAGACTCATCAGACTAGATGCAAATTTTGATGTTTTCCAACTCATGCTTGGATGACTACTGGTGCTGTGAGGCGCGTGGATTAAAGAAAAGCTATTTGAGCATCAAGCGGGTCAGGCAAACGTTTCAAAGAGTGATGACATGTAACAAGCCCGCCTAAGGGTTATCGTACGGCCTGGTGCAAAGTGTTGCCTTCAATGATCACTTTGACGCCCACCGAGGCGGGCGTGGCTTGCTCCAGTGTGCGGGTGCTGCCATCTTCCATGTGCACCTGAACTTCGTAGACCGTTTCTTTCTTCATCTTTTTCTCAACCGTGTTGCCGGCAAAACCGCCGCCCACCGCGCCCAGAATGGTGGCCAGGGCTTTGCCATTGCCGTTGCCAATCTGGTTGCCGACCACGGCACCCAAGACGCCGCCTGCAATCGCGCCACCACCGCCAGCGGTGCCGTCACGTTGGATTGGGGTGACGGACTCCACCGTGCCGCAGTTGGCGCAAATCGGTTTGATCACGGGCGCAGCAGGATGATTGACCGCTTCGTTGGGGTGGACGGAGTTGGCCGCCGTGCCTGCGGGGGGCGGCGGGCTCATCGGCGTGGTGCTATGGTTTGCTATCGATTTTGAAGCTGTTACGGCATGTCGAACGGGGGCTGCAGGTGGTTTTGGTGCAACAGCCTTGACGCTTTCAATCGGCAATGCCGCCGATACCTTGGGTTCAGGCGTCGGCGCAAGGACGGGCAGTGGTGTGACACTGGCGGCTGCCATGGGCGCTGACACGGTGGCATCAAGCGTCGCTAACTTGGGCTCTTCGGTCCGGGTCTGCATACGGATCAGGGTGGCGCCCATCGCCAGCACGGCAATACCGAGGACGCCCACGGCGGCCCACAGGGGTTTGTTGACGTTTGATGCAGTTTTAAGCGGTTCGACAGGCATGTTCATAGGAGTTTCCTTGGCAAAGACCCGCAGTGGGTCTGAAAATTGGAGGTGAAAAATTGGCTCTCCCTGCGTAACGGCTGAGAGTCACTTAAGTAAACACAAGGCGTGAAAATGCCCTGTGAAGTTTGTAACCGGGCGTTATCGCGGGCGCTTGCGAATGTGCAAGCCCCGTGCAAGTGGTTACAAGTTGGGCGCCAACAAGCGCTGCAGCGCTTGGCTCTCCATGTGGCGTCGGGCGGCCAGGTCTTTGAGTTGGTCTTCACCAATCTTGCCGACGCTGAAATAGGTGCTGTCAGGGTGCGCCAGATAAAAGCCGCTCACGCTCGCGGCCGGTGTCATGGCCAGACTCTCGGTCAGGCCCATGCCGATGTCTTCGCACTGCAGCAAGTCAAACATGGCTTGTTTGGCGCTGTGGTCTGGGCAGGCCGGGTAGCCGGGCGCAGGGCGAATACCCTGGTATTTTTCGGCAATCAGCGCCTCGGGCGTTAACGCTTCGCTGGGCGCGTAGCCCCACAAATCGGTTCGCACGCGGTGGTGCAGGTACTCGGCAAACGCCTCGGCCAAGCGGTCCGCCAGCGACTTGAGCAAGATGGCGGAGTAGTCGTCGTGGGCGGATTCAAACAGCTTTTCGCGTTTGTCCACGCCGATGCCGGCGGTGACCGCGAAGACGCCCACGTAGTCCGCAATGTTCAAGGCTTTTAGGCCTGTAGCCCCCGTCGATTCTGCGTGAGTAGCTGCATTATTTATAGCATCCGACTTGGGCGCCACAAAATCGGCCAGGCAGCGACTCGGGCGCATCACGCCGTCAATCACCTGTTTTTCGGTTTGCTGGCGCAGGCCGTACCAGGTCATGGCGACCTCGGTGCGGCTTTCGTCGGTGTACAGCTCAATGTCGTCATCGTTGACCGAATTGGCGGGGTACAAGCCGATCACGCCATTGGCGGTGAGCCAGCGGCCTTCGATCAATTTCTTGAGCATGGCCTGCCCATCGGCATAGACCTTGGTGGCTTCAACGCCGACGACTTCGTCTTTGAGGATGGCAGGAAACGGACCGGCCAGGTCCCAGGTCTGGAAGAACGGACCCCAGTCGATGAATTTGGCCAACTCGCCCAAATCAAAATTCTTGAACACCCGGCGGCCGATGAATTTGGGTTTGGTGGCGGTGTATTGGGTCCAGTCCACCGGTGTTTTGTTGGCGCGGGCTTTGGCCAGCGGCCACATCGGGGTCTGCTTTTTATTGGCGTGCAGTTGGCGCACGTGTTCGTAATCGGCGTTGAGTTCCGTCACGTATTTCTCGGCCTGCTCACCCAACAGCCCTTGCGCCACGCCCACACCGCGCGAGGCATCCGGCACATAAACAACAGGGCCGTCGTAATGCGGCGCAATCTTGACGGCGGTGTGCACGCGCGAGGTGGTGGCGCCGCCAATCATCAGCGGCAGCTTGCGCAGGCGAAAGTAATCGTCCTTTTGCATCTCGGCGGCCACGTACTGCATCTCTTCCAGACTCGGTGTGATCAGGCCCGACAGGCCGATGATGTCGGCACCCTCGGCCTTGGCACGCGCCAGAATTTCGTGACACGGCACCATCACGCCCATGTTGACCACGTCAAAGTTATTGCATTGCAGCACCACGGTGACGATGTTTTTGCCAATGTCGTGCACATCGCCCTTGACCGTGGCAATGATGATCTTGCCCTTGGTTTTGACGTCGCGCCCAGCGGCTTCATCGAGTCGCTTTTCTTCTTCAATGTACGGAATCAGGTGCGCCACGGCTTGTTTCATCACGCGGGCGCTTTTCACCACCTGAGGCAAAAACATCTTGCCTTGGCCGAACAAGTCGCCCACCACGTTCATGCCGGCCATCAGCGGGCCTTCAATCACATGCAGCGGTCGGCCGCCCTTGGCCAGCACGGCTTGGTAGGCTTCTTCGGTGTCTTCGGTGATGAAATCGGTGACCCCATGCACCATCGCGTGGCTCAGACGCTGCTCGACGGTAGCTGGATGGTCTGGCGTGCCGCGCCAGGCCAGCTTGGTGGTTTCGTCCTTGGCCGCACCCTTGGCGCTGTCGGCAATCTCGACCAAGCGCTCACCGGCGTCGGGGCGGCGGTTCAGCACCACATCTTCGACGCGCTCGCGCAGGATGGGCTCCAGGTCGTCATAAACGCCGACCATGCCCGCGTTGACGATGCCCATGTCCATACCGGCCTTGATCGCGTGGTACAAAAACACGGTGTGAATCGCCTCGCGCACCGGGTCGTTGCCCCGGAAGCTGAACGACACGTTCGACACGCCGCCCGACACCTTCGCGCCCGGCAAGTTGGCCTTGATCCAGCGCGTGGCGTTGATGAAATCGACCGCGTAGTTGTTGTGTTCTTCGATGCCGGTGGCAATGGCGAAGATGTTGGGGTCAAAAATGATGTCTTCTGCGGGGAAGCCCACCTCGTCCACCAGAATGCGGTAGGCCCGCTCGCAAATCTCAATTTTGCGCTGGTAGGTGTCGGCCTGGCCCTGTTCGTCAAACGCCATCACCACGGCCGCCGCGCCATAGCGGCGCAGCAGTTTGGCGTGGTGTTTGAAAGCGTCCACGCCTTCCTTCATGCTGATCGAGTTGACCACCGCTTTGCCCTGCACACAGCGCAACCCGGCCTCGATCACGCTCCATTTGCTGGAGTCAATCATCACCGGCACGCGCGAAATATCGGGCTCGGAGGCCATCAGGTTCAAGAAGCGCACCATGGCCGCCTGGCTGTCGAGCATCGCCTCGTCCATGTTGACGTCGATGATCTGGGCGCCGTTTTCCACTTGCTGGCGCGCCACTGACAGCGCCTGCTCATACTCGCCGTTCAAAATCATGCGGGCGAAGGCTTTGGAGCCGGTCACGTTGGTGCGCTCGCCAATGTTGACGAAGGTGGCGCTGGGGGCATTGCCTTCAGCACGGTCTTCGGCTGAGTAGACGGCACCAATGGTCACCGGCTCCAGACCGGATAATTTCATGGGGGGAACAATAATTTCAGACATGCGTCTCACCTGTGGATTTCAAAAAGCAGGTGAGCGTCGTTGGGAACTCCAAGCCTGACAGGCCGTGTGACCCGCTGCAACGCTCCTTGGAAGGGTTGGATTTTAAGGGCTTTGCGAGGGGGTCATGAGAGTCGAGTGTGCTGGTTTTTCATTTGCTATATAAATAATAGCTACTGGGGCAGGATGCATCTGCGCTACGTGTCAAAAAGTGCATGAACGTCCACAAATCGATGTTCAAATAAACTTGAGCTGATTCCTGTGTAAAGGCCTTTCATCAACTCTTGGGCGCAGCGGCATGAAGCAATTTGAATTCCGGCTCAATATTACGGAACAACAGTACCTGAACTACTACCGGGGGTCGGTCAAACAAGTCATTGTCAGGAGCACCACTGGCGCAACGATTCAGTTCCCAGCCTCGCTGCTCACAAAGTTTGTAACTTCTGGCGGGGTCCAAGGTCACTTTATGCTGACTTGCGACGAGGCACACAAAGGGTCTGAAGTCCGACGGTTGGACTAATCATTCAGCCATAATTTCTCAATCAACTCTGCGACAGCGCAAGCATGACTCTCTCATTTCGTCTGATTTGCTTATGTTCTTTCTTGACTCTAGGGCTGCCATTCAATAGCCATGCCCAGGGTCCGGAAAAATGCGCCTCATCGATCGTTCAAGTAAAAGACTTGCTGAATGATCAGGCGTTCTCTTTAAAGTGGGAAGAGACCACGATGGATGATGGAAAACCCCTTAAAGTGACTATTGCCGAAAAAAACGGAGTTCTTTCCTTGGAGTTCATCAAAACGACAAAAGGTCTTTGGGCGGATATTTCTGGCGTGATTTGCAAAACGGACAAGGTGATAGAAATCAGATTTACCGCAGAGCAGATTCGCTTTGGGCCGGCGGCAAGTTGGGTGCTGCGCTTTGCGTTGAGCAACGGCGGAAAATTCACATTGACAAAAATCGGAGAAAAACAGTTGCAAGTGGCGACGACGGGATGGAGCGGTATTTTTTCTCCGGTGGTCAATGAGTGATTGACCTTCATAGGCCGGAACACGTTCGCACAATGGCTCGTTGGCAACAATAGCCGCGCCAACCCGCCGCGACGGTGCAAAGTTCCGTTCAGTTCCCCAGCCAAAGCGCCGGACTGCGCTGGTGCTGCACGCAGGCCAGAACCGAGACGCGTTGCTCGCTCAATAGCTCAAAATGCAGCGCATAAGGGAAGCGCCGCAGCCAGATGCGGCGAAAGCGGCCCCGGCTTGGTGGAAAGGCTTGCGGGTTG
>SESG01037496.1_pt1 | contig 24469 bp, 21 predicted proteins | sample 3171421 | NCBI WGS metagenome assembly SESG01 (sample SAMN10866946, study PRJNA518727) | freshwater metagenome | biome: subpolar coniferous forest; feature: holomictic lake; material: water; isolation source: holomictic Lake 227, 6 m and 8 m depth | place: Canada: near Kenora, Ontario | collected...
CTGCAAAACGCCATAATGTTTTTCATTCAGCCGCCAGCTCTTTTCCACCGGGATCCATTGGAGGTCCATCTGTTCCAGCACAAGCCACAAAGTACGCAGGGCGCGGGTGAGGTATGAGGTATAGGCGATTTTAAATTCGAAGCCTTCGCGTTTGAGGATTTTGCCTGCCTCAATGGCCTCTTTGATGCCACGTTCCGATAGTTCGACATCTGTCCAGCCGGTAAAGCGGTTTTCCTTGTTCCAGGTGCTTTCACCATGGCGTATCAATACGAGTTTGTTCATGATTTTGGATTTTTCAATACCGGGCAAAAATACAAAAATGTCTCTATTTTTCCTACCTTTGCCAGGCTTCAACGCTATGTTTCATGAACAGCTACAAAAAGATCAACAACATCCTTGGCTGGGCCGTGTTTGTCATTGCCTCCATTGTCTATATTCTGACCTCCGAGCCCACGATGAGTTACTGGGATTGCGGCGAATATATCTCCACCGCCTTCAAGCTCGAGGTGGGCCATCCGCCGGGGGCCCCGCTGTTCCAGATGATCGGGCGCTTCTTTTCGCTGTTTGCCTTTGGCAATTTACAGCATGTCGCCAGGATGGTCAACACCATGTCGGCCCTGTCCAGCGGGTTCACCATCCTGTTCCTGTTCTGGACCATCACGATGATCGCCCGGAAAATCGTGATCCGCGGCAATGAGGAGATGACCCCCTACAACCTCTACACCATCATGGGCGCCGGCCTGGTCGGTTCGCTGGCCTATACCTTTACCGACTCCTTCTGGTTTTCGGCCGTTGAAGGCGAGGTCTATGCCATGTCGTCCTTCTTTACAGCCATCGTGGTCTGGGCCATTTTTAAATGGGAGGAACATGCCGATGAGCTGCACGCCTACCGCTGGCTGATCCTGATTGCCTACCTGATGGGACTCTCCATCGGGGTCCATCTGCTTAACCTGCTGGCCATTCCCGCCATCACCTTCGTCTATTATTTTAAAAAATATCCGAAACCCACCTGGACCGGCATGGTCGTCACCTCCGTGCTCTCGATCGTGATCCTTGCCATCGTGATGTATCTGATCATCCCATGGATTATTAAGCTTGCCGGGCTTTTCGAACTGTTTTTTGTCAATTCGGCCGGACTTCCCTTCAACTACGGCACCATCATCTATTTCCTGTTCCTGGTAGGTTTGATCCTCTGGGGGCTCCGTTTTACACGCAAAAAGGAGAAGCCGGTGTGGAATGCCATCATCCTTGCCTTTACCTTTATCGTCATCGGTTATTCCTCCTTCCTGATGCTGGTGATCCGCAGCAATGCCGATACCCCCCTCGATGAGAACAACCCCGAAAATGCCATGTACCTGCTGGCCTACCTGAACCGCGAACAATATGGCGACTGGCCCCTGCTGAAGGGACAGTACTACAATGCCCCCGTGGTTGACCGTGCCGATGGAAACCCTGTTTACGCGAAGGATCTTAAATCGGGCAAATATATCATCACCGATAAAAGGGAAAAGGCGATCCCTGTTTTCGACCCGCGCTTCACGACCATTTTCCCGCGTATGTGGGACCAGTCGGAATCACGATTTGAGGGCGAATACATCCGCTGGGGACATGTAAAGGGCACTCCCGTTGAGGTTCAGTCGGGAGAACGCGCCGAAACACGCAACGTGCCTACTTTTTCAGAGAACCTTACCTTTTTCTGGAATTACCAGCTGGTTCACATGTATTACCGCTATTTCATGTGGAATTTCGTTGGCAAACAGAATGACAACCAGGGATTGGGCAATAAGATCAATGGAAACTGGAAAAGCGGCATCACCTTTATCGACAGTATGCGCCTCGGGCCCCAGGATATTCCCGAAAGCCGCAAAAACAGGGGAGACAACAGCTTTTATTTTTTGCCGCTGCTGCTGGGCTTGATAGGGGTTTATCTCTCCGTGAAGCATGACAAACACAACGCCTGGGTTATCTTCCTCCTCTTTTTCATGACCGGTATTGCCATTGTACTCTACCTGAATTCCCATTCACCGCAGCCGCGTGAAAGGGATTACTCCTTTGCCGGCTCCTTTTATGCCTTCGCCATGTGGATCGGGCTGGGGATCATCCAGATGGTGCGTTGGCTCGAAAAGTATGGCGGCAAGAAGGTTGCCCTTGTCGTTTCGATGATCTGCGGCCTTGGCGTGGTCACGCTGATGGCCCAGCAGGGATGGAATGACCATGACAGGTCAAATCGGTATACCTCGCTGGCCATGGCCAAAAACTACCTGAATTCATGTGCTCCTGATGCCATCCTTTTTACCAATGGCGACAACGATACCTTCCCCGTATGGTATGCGCAGGAGGTGGAGGGGTACCGCACCGATGTAAGGGTGGTAAACCTGAGCCTGCTCAACACCGAATGGTATATCGACCAGATGAAACGCCGGGCCTACAATTCAAGCCCGGTTCCGTTTTCGCTTACAAAAGACAAGTACCGCCAGGGAACGCATGATGTAACCTACCTGATCGAGGATGAGGGGCTGAAAAACACCTACATCGACGTGAAGGATCTCTTCGGGATTATCGCCACCGACGACAGCAAGCTGAAGATGAATACCTCGCAGGTCGGCATGATCGATTATTTCCCGACCAAGAAATTCATGGTTACCTACGATCCTGCCACGATCATGAGCACGGGCGCAATTCCGCGCGGAATGGAAAACAGGCTGGATACCATCCGCTGGGAGATAAAAGCCCAGGCTGTTGAAAAGGCCAACCTGATGATCCTCGACCTGCTGGCCACCAATAACTGGAAGCGCCCGGTATATTTTGTAATGACTACCGGTGCCGATACCTATATCGGGCTCGACAAGTACTTCCACCTCGAGGGGCTTGCCTACCGCCTGCTTCCCATCAGGGCAAGGGATGCCGACGGACAGGTGGGCGAAGTCAACTCCGCCGTCATGTACGACAATGTGATGAATAAATTTACCTGGGGAGGGATGAACGACCCGCGGGTCTATATCGATGAAACCAACGCCCGCATGGTGATGAATTTCCGCGGACTTTTCGGCAGGCTTTCCGACGCACTCGTTCGCGAAGGAAAGCTGGACTCGGCTAAAAGGGTCATCGACCGGTGCCTGGAAGTGTTGCCCGAAACAGCTGTCAGCTATGACTTTTTCACAGTACCGCTGGTTGACGGCTATTTTAAAACAGGTGAACCTGCCAAAGCCAAAGCCCTGGCTGCAAAACTGTTAAAAAATATGACCGGCGAGCTGGCCTACTATTTTTCATTTCCCAATGAAGACCTTAAGCGGCTGGATATCAACATCCAGGAATCGGTTTATACCATCCAGCGGCTGGGGGTTGCCCTCAAGGAGGCAAAACAGGATAAGATGGCGGCAGAGACCGACGTGGCGATGAAGAAATACTACGACCTCTATGTTGAAAAGGTCTATCAACCACCCGCTCAATGAGTCCGGTAGCCCCGCCTTTTTTCCTCAGGTGGCTTAGTCCCGCGTACCTTGTGTGCGACCTGCCGGCTACGGAAAAGGTTATCTATCTCACCTTTGATGATGGCCCTATACCTGATGTAACGCCGGAGGTGCTGTCGATCCTGGCAAAATTTGAGGCCAGGGCCACCTTTTTTGTCGTGGGCGACAATGTGAGGAAATACCCTGACGTCTTTGAACAGGTCAGGGCTGCGGGACATGCTGTCGGAAACCATACCTTTCATCATCTCAATGGCTGGAAGACCTCGCCCGGCGCCTATGCCGAAGATGTGAGCCGTTGCAGGGACTATTTCGAAACAAAGCTGTTCAGGCCGCCCTACGGCCGCTTTACACCCTCCCAATACTTCCTGCTGAGAAAGGACTACCGGATTATCCTCTGGTCGGTGCTGACAAGTGATTATGATAAACGGGTAACACCCGGACAGTGCCTGGAAAATGCCATTGAGCATACAAAGCCAGGTTCTGTTGTCGTTTTTCACGACCATGTGAAATCAATCGCCAGTGTCAGGTATGCTCTTCCCCGGATGCTGGAACACTTTTCGAAGCTGGACTACCGGTTTGAAGCAATCGGCTATAACAATCCCTCATCCGCAAAACTGTAGTAGCCCTCTTCACCGATGATGAGATGGTCGATCACGGCCACATCCAGCAAAGCGCCGGCATCACAGATCTTTTTTGTAAGGATGGTATCGGCTTCACTGGGTTTCACTACCCCCGACGGATGATTGTGCCCGAGAATAATGGAGGAGGCGTGGTGATCGAGGCAGATCTTGAAAATTTTCTTTGGATCAACCACCGTTCCTGAAATTCCACCTTCACTGATATGGCATTTGTGCAGAAACTTGTTGGCACGGTTCAGCAGGATGATCCAGAATTCTTCATAGGGCAGGTCGCCGATCGTGCTGCGGAAGATCTCATAGGCATCCCTGCTTCGGCTGATTTTTTGCCGCGACATTACCACCGACTCATTCCGTCGGCGGCCGATTTCCAGGGCGGCAACGATCGTGATGGCACGCACCTTGCCGATTCCCCTGACAGCGACCAGGTCGGAGATACTCATTTTTGATAATTCGGCAAGGTTATCGTGCGATAATTTTAATATTTGCTTTGCCAGGTCCACGGCTGTATCCTGGCGCGTGCCGGAGCCGATTAACAGGGCCAGCAGTTCCGCATCGCTCAGGCTGTTGCGGCCCTTGAGCAGGAATTTTTCGCGGGGACGGTCATCCTCCGCCCAGTTCCTGATCGGTATACGGTTGATATAAGTTTCCATGGTTTTTATTGATTAATCAGGAAAACATGGAAAAGGTAATGCGGGAAACCTGTTTTTTTTTCAACAGTTTCGGGCCGGGGATAACACTAAAATGGTCGAAAGCCACGTTATATCTCTATTCCGGAGATTCTCCGGGAGGTAAAAAATAATTTTGCAAAATAATCCAAAGAGCATTGATCGGTCATAAAATATTCGAATTTGACAGGGTTGATTCAACCAATGCCGTCGCCGATCAGGTTTTTCAGGAGCGGGATCCTGCCGGCGGGGAGGTGGTATGGGCGCATGATCAATATGCAGGCAGGGGACAACATGACCACACCTGGGAAAGCGAACCCGGCAAGAACCTCTCCTTTACGGTAATCCTGCGCCCCCGCTTTCTGGCCCCTCACCGCCAGTTCCTGCTGAACAAGGCCGTTGCGCTTGCTGTTGCCGATTTTGTCACCGACGCACTGCGCAAGGTGTCCCATCCTCCCGTATCGGTTAAATGGCCCAATGATATCTATATCGGTGATAATAAGGCAGCGGGGATTTTAATTGAAAACAAGATCATGGGATCGAAACTCGACACCTCGCTGGTGGGCATCGGCATCAATGTGAATCAATTGGTTTTCCCCCCCGAAATTCCAAATCCCGTCTCGCTCATCACCTTTCTCCGGCTTGAAACCGATCTCAGGGAGATGTTGTTGGCGGTTTGCCGGCATCTCGATGCAAGGTACTCCGCCCTGCAGGATCCTGGCAGGGGAAACCTTGATGAGGACTATGACTCCCGCTTGCTGGGTTTTGAGCAATGGCGCAATTACACCTTCCGGGGCAGGATCAGTAAAGGAAAGATCAAGGGGGTAAATCTTACAGGGCAATTGGTGATTGAAACGATCACGGGCGCTACCCTGTCATTCGACCATGGCGAGGTGGGGTTTGTGCTTTGAAAAAGGGGGATAATTATTTATTATATCTTTTCCCAAACATAAAACTTACATACAAGGTCAGGAAAAACTGCTGCCGGGGATTGTAGGCCATGATCGACACCGGGAGGGGGGAGTAATCGAGGATTGCCCCTGCTTCCAGGGAGCTGATGAGCCTGTTCCTGGCCCCGAAGTCAAAATCAAGCCCGGTCTTTCCATAAATACCGGGATGGAAACCCAGTTGGTTGAACCCCGACAGAAACGATCCCCTGCCGAAAATATCATAAATTTGCTGCGTGTCAGGATTATACTTCTCCTCTTTGAACTGGTCGGGATAGCCGTCCCTCTTGTAGATAATGTAGAGAAAGACCGGTTTGGTCACGGCCAGGGAGAATCCGCCGTAATAGAGCCAGCTGAGTTGAACCCCTCCCCAGTAAGGTTTCCTGTTTAAAATATGCTGCTGGCCGATACCGCCGCGAAAAAACCATACATAGTTGAGCTTCCCGTAAAAAAAGGAGCGGGAATCGGAATAATTCGGATTGATGCTTCTGACCTCCTTGGAGGATTTATAGGTGGAAAATTCGACCTCCCACATGAGCTGCCGCAAAGCCGTAATATTACGGCCTTTCCTGAATTTCAACCCCCACCCGTTGGTATGCAGCATCGCTCCCAGGCTCCACTGGTTCTCAAGCAACACATTCTCAGGGGTGGTGTCGGCTGCGGCTTCGGTCGCCTGACCCTGCGCAAAAGCTCTGCCCGACAACAGGAAAAGCATTAACAGGGAAAAGAGGATCGGTTTCATGAAACAGGAGGATCGGTGATCTGACAAAGGTAAAAAAGAAATGGGAAGCCGTGGCCTCCCATTCTTCAAAAAAAATCAAATGGAAAAGCTCTTTTAACGACGCTCAATTTGGTACCTTTGCTTTTCACCATACGCAGCACAATGTTGATTCGATGTACAGGAGGAAACAATACCTAACAGAACAGTGGCTAATAATATAACAAGTATCTTTTTCATGGTGTCTGCTTCTGAAGTGTGTGAAAATCTGGTGCAAAAGTACGGCTATCTGGAATCATGAACAAATATTTTTAATATTTATTGTGTAAAGTTATCAACGTTAAATAGTTTATAAATCGATGGAAAAGGTCAATCCTGTAATTGATGAAAGTTGGAAAACGGTATTGGGCGCGGAGTTTGAGAAAACATATTTTCTGAACCTGAAAAATTTCCTGGTAGAGGAAAAACAAAAATACCGCATTTACCCACCTGGAAAGATGATTTTCAATGCCTTTGACCATACTCCGTTTGACAGGGTTAAGGTGGTTTTGTTAGGACAGGACCCATACCATGGTCCCGGGCAGGCACATGGCTTATGCTTTTCGGTGCCGGCGGGTATCCAGAAACCACCCTCCCTGGTGAATATCCTGAAGGAGCTGCAATCTGATATTGGGTTGGATCCACCCGTACATGGCGACCTTACAAGGTGGGCCGACCAGGGGGTACTCCTGCTTAATGCAACGCTGACAGTCAGGGAAAACCAGGCAGGTTCTCACCAGAACCGCGGCTGGGAAACCTTTACCGATGCAGCCATCTCCCAGCTGTCGCTCCAGCGCAATGGCCTGGTATTCGTCCTGTGGGGTAACTTTGCCATCGCCAAACGGTCGCTGATCGATGAATCGCGCCACCATATCCTCACGGCAGTGCATCCTTCGCCACTGTCGGCCCACCGCGGCTTTCTCGGATGCCGCCATTTTTCAAAAATCAACAATTTATTGCGTCAACAGGGCGTTAGTGAGATAGACTGGAGTTTGTCATGAGGTATATCCTGGTTTTTGTCCTTCCACTTTTTCTGCTTGCCGGATGTTCGAAATCCTCTGAAACGAACTATACCGGGTCAGGCCAGGTGCAGTTTGAGTTCAGCCACCAGGTTGGTCAGAAACGCTTAGTGTTGGATACGCTCCTCTATCTGACAACGACAAACCATCATTATAAAGTTGCAGATCTTCAGTATTTTGTTTCAGATTTTATCCTCTACAGGCAAGGTGGAAAACCGGTCAGGATCCTATCCGGCCAGGGAATTCACTATGTCGATGTACGGGTTCCCGTTACGCTTGCCTGGGCTCCTGCCGACGGGATCGGCTCGGGAACCTATGATTCGGTCTCCTTTACCTTTGGAATCAGTGCAGGCAAAAATATATCCAACACCTTTCCGAACCCTCCCGAACGCGACATGGCATGGCCTGATATCCTTGGCGGTGGCTACCATTACATGAAGATGAACCTTGAATATACAGGCCAGGCGGCTTCCGGACTGAAACCCTTTATGTTCCACCTGGGAATTGGCCAGTTATACAGCACAGCCTCGCCAAACCCCGATTCCATTACGGGATATGTTCAGAATGATTTCAGGGTTACGATCCCTGCCAGGTTTACCGTTGTTCCAGGGAAGGTATGCAGGATTGGATTTACCATGCAGGTCGACCGGTGGTTCGACGGGCCCGAAACCTTCGATTTTGACGATTACCCCGGAGGGATCATGCAATTCCAGGAGGGCATGCATAAGGCCTGTTTAAACGGACGGCATGCCTTTTTCCTGACCGCGGGCAAATAGGTCAGACCAGGTTCAGTTTTCTTTGCATACAATAAATTGATGAAAATAAAACAGGTACAACCATTGAAACGATTTCCCGGCCGGGGCTGCCTGGCAGGATTCCGTATCTCCCTGTTATTGCCTGCCCTGTTGTTGTTATGCCTCTCCTGCAAAAAAAATCATCCGGAAGCGTCTGTTTACCAGCCGGCACCTTACAATATTGAGATCCCGCGCTTTTTTCCCGATGTGCTGAATATCCCGTCCGACAACCCCATGACGGTTGAAGGAGTTGCCCTGGGGCGTTACCTGTTCTATGACGGCCGGATGTCGGGACGGATCCAGCCCGATTCCCTGATGAGCTGCTCCACCTGTCACCTGCAGTCGCACGCCTTTGAATGCGGCATGGGAGAATCGCGCTTTTATGATGGTCACCCGTACGGGTTGACGGGCATTTTCACCCCCCATTTCATGATGCCCATGATCAACCTGGTGTGGACCAACCATGGATACCTGTGGAACGGCAAGGTATCTTCCGGGAATACCAACCGGGAAATGAAAAACCTCGAAGATGTTACCTGGATGGCCATCGTGGCTCCGCATGAAATGGCGGGCGATACCGCCAGGGTTGCCGCGTTGTTTCAAACCCTCACCGGTTACCCGCAGCTTTTTAAAAAGGCCTTTGGTTCCGACCATGTAACCGTAAAGAATATGGGACGGGCAATTGCCCAGTTCGTCAGGACACTGATTTCGGCCGACTCTAAATTTGACCGCTACCTGCAGGGCAGTTACCAGCTGAACAACAGTGAACGCAGCGGGTATGTGCTGTTTATGACCGAGCAGGGAGGCGACTGTTTTCACTGTCACGGCGGCGATGGCAACCCGCTGTTTACCACCAACCTGTATTACAATAATGGCAAGGATTCGGTGTTCACCGACCCGGCCGACAGGTTTTCGATCACGGGCAATGCCGGGGATATCGGCGCCTATAAGGCTCCTACGCTGCGCAACCTGGTTTTCCGCCCCCCCTATATGCACGACGGCCGTTTCACCACCCTCGACGAGGTGCTCAACTTCTACAATTCGCAACTGGTCTGGTCGCCCTCCATAAGCCCGCTGATGCACCATATCGGAACCCACGGGGTTCATCTGACGCCATCGCAAATCTCTGATATAAAGTCATTCCTGCTGGCACTGACCGACAGCTCCTTCGTTACGAATCCCGCTTTTTCACGACCGGCAGTTTTTCCCGATGGGACTAAATGAATATTTAATGGGTGGTGTATGGTAATATTTCCGAACTGCAAAATCAACCTGGGGCTGAACATCATCGGCAGGCGCAGCGATGGCTATCATAATATCGAGACTGTGTTTTATCCCATTCCCCTTTATGATGTCCTGGAGATCATCCCGGCAAAGGATGGGATGTTCGGGTTCAGCGCCACAGGATTGCCGGTTCCCGGGGAGGCCGGCCAGAACCTGTGTACCAGGGCCTACCAGATGTTGCAGCAGGAATTCGGCCTGCCGGCCATAAAGATGCACCTTCACAAGGTAATCCCGATGGGGGCGGGACTTGGAGGAGGCTCATCCGATGGCGCTCATGCCCTGGCACTGCTGAACCGACTCTTCGAATTAGGGCTGGCGGATGAACAACTGGAGGATTTTGCCCGCCGCCTGGGAAGCGATTGTGCCTTTTTCATCCGCAACACCCCGTGTTATGGTTTTGAAAAGGGCGACCGGTTTGAAAAGATCGACCTTGATCTCGCCGGACTCACGCTGGCAGTGGTCATTCCCGGCATACATGTCAGCACGGCAGAGGCCTATTCATTGATTACCCCCACACTACCCGGGCGACTGATCAAAGAGGTTGTGCGCTTGCCGGTAAATGAATGGAAAGATAAGCTGGTGAACGACTTCGAAATACCGGTAATCGGGAAATACCCGGTGATCGGGAGTGTTAAATCAACCCTGTATGATGCAGGTGCCCTGTATGCGGCAATGTCGGGAAGCGGGGCAGCCGTTTTCGCCCTTTTTGGTGAAAAGCCCTCGCTGGCAGGATTATTTCCGGGATGTTTTACCTGGATTACCTGAGTTTCTATCAAATATTTTATCTTTGACTGAAATTACACCTCATTATTTTGCGAAAGAAATTCACCATACCGGTAAAGAGTTTTCAGGCGATTGCCATCCTGTTTATCCTCATTACGCTGGTGGCGACCATGCAGGCCTATGTATTGCAGCGGAAAACCGCCCCCGGGCAGAAACCTGCCTATACCAAATACAACAACTACGTCATCTTCCAGCGCAGCCATTTTCACCTGCTTGAGGGAAAAAACCTCTATGTAGAGTATCCCGCCGAACAGATCGACCTGTTCAAATACAGCCCGACCTTTGCCTTTTTATTCGGTGTATTGGCCTGGTTCCCCGATTGGCTGGGGTTGTCTTTGTGGAACCTGTTAAACACGCTGGTCTTTCTCCTGGCCATCTGGTACCTGCCGGCGCCGGATATCAGGAAGAAGGCGCTGATCCTGCTGTTGGCGCTGCCCGACATGGTGGTTTCCCTGCAGAACAGCCAGAGTAATGTCCTGGTGGCCGGCCTGCTGATCCTGAGTTTCGGCCTTTTTGAAAAACAGCGCTATTTCCTCGCCACCCTGTGCATCCTGGCGACCTTTTATATCAAGATATTCGGGATTGTTGCCATTTTGCTGTTCCTGTTCTACCCGGGAAGAATGAAGGTACTGTTTTATGCGGCGGTTTCCTTCCTGCTCCTGGGGTTGCTTCCCTTGCCGGTGATTGGCCTGGAACAGCTGAAATCATCCTATATCCAGTACTTTGATCTGCTCAAAACCGACCATTCCGCATTTTACGGCCTCTCGGTGATGGGCTGGCTGAAAAGCTGGTTCAGCCTGGATCCTTCGAAGATTATGGTCGTCGGCGCCGGCTTTTTGCTGATGTGGTTCCCTTTGCTCCGGTACCGCTCCCTGCCGGAATACAGGGTCAGGGTACTCCTGCTCACAGCCGTGCTGGTATGGATGGTGATTTTCAACCACAGGGCCGAATCGCCCAGTTTTATCATCGCCACCTCGGGGATCTATATCTGGTTTTTGTCGATCCGGCCAAGGCCTGTTGAGATCGTGCTCATTTGCCTGGTATTCATATTCACCTCCCTTTCGGCGAGCAACATTTTTCCGGGCCATATCCGGGAGGATTTCCTGGAGCCTTACGTAATCAAAGTAGTTCCGTGTATCCTCGTTTGGGGAAAGATCATGTTTGACCTTTACAGGGAAAGGATTGTGTCCCGAAATGCCACCCAGGTTTCTACTTTGGGGCAATCCTGATCAGGAAGGCGGCAATGACGCCAAAGATGGTATTGGGAATCCAAACGGCGATCAGCGGCGGGAGATCCCCGAAGGTGGCAAAGACCGTAAAGATCTGCATGAACAGGATGTAAATAAAGGTCAGCGCCAGGCCAAGACCCAGGTGAAACCCGATTCCCCCGCGCACTTTTCTGCTGGAAACCGAAACGCCGATAACAGTCAGGATCAGGGTGGCAAAGGGGAAGGCAAAGCGTTCGTATTTTTTCACCTTGTATTTGATTACATCCGGATCGCCACGCAACTCCTTGTCCTTGATGTGTTTCCGGAGTACAAAATAGTTCATGACCTTCACATCCTCAATGTTTTCAGTGAAATCAGAAGGGAGGAAGGGTAAAATCGTGTCCAGTTTTTTCCCTTTAACGATCGATTCCTTCATCCCGTTGATTTTCCTGACATAGTAATTCTTTATCTGCCACCGCGACCGCAAACTGTCCCAGGAGAGTTCATCACCCCGTAGTTTATAAACCAGCTCCTTCGCTTCGAATTTTTCAAGGGTGAACTTCCATCCGACAGAGGTATGGGTGTTGAAGTTTTCCATATAGATAAAGGTACCCGGGCTGATCTGTTTATGAAGGTTCTGATCGGTAAACTCTCCCCGTGGTGCATGGATGTATTGGTTTTCAAAAGCATGCATACTCCTGTTCGTGTAGGGGGTGATGAAATTTGCCAGGAAAAAGGAGAGTAATCCAAGGGCTCCCGCGGAGATGAAATAGGGGAAAAGCATCCGCCAGAAGCTGATCCCGCTGCTCAGGATGGCAATGATCTCGGAATCGGAGGCCATTCGCGAAGTGAAGAAGATGACCGCGATAAAGGTAAGCAGGTAGCTGAACTGGTTGATGAAATCGGGAACAAAGTTCAGGTAATAATCAAATACGATCGCCCGCAGGGGTGGTTCGCTGCGCAGGAAGTCATCGATTTTTTCTGAAATATCAAAAACGATGACAATGAAAATCAGGAGGACAAGGGTGAAGAAAAATGTCCCCAGGAATTTTCGGATAATATAACGGTCGATGGTACGCATATTCTCTACAGAATGTGTTTATAATCGTTGCATCAGTTGTTTGACCATTCTCTCCTTCCAGCCGGCAAAGGTCCCGAGGGTTATCTCTTTCCTTGCCTCTTTCATCAGCCAGATGTAGAATCCAAGGTTATGCGTGGTGGCAATCATCGGCCCGAGTATCTCCTTCGAAATAAACATGTGGCGGAGGAATGCCTTGGAATACTGTAGGTCGGGAAAAACCTCACCTTCGGCCTCTAGGGGTGAAAAGTCATCCTTCCATTTCTCATTTTTAATGTTGATGATGCCGTTCCGGGTGAAAAGCATCCCGTTGCGGCCGTTGCGGGTAGGCATGACACAATCAAACATATCGATGCCCAGTGCAATGCTTTCCAGGATATTGGCGGGCGTTCCCACCCCCATCAGGTAGCGCGGTTTCAGATCCGGTAATATCCCGCAAACAAGACCGGTCATCTCATACATCATACCGGCAGGTTCCCCCACCGATAACCCGCCGATGGCATTGCCTTCGGCGCCGATACCGGAGATAAACCGGGCTGATTCAACCCTCAGTTCAGGATAAACACTTCCCTGGACAATTGGAAAAAGGGCCTGTGAGTAGCCGTGCGGACAAGCAGTTTCTTCAAAGCGCGTGACGCAACGCTTCAGCCAGTGATGGGTTCTTTTCATCGATTTCCTGGCATAGGCTTCATCGCAAGGGTAGGGGGTACACTCATCAAATGCCATGATGATGTCGGCTCCCAGTTCACGCTGGACATCCATGGCCTTTTCGGGGGTGAAAACATGTTTGGAACCATCTATATGCGATTGAAAAACAACCCCGTTATCGGTGAATTTCCGGATGTCTCCGAGTGAATAGATCTGGTACCCGCCACTATCGGTTAAAATTGGCTTTGTCCAACCGTTGAACTTATGCAGCCCGCCGGCCCTGGAGATAATATCGGCTCCCGGACGAAGATAGAGATGATAGGTGTTTGACAACATGATCTGTGCCTTCACCACATCGCTCAAATCCTTGATATGCAGGGCTTTTACAGCACCTGCCGTGCCAACCGGCATGAAAAACGGTGATTCAATGACCCCGTGGTCGGTTACAATTACGCCTGCCCGGGCAGCCGTGCCGTTGTCGCGATGAAGAATGTCGAATTGCAAATGGAAAATTTTATTAAACTTCCGGCAAAGGTAAGGTTATTCATATTTCAGGCAGCAAATTATCACGATTATACGCCCCGGAACCGATTTGGCCTGTTTCCCCCGGTTTACCCAGCGCTGCGTGTTTCGGGGTTTTCAACCTTCATGTCATTTTATACACATTCGGGGCGTTTTTTCAGGCAGAATGAATATCTTTGCCTGAATAATTTTTAATAATATTTAAATGATTGATCTGTTGGTCAATACAGAATTTTTGCCCTTGGTACTGTTGGGGCTTTTTGCATTGACGTTTTTGCAGCAACTCTTTTTTTACTGGTTTTTTTTCCTGCGCCTGGGGCTTCACAAATACCGGGTGCCGGTCGAAAGCAACCGTGGCGTTTCCGTTGTCATCTGCGCCCGTAACGAATACCTTCATCTGAAAGAAAACCTTCCGCTGATCCTCGAACAGGATTATCCCAATTTTGAAGTGCTGGTGGTAAACCATTCCTCCGATGACGATACCCATTACCTGCTGACCAGTCTCGCGGCAACCTATCCCAACCTGAAAAATATCACCATTCAACAGGATCTCAATTTTTTTTCCGGGAAGAAGTTTCCCCTTTCGATCGGGATCAAATCGGCAAAATATGACCAGGTACTGCTCACCGATGCCGACTGCAAACCTGCTTCCAAAGACTGGATCCGTCACATGCAATCTGCCTTCACCCCGAAAATAGAGGTTGTACTGGGTTATGGTTCCTACTCCCGGAGCAAGGGGTTGCTTAACAAGCTGATCCGCTTTGACACGGTCCATATTGCCATACAATACCTGTCGTATGCCCTGGCCGGCATTCCCTATATGGGGGTTGGCCGGAACCTGTCCTACCTGAAGCAGCTTTTTTACAAGAACAATGGCTTTATTTCGCATTACCATATCCGGTCGGGCGACGACGACCTTTTTATCAACCGGGTGGCCCGGCGGTCGAACACGGCCATCATGGTTCATCCCGGCAGTTATACCCTTTCTGATCCAAAACAAACATTGGGTCAGTGGATTACACAGAAAAAACGACATCTTTCCACCAGCAACCTTTATAAATTCAGGCATAAATTTTTGCTGGGGATGTATGCTTTCAGCCTGGTTGCCTTTTACCTGCTTTTCATCCTGATGGTGTCACTGAATTGGTCTGTCGTTCCGGTTCTCGCCCTGTTTTTTATCCGACTGGTTTCGCAGTACGTGGTTTTTGCGGGATGTATGAAGAAACTGAATGAAAAGGAGCTGGTGGTTTTTCTGCCGTTTTATGAAATCCTCCTGTTATTGTTCAATGCAGGCATGATCATCTCCAATATTTTCCATAAACCGACCCGATGGAAGTAGTTGAACATCTTACGGAGAAGGCGAAGCATGATTTCGTGCTGGTTCAGTCGGCACTGAACAGGGGCGATCAGCAGGCCTATGCCGATTTGCTCAATAAATACCGGGATACGCTTTACTTCATGATGCTGAAGATGACCAATAACCCTACTGATGCTGAAGATCTCACCATCGAGGCTTTTGGGAAGGCATTCAAGAACCTGAAACAATATTCTCCTGATTTTGCTTTCAGTACATGGCTTTTTAAGATAGCGGCCAACAATTGTATCGATTTTCTGCGGAAGTCAAAACGCATCCAGTTTGCCGACAATTACGACGACGAGGAGTCGCCCGATGCTCCTGCAAATATTCCTTCCCATACCCTCGATCCTGAAGAAAAGATCATTGAGAAGCAGAAAATTCAACTGATGCATGAGGTGGTTGATAAATTGAAGCCGCACTATCGCCATTTGATCGAGTTACAATATTTTAAAGAGTGGTCGTACGAGGAGATTGCCACTGAACTCAACCTGCCGCTGGGAACGGTGAAAGCACAATTATTCAGGGCTCGTGAATTTCTTTATCAGATCCTGCGAAACGCGCATGAAAAAATTTAATAAACACCTATTCACATGGACACACCCGATTTTAAACAGGCCATTTTGCAAGGCATCCCGGCGGAACTGCCTGCTCTTAAACCGTATGATGCCACTGTAAACCATGCTCCTGTCAGGAAAGACATCCTCTCTCCGGAGGAAAAAAAACTTGCCATAAAAAATGCATTACGATATTTTGACCCCCGGCATCATGCAGTGCTGGCAAAGGAATTTGCCGACGAGTTGCAGCGGTACGGGCGGATTTACATGCACCGGTTCAGGCCTGGTTACCTGATGGTGGCGCGGAATATTAACGAGTATCCCCATCAGTCGCTGCAGGCTGCGGCGATCATGCTGATGATCCAGAATAACCTGGATCATGCCGTTGCACAGCATCCTCATGAACTTATAACCTATGGCGGCAATGGTGCGGTATTCCAGAACTGGGCCCAGTACCTGCTCACGATGCAGTATCTTGCCACCATGACCGACGAGCAGACCCTGGTCATGTATTCCGGGCATCCGATGGGACTTTTCCCGTCGCATCGCGATGCGCCGCGCGTGGTGGTCACCAATGGGATGATGATCCCCAATTATTCAAAACCCGATGACTGGGAGCGGTTTAATGCACTGGGGGTAACCCAGTACGGCCAGATGACTGCCGGGTCCTATATGTATATCGGTCCGCAGGGGATCGTGCACGGTACCACCATCACCATCCTGAATGCGGCGAGGAAGGTGACAGCCGACTCCATCCGGGGGACTGTTTTTGTCACCTCCGGGCTGGGGGGGATGTCGGGCGCCCAGGCCAAAGCGGCCGTTATTGCCGGGGCGATCGGTGTCATTGCCGAGATCAATCCCGCTGTTGTGAAAAAACGTCACCAACAGGGCTGGGTGGATGAGGTTTTTACCGAGCTGAAGGATCTTGTCGGCCGGCTGATGTATGCGATCTGTAACAAGGAGGCTGTTTCCCTTGCTTACCAGGGGAATATTGTTGATTTATGGGAATATTTTGCCGAACATAAACTACAGGTTGAACTAGGCTCGGATCAGACCTCCCTGCATAACCCGTGGTCGGGAGGCTATTATCCGGTCGGACTGAGTTTTGAAGAATCCAATATAATGATGGTAAAAGAGCCGGTGAAATTCAGGGAGGCTGTCCAGGAATCGCTGCGCCGGCAGGTTGCCGCCATCAACTGCATGAGTGAAAACGGCATGTATTTCTGGGATTACGGTAACGCCTTTCTCCTGGAGGCGTCGCGTGCGGGAGCGGCGGTGATGAAAGCCGACGGCACCTTTATCTATCCCTCCTATGTGCAGGATATCATGGGACCCCTCTTCTTCGATTATGGATTCGGGCCCTTCCGCTGGGTCTGTACATCGGGCAAACCCGAGGACCTGGTGGTCACCGATCAGATTGCCGCATCGGTGCTTGAAGAAATTGCGCTGAGTTCGCCAAAGGAGATTGAGATGCAGATGCGCGACAATATCCATTGGATCAGGGAGGCAGGTAAAAATAAACTGGTGGTCGGATCGCAGGCAAGGATACTTTATGCCGATTGTGAAGGCAGGACCAGGATTGCCGCGGCTTTCAACAATGCTGTAGGCGATGGACGCATTTCAGCGCCGGTTGTTATCGGCAGGGACCACCATGATGTGTCGGGAACCGATTCGCCTTACCGTGAAACTTCCAACATTTACGATGGGTCAGGCTTTACGGCCGATATGGCGATCCAGAATGTAATCGGCGATGGTTTCAGGGGAGCCTCCTGGGTCTCCATACACAATGGCGGCGGCGTTGGCTGGGGAGAGGTGATCAACGGGGGCTTCGGGATGCTGCTCGATGGCACCACCGATGCAGACAGGCGCCTCCACCTCATGCTTCACTGGGATGTTAACAATGGTATCGCCCGCCGCGCCTGGGCACGTAACCATGAGGCCATGGTATCGATCAGGCGGGCCATGCAGGCTGAACCCAAGCTGCAGGTTACCCTGCCAAACCTGGTTGATGATTCGCTGCTGGATAAGCTTTTCTAAGGTTAGAAAGTCTTGGAGATCAGCTCCTGGGTTTTAAGATCGGTGGAGTCAATCGGGTTTACGACCTCCTGGCGGATTACGCCATACTTGTAATTAAGCCACAGCCAGGCAGTCCTGGTAATACGGCTGGCTCCCACCCCCACAGGTTCGGTATACCTGAATCGCCTGCAAAGGAAACTGCCGGCCGGTGTTGTTACGGTCAGGTTTGTATCGACCAGGGTCACCGTGGTGGTATCATTATAAAGGATCGTACTGTATACCACGCCAGCCTTGGCATTTACAGGAAACGAAAAAGGATGGAGGGCCAGTGTGGTATCGTTGTTAATGGTGAATTCTGCAGGTGAAATATTCCACTTGATGGGACGGAGGGGCCAGGGTAACCCACAGGTTTGGGATGATGCTCCTTCAAACTGGAAATAGGCCGGGTTTATCATGAGCTGCTTCTGAACCTGGCAGGTATCGCCTCTCTTCAGCAATGTTTTGTAGGTCCACTGGTTGGATGCTTTCCCGAAATTATTGTAAGGAAGCGAATCGGCAGGCACCTGCGCCTTAACCAATGTCCCGTTCCATTCAATGTATTCACTTCCAAAGGGGCCGCATTCATTACCCGAAATCCTGATATTAATCTTGGTCTCTTCAGAGAAAATTGCATAGCCGCTCAGGTTCCAGGCCTGGCAGGTTGAATTTTGCGGGTCATTGCATACCACCCTGAAATAGAGGGTTCCGTTCAGGAACTGAAATTCGTGGAAAACAAGGCTTTGATTCATGAATATGATACCATCCAGGTAATCCGCCGATATCCGGTACATCATAACATCACTGTTCACTTTCAGCAGTTTGTTGTTTTTAAAGGTGGTCATGGCCCCTTGCCAGGTCCCGACAAAATCGCTTGCCCCTTTTGACATAGGATCGAACCCTGCTTTCTTTTTGCATCCTGAAAAAGAAAACATGGCAGCTGCTAAAATAAAAATAAGGTGGTATCTTGTCATACGGAGATTATTGTTTAATGTTAGGGAATATAAATGAAAACGGATCATCAGTCAAAAAAAGTATAGCCGTATTTAAGCACATAATGACGGCTAATGGTTTGCCCACGCCCATCGACAAAAACCTCCACTTCGTCGGCACGGCCATCTTCGTCGTAAGTTCTGTTAACGGTCATATAAACATCGCCATTATCATCCATCTCCTCTTCGCTGATCACCTGGTCTTTTTCGTTATGGGTAATGCGGGTCTGATTCGTCAGCAGGGCACCTTCATCCTCAACAGAGATCAACTCACCCTCTCCGTCCATGATTTCGTGATTGACAAGGGTTCCATTATCCCATTCAAAGGTCTCAACCTGGTCGATTTCCCCTTCGTCGGAGGTCGTTGTCTTTTTAATCAACTGGTTGGCAGCATCATATTCAAAGGTGATGGTGTCAGCCGATCCGTCCTGGTAATTCTTGAAAGCGCGGATGATCTGTCCGGATTCATTCCGTTCAAAAATCTTTTCTTCGGCCAGTTCATTTTCCGCCGGGTAATAGGATTCACGAATCAGTTTACCTGATGCGTCATAACCATAAACAATCATCTCTTCAAAATCACCATGATGGTTGTACTTGACCTCCTTAAGCAAATTACCGTCGGGGGAAAATTCAGTAAAGTGATGCGCATGTCCATTAATGTCCAGCGACTCATCAGTTACATTCCGGATGATATAATCAAATTGTGTGATGCTTATACTCTTGATTTTATGATCCATTCGATTTGTCGGTTGGTGACGGTTGGTGAAAATTTGGCATAAATTTAGTGCAATTCTTCTAAACTTCCACCTTAAAGCCCTGATAAATGTAAAAAATTAACACATGTTGACCCGCCACAAAGTTTGTTCCCCCTGTTTCTGCAAAAAAGTTATCACCGTTTTATAAAACAACGCAACCATTTAAGATTCCCGATTGTCATTCATGTTTCAATATCCGGGTTCAAAAAAGTTATTAACACACCATTTACTTTTTCAATTTAGTCGGATTAAGTATCAGAAAGTGTTGTTATGATTCTTAGGTATTCCGATGAGAGCCTGATCGATGGTCTGCGACGCAAAAGCAGTGCCTGTATAACCTATATGTACAAGGTTTATTGTCCGCTCGTAAGCCGCCTGGTGAAAATCAATTCAGGCAGTGAACAGGATATGGAGGATCTGTTTCAGGATGCGATCATCATATTGTATAAACGCACGCTGGAGGAACCCTTTATCCTTACGTGCAGTCTGAAAACCTATTTCCTTTCCATCTGTAAATTTTTGTGGCTTCAACGGCTGGAACGGAAATCCAGGTTACAATACTCCGACGACCTGCAGGTTGATGAACCCTGGACTGCCTATTTCATTGAAGACCTGGCACAGAGTGAGGTTATCCTGGAGCAAAGAAGGTTGTTCTATAAGAATCTTCTGACCTTACCGATTGATTGTCAGCGGTTGATAAAATTGTATTGTTTGAAAATTTCGTACAAGGAGATCGCCAGGATGCTTAAAATCAAGGATGAGGTTTCGGTGAAAACGCGAAAATATTTGTGCAAGAGTATGTTGAGAAAAAAAATAATGAAGGATCCTGAATGCAAAAAATATCTACAATATGAAGGATTATGTAATGACCAGCGATTGGATTGACCGCTATAACGAAAGCGACCTTACCGTGGTTCAGAAAAAACATTTTCAAAAGAAGATGCACGATGATCCCCTGCTACGGGAGGAGGTGTTGCTGGATGCAAAAATCAACCAGCTCCTGGGGGATGAGGATGTTTTAGAACTGATGGACAGGGTCAGGCGTGTTTCGGCAAGGGCCAGGCAACGGTCGCGGTTGATGAAACGGCTGCTGATGGCCGCTTCGGTGGTGTGCCTGATGGCAACAGGTGCAATTGTTTATTTCCTGGAAAAGGGACCCGGCCCGCCGGTGGCAAATATGATGCAACAGGCCAGGGCACCGGTGAATCAGGCTTACCAAAAAAGCATCCCGGGGAGTATGGCCGGGGAGAAGGGGAGGGTACAGGATTTGTCTGAAACTATTCCTGCCGGCAGGATGCCCCTGCTGGCTTCAAACTACAGGCCGCTGGCTGAGTTTGAACTATTGGCCGGTTCTGTGACCCGTTCAACGCAGCTTAAACTGGTTGAGCCGGCGATGAACCTGACGGTAGGTATTGGCGTGCCGGTAAGGTTTAAATGGATTGCATCCGGCGACCACAGCCTTTTTACAGTAATACTGATGAATAACCGTGGAAAAGTGGTTTCAGAATCACCTTCTGTCGGCGGGGATCAATTCCTGCTGAAAACCCTGGGGCTGCCGGGCGGGTTATATTACTGGAAGATAGTCCAGGATGATGAATGGGTGATGATTGGAAAACTAACCCTCCGTTAATGTTGTATATCAGAAAATGAAGAGGTCGCTGATTTCCGGGATTAAATCATGGTCAGTCAGGATTTTGGTCTTTTCCGTTGCATCGACTATGTCTGCCCAGCCTGCACAAGTCGCTGATGAACAATGGAATATCCGGCAGAACCTGAAGTCCGACGAGGTAATGCTTGAGTATGTACTATCCGATTCCTCCGTTTTGGTGAGTGCAATTGCAGTTGATTCGACCCTGTATGCCAGGCAGTCGCTCAACCCGTTATTCTGGATGTCATTGAAAACATTCCAGAAAAAACTAAAATCGGCCGATCCGAATGAATTCTCCATTCTCGGACAGGTACTCTATTTATTCCTGGTAAACCCGGTAAAGGATTTTCTTTTCGGGAAACGCAGGCTGATCATCATTCCTGACGAGAAGTTATCAGGGCTTCCTTTCGAGGCCTTTATCATCACGGATGAAGAAAGCCCGCCCTATAACATCTGCAATATCCATTACCTGATCCGGGATTACGAGGTGGTTTACCATTGTTCAGCCTCCTATTGGAACCATGTTGCAGAGGCGAACCGGGAGGCGCATGAAATATCGCCCGACGATCACCAGTTTGCCTTTATGGGATTTTCGCCCGTTTTCTCCAATATCCCCGGGCTAAGTGCCTTGCCGGGTTCAAAAGTTGAAATAGCCGCGATCGGATCGATGTTTCATCAGCGGGGATTGTCAACCTGGGTGGTATCAGGGCAGTTTTCGGGGAAGGAATATTTTAAAGCGGAAGCATGCCGGGGCAGGATCGTTCACCTGGCAACTCATTTCGTGCGGGATGGAACCGATCCCAATCGCCAGGGGTTCCTTTTCTGGGGGTATGACCCGTCGGGCAAGAAAACCAGGCCGGAGAACGGGATCCTCACGGCCGAAGAGATCACTAAATTACAACTGCAGGCCGACCTCATCGTACTCAATGCCTGCTCCTCCGGGATTGAACAGGTGAAATCGGGCGATACCGTGAGCCCGATACCCTGCGTTTTTTATATGGCAGGTGCTAAAAACATCCTCTCAACTCTCTGGAGTGTAAATGATAAACTGGCCGGGAAATTTATGATCTCGTTTTACCGTCACTGGCTTTCCGGGAAAAGCTATTCGGAAGCTTTACGCGAAGTGAAGCTCCATATGATCAGCTATCCCGAAACGGCCATGCCGACCATTTGGGCGCCGTATGTGCTGACGGGACGCTGAACGTTAACCTGTAGGCAGGCTTGTTGAAACAAAAGGCAGGAAAGGCCGGAACCCGGAATTTACCGGTTATCTGACCGCGATCGTTTCAATTTCAACCAAGGCACCTAATGGCAATTTTACAACGCCATAAGCCGCGCGTGCGGGAGGGTCGGTTTCGTAGTACCGGCCATATACGGCATTCATGGCGGCAAAATCGTCCATACTGGCAAGGAGGCAGGTTGATTTGACCACATGACTGAATTCCAGGCCTGCCTGTTGCAGGATGGCTCCGATGTTTTTCATTACCTGCTCGGTTTGTTCCGTGATGCCGCCCTCCACAAATTTGCCTGTTGCAGGGTCTATGGGTATTTGTCCCGAGATAAAGAGAATCCCGTTAGCCTCGACAGCCTGGCTGTAAGGCCCGATTGCCTTCGGGGCATTGGTGGCAGAGATTGTTTTTTTCATGATTATTGGATTGAATTTTTGTTATTAACCGTTTTCCATCCTGTTTCCGGAGGATAAACCTTAATTGGTGTAATCCCTGAAATCTTTCTTCTTGTTCAGTTTCAGATCCTGCAGGATGGCAGCTTTGACATTGATACTGAAATTCCAGCTCTGCTGGCCGCCTTTGGGAATCCAGCCGAAACGCATTTCCCAGCAATGCAGGTCGCGATACACATCAATAGAGGTATAGGACATTTGCTTGCCGACAAAATCCCAGCCAGAAGTCAGGGTGATCTTCCATTTTGGCGTGAGGTTCAGTTGCCCGTTAAAGCCCAGCGTCTGGTTGACAGCGGCAACACGCCTGTAAAGGCTGTTGTTCCAGGTTTTATTGTACGAAAAGGTATAATTGAAGGAGAGGCTCCAGGGAATGTCGAAATCAACGTAGTAATCATAATAATCTATGATGTCCTTGCGCTCTTCAGGTGTACCCTTGTCGGTGGTTTTCTTTTTCTTGAATTTCTCGGATGAAAATGTATAGCTGAAACCCGTGCTCCAGGAGGTATTATCCAGCCGTAGCAGTTTGTGACTCGCATTCCATAAAAAGGTGTTGGTTCGCTGCCCCAGCTTATCACGTACGTACATGTCCCAGATACTGTGGTAATTTACCGCCAACCCCTTGATGATGGTAGTGCGGCCGCTGATATTCAGGGGCGACCAGTTAACCGAATCGGCCGCAACATTGTAAGAGGTACTGAAATTCAGATCGTCGATGAGCGGGATTTTCCTGGTACCCGTGATGGTATCCTTGCGATTGCGGACCTTCATTTCGAGGTTGTTGCTCAGGGAAAATATCACCGTTCCCGACTTTGCCCCTGCAGGTCCGCCATAGATGGTATTTTGAAATATGGAATAACTTCCCGGATTTATCCTGTTGGTGTCATTTTCGATGTGGTGATAATAACCAAAAACGGGAGCCCCAAAGTTGGGGACATAGGAAAAACTCACCGATGGCTTGATCATATGCCGCACAGCCTTGATGATTTTGTTCTTGAACTGGAACATGCCGTAAATCGTGGTGCTTAACCCGGTTGAAACGGAGAAATCAAAGGCATTGGCAAAACCGGAAACATCGCGTGTTTTATAGCCGGGAAGGCTGGTTTTATTTCCCTCTACGATGGTGTCGGCCTGGTAGTATTTACGGATGGTTTTAAGGTACATCCGGTCGGTGAAATTAATCGAGTTGGACCAGTTGAAATATTTCAGCACATGAAAGGTTCCGTTGATCGGGATGCTGTGCTTCATGCCGTTCTGCAGGGAATCGGGCCAATTGCCATGAAGAAAGTTCGAATCAACCGTATTATACCGGTTTTCCATATCCGCATTGTACTTCATGCTGATCTGCTCAAACCAACGGACTTTTCCCACATGGTTTTGCTTGCGGAAGGGATAAAACTGGTTGACTGAAAAGGCCAGCTGCGGCAAGGTAATATTGATGGTTTTGTTGAGGGTGTTCTGACTGTGGTTGAAGTTGAGATTCAGGTAGTATTTGTTGGCAAAACTGGTGGCGTAGTTGATACTCGACTGGAAGGTGTTTGACAGGTAAGTCTGTGCGCTGGTGGTGATGGTGTTTTTATTGTAGGAGTTGCTGACAATGTTCACATTGGCTGAAAAAGT
>SESG01039190.1_pt1 | contig 24456 bp, 21 predicted proteins | sample 3171421 | NCBI WGS metagenome assembly SESG01 (sample SAMN10866946, study PRJNA518727) | freshwater metagenome | biome: subpolar coniferous forest; feature: holomictic lake; material: water; isolation source: holomictic Lake 227, 6 m and 8 m depth | place: Canada: near Kenora, Ontario | collected...
CTTTTCCTGAGTTCCTGAGTTCCAGATTGTTTTAGATTAGCCCGAGCTTCATCTTGCCCGCTTCGCTGATCATGGATTGATCCCATGGCGGATCCCAGACCAGTTCGACGTTGGCTTCTTCCACGCCGGGGATGCTCTCGATGCGCATTCGGGCTTCGGCGGCGATGGTGGGGCCCATGCCGCAGCCGGGCGCGGTGAGGGTCATCTTCACGGAGACGCGCGCCTTGCCTGCTTCCTGGCGGTCCACGGCGCAGTCGTAGATGAGGCCGAGGTCGACGATATTGACCGGTATTTCCGGGTCATAGCAGGTCTTGAGTTGATCCCAGACGGCGGTTTCGCTGACCTCGCCCGGCGTCTCGCTTTGGGCCGGTTTGGGCGTTGATTCGCAGCCGATGGCATCGGCGTTGGCGTCGGTGATGCGGTAGAGGTAGCCCGCTTCCGTGGCCACGGTGTAACTGCCGCCCAGGGACTGGGTGAGGGTCACGCGCGTGCCCGCTGGAAGGGTCACGGTGGTTCCCTGCGGAATCTGGATTGCCTCGCAATCCCGGCTCAATTCGATTTCAGCTTGCATGGTGTGGCCTCAAAATGGTGCAGATCGCCCGCGAGCGCAAGCAGAAGACGCGCCGGAGGTAGGGGGCCTATAAGACTCATAGGACTTATGAGTCCTATAAGCATAGCGGTGTCCTACTGCGGGGAGAGCGCCCAAAAGGCTTTGAAGGCGAGCGACCAGTCCCGATTTTGCACGCTTTGGCGCGCTTGTGCGCCGAGTTCCTGGCGCAGGTGGGCGTCTGCAACGAGCGTGCGCACGGCGCGGGTGAAGTCTTCCACGTCGAGGCTGCGCGTGACGTAGCCGTTGCAGCCGTCTTGCACGAGTTCCTTGGGGCCGCCGGTGTCGGAGACGACCGTGGGCACTCCCGAGGCGTGCGCTTCCACGACGACATTGCCGTAGGTGTCGGTAGTACTGGGGAAGAGAAACACGTCCGCCGAGGCGTAGGCGGTGGCGAGGTCGAGCCCGTAGAGCGCGCCGGTAAAGCAGGCGTTGGGCAGGGCCTGCTTGAGTTCCTTGAGGTAAGGGCCGTCGCCCACAAAAACCATTTGCACCGGTTGCTTTTCCTTGTGGAGCAGGTGCAGGGCGGCGGCGATGACGTCCAGATCCTTCTCCTTGGAAATGCGCCCCACGTAGAGCAGGACGACCTTGTTTTTCCAGCGCCCGAATCGGTTCCAGAATGCCGGGTCGCGCCGCTGCGGGTGAAAGTGGTCGATGTCGAGGCCGCGCGGGAGGATCGCGATTTTCTCCGCAGCGATGCCCCGGTCGATCCACGCGCGGCGGTAATCGGCGCTGTTGACGTAGAGCAGATCGAGCTGGGAGTAGAACCCGTGCATGTATTTCCAGGTCAGCGTCTCCAGGAAATTGTCGTCGGTGAGGATGCGGACGTATTGCGGAAAATCGGTATGGTAGATGCCGCTGGCCCGCAGGCCCAGGAGCCGGGCCGCGAGCAGCGCGGTGAGCCCCACGGGGCCGGGAGTGCTGATGATGATCTCGGTGAATTGCTCCCGCTGGATATAGTCGAGCATTTCCAAAATGGGAGGGAAGCTCAGTTTCTGGAGTTCGTATTCCGGCAGCTCGAACTCGCCGATGGGGGCGAAGTTCTTGAGCGGGATGCCGGTGATTTTGGTTTCCGTGCGCGAGGTGACCACCACGATTTGCTCTCCGGCGGCGACGCCCGCGGCGGTCATTTTACGGATGGTGGTTGCCACGCCGTTCACGTCTTCGAGCGTATCGGTGAACCACGCGCGCTTGCGGTTGCGCAGGCAGGGCGGGATGTCCTCCGCGATGCGTTCGCACATGTCGCGCAGGAGCGCGCGGGGCGGCGACTGGGTTTTGAAAGAGTAGATGTAGGGGCTGACCGTGAGCAAAATGGGCATCAGGACGCTGATGTCCTGGATCGCCTCAATCAAACTTCCCGAGGAGACCTGCTGCACGAATTTGGTGAAGAACTGAAACACCAGGCGGCTTACGAAAAGGTTCGCCGTCAGGAAAGCGCGGCGCTCGGGCTCCTCCACGCCCCGGGTCTGGCGGGCCAGGAGTTGTTTGAGGTCGTTGTCGGAGAACGCGGTGGAAAGCTTTTTCCAAAGCGAGGCATGCGCCGGTTTGGCGAGTTCAAAAATTTTGCCGGAAACGATGCCGCTGGCCAAAAGCTCCAGCTTGTCGCTGAAGGAGAATTCCGTCGGGTCCTGCCCTTCCATGAAGCGGGAAAAGACTTTTGCAAGCAGCCCGGAACTGCCGGCGTTGCTGCCCAGGAACTTGTCGCGGACGAAGGAGTAGATGGTGTTGTAAAGGCCATGGGAGAGCGCCAGCGGCGTGCCGCCTTTGCCTGCGGCCTCGCATTGTCCGGCTTGGACGTGGCGCAAAAACTCGGCGGGCGTGGCGCACTTGGGGGTCTCTGTCCAGGCTGCTCCCGCAAAGAGTCCGCCGTGATCGTCGGAGCCCCCGGTGAGCACCTTTTTCCACGGCTCGCTGTGCGTGGGAGCGAGGTTGTGGCGGTTGGCGAGTTCGTCGATTTTTTGCGGCGTCAGCCGCCCCATGAGGAACGCGGTCACGTCTCCCAGGAGCGCGTGGCGCAAGCCGTTGACCCCCTCGAAATGCCGGAAGAGGAGGATCAGTTTTTCGAGGTTGGCGACGCTGAGCTTGTCGTCGAGCCGGTAGAGCGGGTGGGCGACGGCGTGGGCGATCCCCGCATTGGCCAGCACGCGCTGCAAATCGTAGATGTTCTCGCGGGCGGACTGGAGGTCGCGATGCTGGGCCTCCGTGATGCCCCAGGCGAGGATCTCCACCCGGCTCTGGTCTTCCGGGAAACGCGTGGAGATTTGTTCGCTAAGGAAGGCTCCCGGCTGATCCGCAATGGCCAGGCAGCCGTCGATGGTGTTGTGGTCGGTGAACGTGACAAACTGCATGCCCGCCGCGCGCAGCCGCTGGCAGAGGGCCAGGGGATCGGAGTAACTGTCCGGGAAATTGAGCCGCCGAAACAGCCATTCCGCCGAGCGGTCGCTATGGCGGGAATGGAGATGGAGATCGGCTTTGGAACGCATGGGCTGTGAGGGTGGTCGCCTCAAAGGCCTCCCACGTGCCCCACCTCCCGGTTCATGAACACGTGGACGAAATACTGGCCTCCCTGAACTTGCTCTTTGCGCTCGTAGGTGATGATCCAGTAGGGGCCTTTGCCGGTGGATGCGGCCGCCTTTGATGCGCCATCAAAATACCGTGCGCCACTGACGAAGTGGGCGGAAATATCGAGTTTTTTCTCCGCCATATACTGCTGGGCAATCTGGAGCGCCTCGGTGATTGAAAGGGATGGGGCTCTATTGTTGAGGGCTGTGGGCTCGGTGGCGGGAGCGGGGAGGGGAGTGGGGTCCGCTGCAAACAGGCGGGCCGTGAACACCGTGAGACTTAGCAGGAGGAGAAGTCTGGAAAGCATAGTTGAGACCCTGTCTGATCCCAGGCAACCTCGCAAGCCCAAACGGCTGGGTTCACGCATCTAAATGAAGGCAATAGAGAATCGGGAACTCAGGAACTCAGGAAAAACAAAGTAAGCATCCGCAAATTTTCAAAATGAGGCGGCCTTTAGAAAAACCCTCTTCTCCTGAGTTCCTGAGTTCCAGATAAATTTTACCCGCCCAAATACTCCCGGTAACGCCAGACCAGCCAGATGGCGGCAACCGAACCGATGGCGCTCCCGGCGAGCGCCGTCCAAATCCCCACAGACTCCCCGGCCCACCAACCTACGCTTCCGCCCACGTTGAGCGCGACCAGCAGGTAAAACTTCCGCATGAGAGCTATGAGAGCAGTTCTTTTGCCAGATTGCGATTGATCAAACCGGGAGTTGTCCTTAACTAGACTCCATGACCTTCTCCAATAGCTGGTTGTTTTGGGCTTTGTTTTCCGCCTTGTTTGCGGGGCTGACGGCGGTGCTTGCGAAAATCGGCGTCACCGGGATCAATTCCCATCTGGCCACTGCCATCCGAACCAGCTTTGTGGTGGTCTTTGCCTGGGCCTTCGCGTTCCTGACCAACCGCCCGCTGCTCTTGGAAACCTTGAACCCCAAAACCTGGCTCTTTCTCGCTCTTTCAGGGGTGGCGACCGGGCTCTCGTGGATTTGCTATTTTCGCGCCCTTCAACTGGGCCAGGCTTCGCGCGTTGCTCCCATTGACAAGCTTAGCGTGGTCATGGTGCTGGTGCTTTCCATGATTTTTCTGGGGGAACGCCTCAACATCCGCGAAGGGTGTGGCGCGGGGTTGATTGTCCTCGGCGCGCTGCTGCTGGCTTGGAAGTGATTAGCCCAGCCGCGCCACCAACTCGAAACGGTAGCGGTCATTGTAGCGGCCCCGGTTGAATTCGCGGCAGCATTTCAGGCAGGCCACGGCCCGCCGGAACGGGCGCACGCGCCGGACTTCCGCTTGACAATGGCGGCAGCGGTAAAGAATTTTGCGCACCATGCGTCGGCGCGGCAGCGGCAGTTCGTGGCAGCGTTTTTCCCCGTCGAGCCCCAAATCCGTGCAGGCTTGCCGCCACTCCGGCCCGTGGGGCTGGATGCGGCGACGCCCCACCCGGTGGCGCGCCAGCAAGTGCGCCAGTTCGTGACGCAACGTGCGGTCCACCTCTTCCATCCCAAAGGGAACCAGTCGGGGATTGAGCGAAACCGTCCATTGCATGTAATTCGCCAGCCCTGCGGTTGTCCGTAAACGGCGGTTCCAGCGGACGCGCACCAACCGGGCCAGTGCGGGACAACCGGCGGCTTCCAAAAGTTGGCGGGACGCCGTTTCCAGCGCTGCTTCGGTGAAATTGCCCTGCGGCAGCCCGGAGAGCGCCGCCACGGCCTCCTTCGGGCCGGGGTGCCCGCGACGCGGGTCTGCCTGGTGGGCAAACAGGGGGGCGACCATTCCGGCCGCCACGCTTTTGACTAAATGCACCAGTCGCACCATTGTTCTAGCCCGCCTTCCGGAATGCCAAGGTTGCCCGGGCAGGCTGTCGCGGCTCCGCCGGGAACGGAAACGGGTTCACGCCCTTTTTTGGGCACGATTTTGAGCTGCGTCTCCTCGTAGTACACGAGCGAGTTTGCAGGAATGCTCTGCTGCAAGAAAACATTGCCGCCGATGGTCGAGTTTTCACCAATGACCGTTTCGCCTCCCAGCACCGTACTGTTCGGGTAAATTGTGACATTATTTTCTACCCGGGGGTGCCGCTGGCCGCCTTTGAGGATGCGTCCCTCGTCGTCCTTCTGGAAGCTCTTCGCGCCAAGGGTCACGCCGTGATACAATTTCACGTGCGAACCGATCACGCACGTTTCGCCGATGACCACGCCGGTGCCGTGGTCGATAAAAAAATGCGAGCCGATCTGCGCGCCGGGGTGGATGTCGATGCCGGTGCGCGAGTGGGCCCATTCCGTCATCATGCGCGGGATGAGCGGCACTTTTTGCCGGTAGAGCGTGTGGGCGCACCGCTGGATGGAGATGGCTTCCAGGCACGGGTAGGCCAGGATGATCTCGTCAAAGCTGATGGAAGCCGGGTCGCCCTCGAAGGCGGCTTCCACATCGCTCCAAAGCAGTTCGCGGATGGCGGGAAAATTTTTCAGCATGGAGGCGACGAGCTGCTGCGCCTCGGTCTCCGGGCAATCCGGCCGCGCCAGCCGCAGGCTCTTGCAGACCTCCGCTTGCAGGCGGCGGGCAAAGGAGTCGATGCGGGTGCGCGTGGCGTCGGGCAGGGCGTCGGAGTGCACCACTTCCTCGTCATGGAATCCCGGGAAAAGGAGTTGCAGGAGGTCTTCGCAGAGCGCCGCGACCGCAAGCTTGGACGGCAGGTTGGAGCCGTCGATATGGTTGATCCCGCCCACCTTGCGGTAGGAGGCGAGAAGTTCGCTGACGATGTGCGGCAATTGGGAGTCCATCGCCCTCTACTAAAGCACCGCGCGCGGCGGATTTCCAGAGAAGAGATGGGACTTATAAGTCGTATAGGACCTATGAGACCTATTTGCCCCGGTAGGTGCAGCGCGCCCGGGGGGTTTCCTGGATGACGATCTCGCACAATCCGGGGCAGAGGGGCGCGAGGCGCTGCCAAATCCAGGCGCAAAGGTTTTCCACGGTCGGATTTTCCAAGCCGGGCAGCTCGTTGAGATAGCGGTGGTCGAGTTCGTCGACAATCGGGTTCACTGCCTCGCTGATCTGGCTGTGGTCGTAAAGCCAGCCCATTTCCGGGTCGATCTCGCCTTCCACGGCAATCTCCACGCGGTAGCTGTGGCCGTGCATGCGGGCGCACGGATGGCTCGCGGCCACCTTGGGCAGCGTGTGGGCGGCTTCGAAAAAGAATTCTTTGGTGAGACGGCAGACCATGATCCCTTAAACTTCGCGGCCCGCCCCCGTCTCTGTCAAGACCGCGTTCAGGGTTTCCCTGTTACTTCGACCGGAATGCCAGGCAGTCGTAGACCATGCGGTCGGGCTGGTAGGTGGAGTGGGAGCGCACCATGACATGGAAACCACGGTGTTCCGCCCGCCCGTTCTGGGCAAGGTTGGCCGTGAGTTGATCCAGCGCTTCCAATGCCAGAACGAGTTCGTTGTCCTGGCAGAGCACCACGGGGCGGGCTCCCGGGACGACCACGATGGTCAGCGGCTCCAGGCTATGGGCGACTTCCGCTGGCAATTCCTCGACCATCTCCCGCACTTCGGCATGCTTGGCTTCGAGCTGGATCATCCGCGCCTTGGCTTCCGGGGCGGTGGATTCCAGGGCGATGCTGATGGCGTCGAGCAGGGCGTGGCGGACTTCGCCCAGGTCAGTGAGGGATTTAAGATCCTGCAACGCCGGTTGGGTCTGGATCGCCTTGGCCAGCGAGGAGATTTCCTTGAGGTAAGCGTTTTTCTGCGTCTCCGGCACGAAGTACATCACCATGAGATGTACCGGCTGGCCGTCGGGTGCGCCGTAGTCGATTCCCTGCGGACTCCAACCCACGGCGCAGACTACTTCGCCGTCATGCCGCGTGCGGGCGTGGGGACATGCCCATCCCATCCCGATGCCGGTGTTGTGGGCCTTCTCCCGGGCTAGCACGTTTTCGGTGATTCCTTGGTCGACGCCGATGTCGGGGATGGCCTCGATCAAGGCGGCCAGGTATTCAAGCGCGCGGTTCTTGTGGTTGTCGGGCAATTCGATCAACCGGCCTTCCTGGAGTGCGTCGAGAAGTGTTTTCATGGGATGAAGAAGAGGGAAGAGGGACGCAGATTTTTTGGTTCGCGCAAAGGACGCAAAGAAAAAGAGAAGGACTTGGCAAAATCAGTCTTTTTCCTGATTTCCTGAGTTCCTGATTGTCTTCTCCTGAGTTCCTGAGTGCCAGATTGCATTTTAATCAATTCCATATTTTCCGTGGAACCAGACTTTGACGTAGTGCGTCATCACGGAGTAGGTGAGGAGGAATCCGCCGATCCACGCCCAGTACATCGGGGGCAGCGGCACGAAGCCGAAGTAGCTGGCAAACGGCGAGTAGGGCAACGCCGCGCCAATGGCCATGACCACAAAGGTTGTTAGCAAAAGGAACGGGCTGGCAATGCTCTGGATAAAGGGAATGCGCCGGGTGCGGATGATGTGGACGATGAGCGTCTGCGTGAGCAGGGATTCCACAAACCAGCCGGTGTGGAAGAGCGAGGCGGCGTAAGTGTCATCCGGTTTCACCGCTCCGGCAAAGCGCGACGCGAGTTCCGCCGGTGCGGCCAGCCCAAAGACGTCATGGCACTTGAAGAAATAGAGCATCAGGAAGAACGTGGCGTAGTCGAAGATGGAACTCATCGGCCCGATGAAGATCATGAAGCGGCGGATGTTGTCGATGTTCCACTTGCGCGGGGTGCGCATGTATTCGTCATCGACATTGTCTGTAGGTATGCCTACCTGAGAGGCGTCGTAGAGGAGGTTGTTGACGAGGATTTGGATGGAAGCCATCGGCAGGAAGGGCAGGAAGTAGCTTCCTCCCACCACGCTGAACATGTTGCCGAAGTTGGAGCTGGCCCCCATGCGGATGTATTTGATGATGTTGCCAAAGACCTTGCGCCCTTCCAGGATGCCGTCTTCAAGCACCAGCAGGCTCTTTTCGAGCAGAATGATGTCGGCGGATTCCTTGGCGACATCCACGGCCGTGTCCACTGAGATGCCCACGTCCGCCACGCGCATGCTCGGGGCGTCGTTGATGCCGTCGCCCATGTAGCCGATCACGTGGCCGCGTTTTTGCAGGGCGATGATGATGCTCTCCTTCTGCGAGGGGGAGAGCCGGGCGAAGACGCTGGTTTTTTCCGCCAGTTCACCCAGCGCTTCTTCGCTCAGGCCGATCAGGCGGTCGCCGGTGATGATCTCTCCGCATTCGAGATCGACGTCCTTGCAAATTTTGCGCGTTACCAGCGCGTTGTCGCCGGTGAGGATCTTGGTTGCGACGCCCACTTCGGCAAGTTGCGCAATCGCCTTGGCGGCGGAACCCTTGGGCGGATCGAGGAAGGCGATGTAGCCGAGGAGAATCAGATCGCTCTCGTCGGCCACGGAGAAAACCGTCTTGGTCTGCGGAAATTCACGGTAGGCGATCCCCAGCACGCGGTAGCCGTCGCGGCTCAACTCCTCGTATTCCTCCAGCAGATCGTTCTTGATGAGGTCGATCATCAGATGCACCTCGTCGTCCACCTGGTAATGGGTGCAGCTCTTGTAGATGTCCTCCACCGCGCCTTTGCAGATGAGCACGTGGTCGCCTTCGTAATCGACCACCACCGACATGCGCTTGCGTTGGAAATCGAAGGGGATTTCATCGACTTTTTTGCAGTTGCGCTCCACGTCCAGGTCGGAGTGGGAGAGCACCGAGCGATCCAGCAGGTTGCGCAGTCCCGTCTGGTAGTAGCTGTTCATGTACGCGTAGCGCAGGACGTCCTCGCTGTCGCGGTTGGTGACATCCACCGATTTTTCCAAAATGACGCGGTCTTGTGTGAGCGTGCCGGTCTTGTCGGTGCAGAGAATGTCGATCGCGCCGAAGTTCTGGATGGCGTTGAGCCGCTTGACGATCACCTTCTTGCGCGACATGGCCATCGCGCCTTTGGAGAGGTTGACCGTCACGATCATCGGCAGCATCTCGGGCGTGAGCCCCACGGCCACCGAGAGGCCGAAGAGGAGCGCCTCCGCCCAGTCGTGCTTGGTGATCCCGACAATCAGGAACACCACGGCAACCATCACCACCATGAAACGGATCATCAGCCAGGTGAACCCGGCAATGCCCCGGTCAAAACTCGTCTCCACCCGCTCCCCGGAGAGCTTCTCTGCGATGGCTCCGAAATGGGTTTTGCTGCCGGTGTTGACCACCAACCCCCGCGCGGTGCCGCTCAAGACGTTGCTGCCTTGGAAACAGGCGTTCTGCAATTCAATCAAGCCCCGTCCGGCCACGTCTGCCGCTTCCGCGCTTTTTTCCACCGGCATGGATTCGCCGGTGAGCGAGGATTGGCTGACAAAGAAATCCTTGGCGCTCAACAAGCGCAAGTCCGCCGGGATAATCGCCCCGGCATTGAGCACCACGATGTCTCCCGGCACGATGTCTCCGATGGGCAGGTCGGCTTCCACGCCGTCGCGGATCACCGTGCAATCCGTCTGCACCATGGCTTGGAGTTCCTCCACGGCCTTGCTGGAACGGTGTTCCTGCACATAGGCGAGCCCGACGCTCAGGATGATCATTGCGCCGACCACGATGGCCGAACGGTAATCGCCCATCAGCAAGGCTACGACGCAGATGACCAGCAACTGAATGACCAGGGGGTTTTTGCACCGCTGCAAAAGCTCCATCACCAAGCCCAGTTCTTTCTTGTGGCTCAGGAGGTTGGGGCCAAACTTTTCGCGCGCCGCCTCCACCTCATCAGCCGAAAGGCCGTTCTCACTTACGCCCAGATTGCGCAACGCCTCCTCCGGCGCGCATTTGCATAAATCCACCAGCCTTCTTTCATCCTCGGAGACAGAAGTCGAAGCCGCTTTGGCCGCCTTTAGAAAGACGGTGGGATGGATTTTGCCTAGAATAGTTCGAAACATAAAAAAAACGCGCGCGAAAACGCCCCCGGTTTCGATCTCTGAGATACGCTCGATTGTCAAGAGTCGAACGCCGGAAGGGCAAGATTCGCGCCTTTTTTTGCAATTTTGCCCGGAATAAAGAGAATCAGGAAACCAGGAAGACAGGAAAAGGGCGCAGCAAATCAACTATTCTGAAAAACGGTATCCTATCCCTGCAAAACAAGCATTCTACAGATGCCTCTTCTGTCTTTTTTCCTGATTTCCTGAGTTCCTGATAGATTTCAAATGCGTTTGCCTTGGAAAATCCGCAATTCGGTCTTGTCGAGCGGCCTCTGGGTGAGCATGCTTGAGGTTTCTTTCTTATGGACGTTCCAAAAGTTCTCGTTGCCGATCCCATTTCCGAACGCGGTGTAGCCGAGCTGGCCGCAGGCGGAGCCCTTGATGTCACTGTGAAGACCGGTCTCAAAGAGGACCAGCTTCTCGAAATTATCGGAGAATTCTCCGGCTTGGTCGTTCGCAGCCAGACGAAGGCCACGGCGCGCCTTCTTGCCGCTGCGACCAAACTGCGCGCCATTGGCCGCGCGGGCGTCGGCGTGGACAACGTCGATGTCGATGCCGCCACCAAGGCGGGCATCATCGTCATGAACACCCCCGGCGGGAGCACGATCTCCACTGCCGAGCACGCTTTCTCCCTCCTCATGTCCCTGGCCCGGAACATCCCGCAGGCCCACGCCACCATGAAGGCCGGGAAGTGGGACCGCAAAAAGTTTGAGGGAACCGAACTTCACGGCCAAACCCTCGCCGTTGTCGGCATGGGCCGCATCGGCACCGAAGTGGCCAAACGCGCCCTGGCCTTCGGCATGACCGTCCTCGCCTACGATCCGTATCTCTCCGCCAGCCGCGCCACTGCCTTGCAGGTGGAGTTGGTTGAAAAATTGGACGATCTTCTTCCCCGCGCGGACTTCATTACCCTGCACATGCCCTCCACGCCGGAGACGCACCACATTCTCAATGCCGAGCGGATCGCCAAGACGAAAAAAGGGGTGCGCATCATCAATGCGGCGCGCGGCGAACTCATCGAGACCGCCGCCCTTGTGGAAGCCCTGCAAAGCGGGCAAGTGGGCGGAGCCGCCATCGACGTCTACGAAGTGGAGCCGCCGCCCGCGGAATTCCCGCTGCGCGACCTCCCCAACGTCATCCTCACCCCGCACCTCGGCGCCTCCACGGCGGAAGCCCAGGAGAACGTCGGCATCGAAGTCGCTCAGGCGATCCGCGCCGCGCTGCTCGAAGGCGAAATTCGCAACGCCGTCAACATGCCCAGCATCGATGCCAAGACGCTCGCTTCCATTGGCGGCCTGATCGACCTCGGCGACAAGCTGGGCCGGTTCCTCTCGCAGATCGCTCCCAAGCGCGCCGAGAACCTCAACATCGCCTACAGCGGCAAGATGGCCGACCTGAACACCACGCCGGTCAGCCGCGCCACGCTCAACGGCTTCCTCAAGGCGGCGGGCGGCAGCGACGTCAATATCGTCAATGCCCCGGCCTTTGCTGAAACTCTCGGCCTCAAGACCACCGAAACGCGCCTGAGTGCGCAGGGGGATTTCACGGAATTGATGGAAGTCTCCGCCAACAACAACGGCAACACGGTTTCCGTGGCGGGCACGTTCTTTGGCAATCAAGCGCGCATCGTCCAGATCAACGGGCGGTATGTGGAAGCCAAACCCTCGGGCGTCCTGCTGCTGGTGGAAAACACGGATCGCCCCGGCATGGTTGCGCTCTTCGGCGGCATTTTGGCCAAGCACAACATCAACATTGCGGGGATGTCCCTGAGCCGCAACCAAGAAGGGGGCGTGGCTCTCACCGTGCTCAACCTCGACCAGTTGCCCGACCAGACGGTGCTCGACGCGCTCCAAGCCGTCGAAGGCATCCGCTCGGCAAAAGCGATTGTGTTGTAAGGCACTTTCCCAGTCGGTTTTTCAGAGGGGTTCCGGTTTGCCGGAGCCCCTTTTTTACATCTCCGGGCGGCAGAGTGCCGCGTACCAGTCGATCAAGGCCGGGCCGCACAGAATCCAGAGCAGCGCGCCCACGGCGAGATACGGGCCAAAGGGAATGCGCCCCGAGGCGTCGCGCCGCCCGGCTAAAATAAGCGCCACGCCCGCCACCGCTCCAATGGCCGATGCGGAGCCGATGGTGAACAGCACCGCCTTCCAGCCCAAGAATGCGCCGATGCACGCGATGAATTTGACATCGCCAAAACCCATCGCCTCGCGGGGAACCACGATGGAGCGCACCTTGCCTGTGATGGTTGTCAGGGTGTCCAGAAGCATCTCGCGCTCTGGAAGGATAAGCCGGTTGTAGAAGAAGCGGAGGGTGGTGGTTTCCTCCAGCGGTTGGTCGTCTAGGCACGGCGCTTCGGTCTCCATGACGAGTTGATCTTTCTCCCGCGAAAAGATGTCGCTCCAAAGCATTTTTTCTTCGTCCACGGCAAATTCCGCATCCTCGCCTTGGCGCGTCCAGCGGAACTCCGCCGGGGGATCGAATTTCAGCGTCTTCCTGCCGAACGCCAGCTTCCCGGCCTCCACCACGCCCCAGAGCAGCAGGTATCCCGCGCCTGCTCCCACCGCCGACCAGAGCAGCCCCATCCAGTGCGATTCTTGATCCATCAAACCGGGGAGCGCGAAGCTGAAAACCAATCCGGCTGCCGCCCCTCCGAGCGTCAATTCGTCCGGGATGATAAAATGATCAAGATCGATAAACGTCGCCGCAATCAAGAGGCTCACCAGCACCCAAAGCGGCAGGACGAGGTTCAGGGTGTTTGCGTTCACGCACTGGTTCCAGAGCGCCAAAAAAAGTCCCGCCGTCAGGAGTTCCACGGCGAAATAGCGGAAGGCGATGGGCGCGCCGCATTGGGCGCACTTTCCACGCAGCAGCAGCCAGGAAAAGAGCGGGATGTTTTGATGCCACGGAATCTGCGCCTTGCAATGCGGACAAAAGGAGCGCTTGGGCTCGTTCACGCTCAGCCCGGCGGGAAGCCGGTAGATCACCACGTTAAGGAAGGAACCGATCACCGCGCCCAGAAGGAACGCGAAAATCTGAAAAAGCGTGAGGCCGGAGAGGGAGTGCACAGGAGGAATCAATGGCGAAAGCGCCGCTCAAGTCAACTGCGGAAACACGCTTTTCCTAGGGGAATCCACGAACTGATAAAGATGTTTCAAAAGAACCAAACAAAAACTTTGCGCAAAAGCGAAAAGCGTCCTAACTAATCTGGTATGCCCGACAAGAACGAGCCCGAAAAAATGTGGGACGAGTACGATTGGGAGCGTTTTCTCCAGCAGCAAGACCTGAAAACCGAGAGGTATATGGAGTTGCTGGAGAAATACGTGGATGATCCCGACCGCGACCAAATCATTGCACGGGAGATGGGATGGCCGGATCCCGTGGAGGGCGAAGACTTTGACTGGGAGGAACTCTCCTTCGAGGCCAGCAGCGAAGACGCGGGCTTTGAGGAAGAGGCATGCGAAGAGGTGGAGGAAGCGGACATGGAGGGCATCCCGGAAAGCTTTGAGCTCCACCCTCTCTACCAGGCCAGCTTTGCGCTGACGGTCTGGATTGATCAGATTTTCGACGAGCACGAGGAGCTACAGAACCACCCCTCTGCGGTGAAGCTCTCCACCAATAGCGCCGTGGCCAGCGCCAAGCTTGCCGCCGCGTTGAGCGATGACGACGCGGAGGAGATCGGGATGACCATCGCCTACCTCAAGCGCGCGCTCAAGGCCATCAGCAACGCCATCGATGCGAACCTGGTTTTTGTTGAGGAAGCCAAGCTCAGCAGCCACCGCCGCCGCCAGCTTCACGCGCGGCTCTTCCATGTGCGCGACGGCATCATTGAGCTGATGGGCGATTACCGCACCGAATGGCGTCGGCGCCACGGACGGTAGAGCAGTTTCGGGTTAATTTGGCGCAATGATCTGAGAGCGCCGTGGGTTGGTGCGGGGCTTTTTGAGCGCCGCGGCTGTATTTTTAATACTGCCCCTGAAAAACGGTTCGCACCTACGGTGCAAGTGAGCTCGAAATGCACCGCAACGGCCCACGCCGCCGAAGAGCATGCGACAAATTAACCCGAAACTGCTCTAACGGAAGTTTCCGCCCGCGGCTCTATTTCACGAGGGTGATGACGGCGGATTGGCCGATGTTCCCCGCAGCATCGTACGCGTAGGTTTGCAGGGTGTGATTGCCTTTGCTGAGTTGTGACGTGTACCAAATGAACGTGAGGGCGGAAGGCAGGCTGTTTGCGGAGGCCACGCCAGCAAGGACGCCATCGAGGTAGATCTCCAGTTTGGTTGCCCGGACGTTGTCGGTGCAGGTAACAGAAACAGATTGGTAGGGGGAAGCGATTGTGGAACCGTTTGCGGGTGAGGTGATGGCTGTGACGGGGGCCACCGTGTCGGCTGCGCTGTTTTTGACCGTCACGGAAACCGAAGCGGTGCCGACATTGCCCTTGGCATCGTAGGCGCGGGCTTGCAGCGTGTGGGTGCCGTTTGCGTAGGAAAGCGTGTTGAGGGGGAAAACGGCAGAAGCGCTGCCGCTTTGCGCGATGAGTTTCGCATCAACATAAAGCTCAACGCGGGTGACGCCCACATTGTCGGTGGCTTTCACGCTCACGTTTGTGGTGCCCGATATGGTGCTCCCATTGCCGGGGGAGAGGAGGGTGGCGACGGGCGGGATGGTATCTGTGGTGGTGTAGGTCTTCGCCGCAGAGACAGCGCGCAAGGCGTTGACGCGACCATTCCCGTAATAGATGTCCGGGCCTGATGTGCCAAGGTCGTCGCAGTTTTTGAGCAAAAGATCGACCAGTTGCGCATTGGTCAGGCTTGGGTTTGCCGAGGCCATGAGAGCAAGAATGCCCGAGGTCACAGGAGCGGAGAAAGAGGTGCCGCTCCAGAGCCCATAACCATTGCTGCCGCTCAATGTCATAATGTTTTCGCCGGGGGCGCAAACATCAATGTAGCTGCCGTAGTTTGACCAGCTCGGGCGCGTATCCGAGGCGTTCGTGGCGGCGACGGAGACGACGTTGTTGCACGCCGCCGGATAGACCAGGACGCTGTTGCCGTTGTTGCCTGCGGAGGCCACGACGATGCATTGTTTGCTCCAGGCGTAATTGATCGCATCCTGCAAGGTTTGTGAGAAGGAGGTGCCTCCCAGGCTCAGGTTGATGATGCGTGCGCCTTGGTTTGCGGCGTAAGTAATGCCTTGGGCGATGGCGGAATAGCTGCCCGAGCCGTTGGCGTCGAGCACGCGAACGGGCAGGATCGAGTTTGCCCATGCGACGCCCACTACGCCGAGGTTGTTATTGGCGTCCGGGGAAATGGTTCCGGCAACTGCGGTTCCATGGCCATTCTGATCCACCGGATTGGCGTTGTTTGCGACGAAGTCCCAGCCGTTGGTGAGGACTTTGCCTGCCAGATCGGGATGCGAGGGGTTCACGCCGGAATCCACCACCGCGATGATGACATTTGAGCCGCCGGTGGTGATGTCCCATGCGGCGGGTGCCTGGATTTTTGCCAGGTGCCATTCCTGGCCTTGCGTAAAGAGCGGGTCGTTCACCGTGGCGTGCGCTTTGGCCACGCCATCGACCTCCACATATTGCGTGTCACTCTGGTTTTGCAGCCCGGCGATTAATTGGCTTGCTTGGGCGGCGGGGACGGTGATGATTCTGGCGTTGATCTCACGAACCGTGCCGCGCTCGCGCCCGCCGTGCGCTGCGAGGGTTGCACTATAAGGCACGTCTGCGATGGGCGTTTTGCGTTTGACGATAATCTGAACTTCCGCCGGAGCCGGCAGAGCCAAGGCGCTTTGGCAGAAGCCAAGAGCCAAAAGAGGGAAAAGAATTTGCACCGCCGTAAGGGAGACGCGATTGAAAAGCTCGAGGGAAATTTTCATGGCATGATTATGAGAAATTATGAACGTGAGTCAATGAATTAGCAGCAGTAAACGTAATGGATGGAATGATAGCATAAGGGATGCCACTTCTCTGGCGGTAACGCGCTTTGTGGGGCGGATCTATTCGCTATGCCCCCTTCGGGTTGCCCGACTTGAGCGCGTGATCAAGCGCTTTTTCCAGGTCAAACTTCTTGAGCAGGGCCGCAATTTGCGGGTCGTTGGCAACGCGGATGATCTTCTCGTTCTTGAGCAACTGGAGGATCTGCCCCTGCTGCACGATGCGCAGGATCTCCGGGTCGTCACGCAACGCTTGAATTTCGGGCCGTGTGGCCAGTTCCATGGCTCCGGGAAAGCTTAAAAAGCGGGTCACCGCATTCGGGTCGGAAAGAATGCGCCCCATTTTGTTGGCAATGGCATAGCTTTTCTTGGGGACGGGATCGATGGCTTGCAGAATTTCGCCGGGCAGATTGTGTTCCAGCGATGTTTTCAACTCCGCAACCAGGGCGAGAACCGGGGCGCTTGGGAAAATGCCCGGTTTCTGCGCCGTAGTGCCGGGTGTTGCATGTCGCGGCTTGGAGACCATTGCCGTTGGGGCGGGCTTGGCTTCCACGATGCCGCCGAGGAACCGAATGGCATCCGCGCAGAGCAGCAGCAGCACCAGCCCGAAAGCGATCCCCATCAGCGCACCCGTGACGCCGTAGAAGAACCAGACGAGCCCCATGTCCTGGTGGGCGGTGCGTTTGAAAAGGATGCCGCCGACAAGGCAGATGAAAAGATACGCCAGCAAGCCCAGGCCCACGCCGCCAATGCAGCTCAGGATAAAATCCGGATACCCCAACGGGCGCAGAAACGGAACGGCAAACCCGCCTGCAAAAAGCCCCGTGGCGTAAGCCGCCGCCAGCGCGCCAAACCGGACGATCTGCCGGACCAGACCCAGCCGCCAGCCTTTGATGGCTTGGTAGCCCAGAATCACCGCCGTGAAACTCAGGAGAATGAGCGAACCGCGATCCATAGGAAGCTAAACCCTCCCGCATTGCCCGCGTTGGCGCAAGGCGTGGTCGCACAACACCAGGGCCGCCATGGCTTCCACAATGGGGATGGCGCGCGGCAGCACGCACGGGTCATGCCGACCGCGTGCGGCCAACTCGGTTTCCTCGCCTGTGACGGTGACGGTCGCTTGGGCGCGGGTGATGGTGGGGGTCGGTTTGAAAGCGATGCGGAAGAAGATGTCTTCGCCGTTGCTGATGCCGCCTTGGATGCCGCCCGAGTGGTTCGTGGTGGTGCGCACGCGGCTTTCGCGCAGCACAAACGGGTCGTTGTGCTGGCTGCCGGTCATCCGTGTTCCCGCAAAACCGCTCCCGATCTCAAAGCCCTTGGTGGCAGGCAGGCTCAGCATCGCCTTGGCAAGGTCGGCTTCGAGTTTGTCGAAGACCGGCTCGCCCAAACCGGGCGGCACGCCGCGCAGGACGCACTCCACCACGCCGCCTACGGAATCGCCTGCGGAACGCATCTCTTTGATCAGCTCAATCATGCGCGGCACGGCTTCGGGATCAGGGCAGCGGACGATGTTGTTCTCGACCTGCTCAAAAGTGACCGTGGCGGGATCGACAGCGGCTTCGATTGCGTGGATCGCCTTGACGTAGGCGACAATTTCGAGTCCCGGCGCAAACGTGGCGAGCACCTTTTTCGCGATTGCCCCCGCAGCGACGCGGCCAATGGTTTCGCGAGCGGAAGCGCGTCCGCCGCCCTGCCAGTTGCGGATGCCGTATTTGGCCTGCGTGGTGAAATCCGCGTGCGAGGGCCGGAACATGGTCTCCATTTCGCGGTAGGCCTCGGGCCGCGCGTCCTGGTTGAGGACGGAGATGGCGATGGGCGAGCCGAGGGTCTTGCCTTGAAAAACGCCCGAGAGAATGGTGCAGGCATCGGCTTCATGGCGCGGGGTGGTGATTTCGCTCTGGCCGGGCTTGCGGCGGTCCAGGTCGCGCTGGATGTCGGCCTCGCACAAATCAAGCCCCGGCGGGCAGCCGTCAAGGACGACCCCGACGCCGCCTCCGTGCGATTCGCCCCAGGTGGAGATGCGGAAGAGTTGGCCGAACTGGCTGGACATATGCCTGCCATCAAAGCAGCCCAGAGGCGTTTGCGCCACTCAAAAGCGTCAACAAGAACGGGTTGACAAAGAGAAAATCTGCATAAATTAAAAGACAAGGGGCGTTCTTATGGGCATAGTGGAAACCCTGATGCCCGTTTAAGGGTATCGCCTGCCGCTGCGTATGATTCATTCTCCTACACCCTATGACCAACGTCCCTCCTTCTCTGAGGGATTTGGAGCCAAGTCCGGCCGTACCGTTGCCACGGAGAAGATTGAGGTGGAGCATAAGCTGTTCTTCCTTGATCTCCAAGAAAACGCCCGGGGCCGGTTTTTCAGGCTTACCGAAGATGCCGGAGGCCGCCGCTCCACGGTCATTCTCCCTCTAGAGGAAGCCCGCGCCTTCAGTGAGACGCTCAAGCGAATCATCGTAGCCGTGCCCTGAGCGTCCTTCTGCGACGCAAACCCGATTATAGCGTTTCTGGGAATTTCCGAAACGCAAAAGGTGGATTGTGCGCTCCGCGCGCGATTCCGGGGGTGGGCGTTGCAACCATAAGCAGCTCGCTGCGCTTGATGTGCTTTGGAAAATCGCCCGCGGAGCGGTCGATCCACCGCCCTCTTCCGCAGAGGGGCTGGGGATTCGGAAATTCTTTTTGAGATGCTCTACTTCCCCGCCCGCGCCAGGGCTGAGACCTGGCGGTATTGCTCGCGGAAGCGGTCGCAGAGCTGCTTGGAGAGGCGCGTTTGGTCGATTTTCTGCGCGGAACTCAACGCCGGTTTGAGAAGGGTGGTGGCGGTGGCGTAATCGACGGCGCTTACGTCATCAAACAACGCGGTGGCTTGTGGCGGGAATCCGGCGGCAATGAGCGCCGTCCACGCTTCGCGCAACTCTTCGTGCGGGTCGATGGCCATGGTGCGGATCACGAAGGAGATCGTCCGGAAAAGCGCGGCAGTCCCTTCTGGACGATAGGGCGGGTTTTCCTGCGCCCATGCAAACGGGTTGACGTCGGGATCGGAGCGCAGCGGCTCGAATTCCGGCGCATAGAGTTCCGGGAGAATGGGGAGCCGCCGCAGCGCGTATTTTTGCGGGCCGCCCGGGGTGCCGACTTTCCAGTTCCAGAGCTTCTGCCCCTCCGGCGAGAGGACAAACGCGATGAATTCGCGGGCAAGGGCAGGGGAGGGGGCGCCCCGGAGCATTCCGATGGGGTCTGCGCCGAAGCTTGAGCCGCCCACGGGGGTGAAATAGTGCAGGCGCGAGGTCCCATCAGGCCGTCGCACTGCTTCGCTTTGGAAGCGCCCGTAGAAATCAATCGCCATCCCTGCTGCCGCGTCGCCGGATTCCACGTCCCAGACGATCCGCGTGGCCGAGTCGGAGAAATAGCGCGCGTTGGCCGCGATGCGCCGGATGAGCCGCAAGGCCCGCTTCCAGCCTTCCACCGGGTCGCCCCCCGCCTCGGCAATCTGCTGTTGGATCAACATTTCAAAGGCTTTGGCGGCGGAGCCGCTTTGTGTGGGATCGGCCAGCGCGACGGCTCCCGAGAGCTTCGGTTCAGCCAGGTCGCTCCAATGTCGCGGCTCGGATGTGAACCCCATGCGGGCCAGCGCGTCTGTGTTATAGCAAATGCCGAAGGCCGAGAGCGCCGCGCCGACCCAGCGGTTTTGCGGATCCCAATACGGCTCGCCGCCCACCATTTTTGGGATGGTTTTTAAAGCGTCGAGTTTTCCAAAGGGAATCAACCTCCCGGCGGCGGCTTGCTGGATGTAGTCAAAGCTGCCGCCGCCGAAAAAAAGGTCGATGCCGATGCCATACCCGGAGTCCAGGAACGCCTTGCGTGCGCGGGCGGCGAGGGTGGCGTCACCGGGAGCGACTTTGGGATTATCAAACGCCGCCTGCACTTCCGCGTTCCACGGCTGATGCAGGCGGGTTTCCCATTCATACTGGAAGGCTCCGAGATACGCCGAGGCCAGGTAGCGGGCGATCTCACTGGTGCCTCCTGGCGTGCGCCAGTCGAGGTGCACCCGCCGTCCCGTGCGTTGGAAATGCGCCGCCGTAAAGGCGCGGTCGAATTCATAGCGCACGGCTTCATTGTGGGGGCTGACGATGACGAGCGTCTCGTCTGCCTTTGCGGAAACTCCGCTTCGCGAACGCAACGCCACGGGGAGGATGATCACCGCGACGAGGGCTGCAACGACCCAGAGGCTCTGTTTAAGCATCGAGGGCATGGGGTAAAACGACGACGTCCTCCGGCGCGACACGCAGGGTGCAGGGCCCCTCGGCGGCAATGGCGCGCGGGTTCATTTCGTAAACTTTGAGCGGCAGGCCGGCGACCCCCACCCGGTATTGCGCCATCTCACCCAGGTAAATGGATTCCTCGATTCGCCCGGGCACGGTATTGGTCTCCGCCGTTTGATGGGAAAACCTCCACGCTTCGGGCCGGATGGAGAGCGTCACACGGTCGCCGGGTTGGAAGCCTTCCGTGCAGCCCGCCGCTTCAAACCGGAGCGCTCCGGCAGTGGCGACAAGACCTCCGGCGCTGATTGAGGCCACCTCGGCTTCCAGAAAATTCGTTTCGCCCACGAAATCCGCCACAAACCGGCTCGCCGGGCGGCGGTAAATGGCATCGGGCGTTCCCACCTGGCAGACGCGCCCGGCGTGGAGCACCGCCACGCGGTCGGCGATGGAAAGCGCCTCCTTTTGGTCGTGGGTCACGTAAACCGCTGTCAGCCCGGCTTCCTTGCAGATGCGGCGGATTTCCGTGCGCATCTCCAGCCGCAGCTTGGCGTCGAGGTTGGAGAGCGGTTCGTCCAAAAGCAGGCACCGGGGCCGCACCACCAGCGCGCGCGCCAAGGCCACCCGCTGCTGCTGACCGCCGGAAAGCTCGTGGATGCCGCGTTGGGCAAAGCCTTCCATGCGCACCGAAGCCAGCGCCTCGGCCACCCTGCGGTGCCGTTCGTCGCGCGAGGTGCCCAGTTCTTCCAGCCCGAACGCCACGTTTTCCGCCACGGTTTTGTGCGGCCAGAGGGCGTAGTTTTGAAACACCATGCCGGTGCGCCGAAGGTGGGCCGGGAGCCGGGTGACGTTGTCTTCGCCAAACCAGATCGCCCCCGCATCCGGCACGCAAAATCCCGCCAGGCAGCGCAAGAGCGTTGTTTTGCCGCAACCGCTGGGGCCGAGCAGGAAAAAGATTTCGCCCGGCTCGATCCGCAGATCGACGGCATCCAGCGCCGGGACATTCCCGTAGGATTTGCTGAGTTGCTCGATGCGTATGCCGATCATGAGGGCAATATGGGAAAAAGCGGGGCGGGATACAATGCGGAACTGGGGCTATAGGTCCTATGGGTCTTTTAAGACCTATGGGACTTATGGAGCCGCAAAACCCTGCAAACAATCCCCTTTCTTCTTCGGGCGATTTGCGCCATACTTCCTTCAATAACCTGTCATATGATCCAGCGCGATTATCTTATCGTCGGCGCAGGCATCGGAGGCGCGACGGTGTGCGAGTCCCTGCGGGAATACGATCCCAAAGGAACCGTCACGCTTGTCGGTTATGAATCCGCGCTTCCCTACCACCGTTCCCGTTTGTTCTCGACCGTGCTGGCGGGGGATGATCCCAAGGCTCTAAAGAAGCTCTATTGCCACCCTCCCGAGTGGTATGCCAAGAACCATATTGAACTGCGCCTGGAGACGCTGGTCACGCAGGTTAACCTCGCCCGCAGGATTGCCGTCCTGAGCACCGGTCAGGTGATTGAATTCCGCAAATGCTGCCTCGCGATGGGCAGCCGCGCCCGGCGTCCCCAGGTGGCGGGCGCCAATCTCGGCAAGATCCTTTACCCGCGCAACCTGCGCGATGTTCTGGCGCTCAAGGAGATGATCGCGCAGGAGAAGCATGTTTTCATTATTGGGGGCGATTTTGTTGCCGCCGAAGCCGCTGCCGTCCTGTGCGCGCTTGGGCTCAAGGTGACGCTGCTTTGCAGCCAACCCGCGCTTTGGAGCCAATGGCTCGACCCGGAGACGGCCCGGTGGCTCACTGAATATTTTGCCGAAAAAGGGGTGCCGCTCCTGCACGAAACGCTCAACGGTTTTGAGGGCAAGACCGTCCTGCGCAACATCCAGACCAAAAGCGGCAACCGGATTGCGGCGGATCTGGCGATCTTTGCCGGGGGCGTGGAGCCCAACCTCGGGCTCGTCGCCAACACTCCGCTGGGCAGCCCCAACGGCACGCCGGTCAATGACTGCCTGGAGACCGACGAAAAGGGGATCTACGCCGTGGGGGACATCGCCCTCTATCCCGACGCCATCTTCGGGAGCGTGCGTCGCAGTGAATACCCGGAGATCGCCCTCGCGCAGGCGCGCATCGCCGGGGCGAACCTCACTGGCAAAAAACGGCAGCACTTCAGGGCACTCCCGCACCACACCGTCACCGTTTTTAGTCTTCGGTTTGATTTTGTCGGGGACTTCAGCCTCGCGCCGGTTCGGTATGAAATCGAAGGCGAACACGCCAAGCGCCACTTCACCGCCCGCTATTACCAGGGGCCGAAACTCATGGGCGTGGTTCTCTGCAACCAGTCGCCCGAGGCGGTGGAAGCCGCCAAGGCGGAAGTGATTCTGGCGCACAAGCATTAAGGTGGCAAAGTGGCGAGGCCTGAACTTGCTTCCCCTCCGCCGTCCCATTAGCTTTCAGCGCAACCCATGAACCGCGCCACGCTCCAAGACACCCTTGCCCAATTGCAGACCCGGCCCACCAAGAGCCTCGGGCAGAATTTTCTCCACGACGAAACCGTCGCCGCGTGGATCGTCAATCAACTCGATCTCCAGCCCGAGGATCACCTGGTGGAAGTCGGCCCCGGTCTTGGCGCACTCACGGAATTCGCCGTGGAACAGTGCCGCTCCACCACGCTCATTGAAAAGGACGGGCGGTTGGCCGAGTTTCTCAAGGAACGGTTTCAGGAGAAATCCAACGTCGAGGTGCTCCACATGGACGCGCTCGATTTTGACCTGCGGAAACTCTTCCCCCACGGCCCCACCAAGGTGCTGGGCAACCTTCCTTACTACGTCTCCAGCCAGGTGCTCTTTGCCTTCACCGCCGATCCCTCGCCGGTGGGACGCCTCGTTTTTACCCTGCAAAAAGAGATGGCTGAACGGCTCTCCGCCGAGCCCTCCACCAAGGAATACGGCGCGATTACCCTGATCGTCGGGCGGCGCTGGCGCGTTCGCTACGTGCGCACTCTGCCGGGAAGCGTCTTTTTGCCCGCTCCCAACGTCGAGAGCGGCGTCATCGTCCTCACTCCGCGCGACCCAAGCGAACTCCCGGACTGCGACGGGCGGCTTTTCAACCGGCTCGTCAAAGAAGGTTTTTCCCAACGCCGCAAGATGCTGCGCAAGATGTTGGCGAATCATCAACTGGACTGGCCCGCGCTCTGCGCCGCTATCGGTGTGGAGGAGACCGTGCGCGGCGAAGCCCTCTCGCTGCGCCAATGGGTGGAACTCACCCGGTTTGTGGAAAACGCCACCGACCCCGAGAAATTCCACGCCAAGGCGCAGGATGTGCACGGCGAAATCTTTGACGTCGTCGATGACGAAAACCGTGTCATCGGCCAGGAAACCCGCAGCAAGGTGCACACGCAGAAGTTAAAGCACCGGGCGGTTCACATCCTCGTCTTCAACTCCAAGGGCGATCTCTTTTTGCAAAAGCGTTCCCGTTACAAAGATGCGAATCCCGGCAGATGGGATTCCAGCGCTGCCGGACATGTGGAGGCCGGTTGCGATTACGCCGAAACGGCAGCCCGCGAGTTGCAGGAAGAACTCGGCGTGAGCGCTCCGCTGGAACTGATCGGCAGCCATCCGGCCAGCCGGGAAACGGGTTGGGAATTTGTGCAGGTCTTCCGGGCCGAACACAATGGCCCCTTCACGTGGCCGCGCGCGGAGATCGAAAGCGGGCTCTTCTTCCCCGTCGAACTCCTCGACCGCTGGACCGCCGCCCGCCCGCAGGATTTTTCAAAAAGCTTTCTGGCCTCCTTTGGTCTGTGGAGGGATGGGAAGAAGACGATAGAGGATAGGTTATAGAGGGGGGAAAAATAGAGTGGGGGAGATAGAGGGGGAAATCTGCGAACCCGAAGGGTTCCCAGACAATAGCCGGGGGTCGAGCGCAGCGACACCCCCGGTTTGCAAAAGCCATTACCTCACCCCAACGGGGTGGCAGAAAAAAGAGACTCCACGCTCTCTGCCACCCCGTTGGGGTGAGGCGCGTTGCGGGCAATGTTCCGGTGGTGTCGGCGCGCCAGTGCGCGCCTCAACCACCGGCTATTGTCTGGAAACCCTTCGGGTTAGCTTATCCGCGTAAAAAATCATACCTAGAGCATTTTACAAAAA
>SESG01015245.1_pt1 | contig 24422 bp, 19 predicted proteins | sample 3171421 | NCBI WGS metagenome assembly SESG01 (sample SAMN10866946, study PRJNA518727) | freshwater metagenome | biome: subpolar coniferous forest; feature: holomictic lake; material: water; isolation source: holomictic Lake 227, 6 m and 8 m depth | place: Canada: near Kenora, Ontario | collected...
ATTCAAAACGGTGAGGGGTTTGGGATAGGCTCTCCCTCCCCTTCAAGGGGAGGGCCGGGGAGAGGTCATTTAGCGTAACCCAGGGAGGGCCGGGGAGAGGTCATTTAGCGTAACCCAGGAAGGGCCGGGGAGAGGTTTATCATTAATATCGGTTTATACCCTTTTGAAACATGAATACAAGGATAATTGGTTGGTTTTTTGTGGCAATGGGAGCGGTTTTATTACTGGTCCTGGCGGCGGGTTGCGCAAAAAAAACGGAAACGGCAACCGTTCAGGCTCCATTGTTACCATCGGTGACCACGAACACTGCCGTGACGGTGACCGGCGCACATAGCGCCTTGACCGGGGGAACGGTGACCGCTGAGGGGACAAGTGCTGTCACGGCAAGGGGCATCTGTTATTGTTTGGCTCCCAACTTACCGACAATTGCCGGCAGCCATACGCAGGACGGAACCGGAGCCGGGGACTTTTCCAGCTCCCTGGATTTGCTGACCGGCGACACTATTTACTTCATAAGGGCTTATGCCACAAACAGCCAGGGTACAACATACGGCAACAGGGTGAGTTTTTATACCAGCACCGTGTTCCATTATTTCCCGGGCCAGAATTATGGAGGCGGCATTGTTTTCTATGTTGACGGGACTGCCCAGCACGGCCTGATTGCGGCAACCAGCGAATATTCGTTGTCATGGGGATGCCCCGGGTTATCAATTCCCGGAACCGGCAGGAGCCTTGGTACCGGACAACCCAATACCAAAACCATCATCGCCGCATGTGCCGAAAAACAGATTGCCGCAGGCGTCTGCGACGGGCTTATCCTGAATGGAAAATCAGACTGGTTTTTACCCTCGAAAGATGAACTGAACCTGATGTTCCTCAAGAGGGATTTCATCGGCGAATTCAGCAACGACTACTACTGGAGTTCATCACAGTATGATGCGAACCAGGCATACTCACAGCACTTTTCCACAGGGGAGATAATTGGCAGCAGTAAAAACGGATTCCTCCAGGTCAGGGCGATCAGGATTTTTTAGGCCGGCGTATTATTTACTGTGGCCGGAGATGCACGCCATTGAAACTAATTACAAAAAGAGCTCCCTTAGCAACTGTTTCAATGGTAAGGTCCTTAAAGGCCGGGTCCGGATATAGCTTGTGTGAATTTTATACAGGTTTATTTTCACCGGTTCCGAGTGGACCGCGGCCATCGGTTGTTTTTTTTCGGTACCAGACACCCCAACCAAATATCCAGTGCCAGACCAGGGGAAAAAATTGAATTTAATGAGTAACCCCGAGGTAATGGATTCTTCCAGTACTATTGAGACATTGCAGCATTCACAAAAACAGTGCAACAATAACAACGGAAAGCTTTATCAAATTGGCAGAGGTAAATTAAATGTTAAAAATTTCGCGCAGCGCGAACATGATAAGAATCATTTCTCGATAAAGACCCAACTCCGTTATTGCCTATATTCCTTGCGTATGCATTATCATATCCCGCCTCAAATGAAGAACTCCAGTACCATGTATTAACAAAACCTCCCAGTCCTTGTTGATTCAAATTATTATCCATTGTCCCCAATTCTCCATCTGATGGTAAATACCAATCATTATAGGAATTTAATGACAAATCACTGCATATTCTTGCGGCTATATTGGGAGTTGTACACCAGAGAACTATCCCGTTGGTATTTGTCAGACCAGCTCCTATATTAACAGATCCCGAACCGAAGAACAAACCGGGGCAACCCCATTTTGCTCCGGAACTTTGGTCAGTTGGTGCACAAACCATACCATGACCATTGCCATCATTATAAAACACCAATCCCCCTGCATATGAAAAGCCATACATATAGCCAGAATTAAATGTAACCTGGTTTCCATAACCGGTACCTTTAATGTTTTTTGCGTAAGCTTTTACATAATAAACAGTATTAGGAACTAAATTTGTAAGGTGTGCAGAGAGGTCAGTTGAAAAACTATTTGCTAAAGTCGGGTTTGGGCTTATGCTCCAACACAATCCCTTACCGATAACCGGGCTACCTCCATCACTGGTAATACTGCCGCTCCCGGTTGCGGAATTGCCAGCCACATTCGCAAAATCTGCTGAAGTAACAAGTTTGGGGACCCCTATTGAGATAAAGTTTTGAACATCACCATAGCTGGTGCCTAAACTATTTGTAGCATAAGCCCGCACGTAATAAGTAACTCCTTGCAATATCCCTGTGATTGTACTGGTATATATTCCTGTCCCAGACCCATCTATTGACTTATGGTCATAAATTGTAGGAGATGTTCCATAGGAGTTCCAGCAAACTCCGCGTTCAGTTATTGCCAAGCCACCGTCAGAAGTAATGTTTCCACCACAAGTAGCTGTAGTATCTGTAATATTTATAACTGCTGATGTAACAACTTTAGGAAAACCCACAGTGGTAAAGTATTGAACATTCCCATAGCCTGTCCCATGGCTGTTTGTGGCATAAGCCCGCACATAATAAGTAACTCCTTGCAAAAGCCCTGTAATAGTGCTGGTAAATGATCCTGTCCCTGATCCATCTGTCGACTTTTGATCATTAATTGTAGGGGATGTTCCAGATGAGGTCCAGCAAACTCCGTATTCAGTTATTGCCGAACCGCCACCTGAAATAATATTTCCACCACAGGTTGCTGAAATATCCGTAATTTCAACAACCACATTAGTGGTTAACACTGGTACTGATGTGTTTACTTCTTCTTTCTTCTTGCAACTGCAGATAACCACCAGGGCCAAACTCATAATTGCTAAAAAATAAACCAAAAATGTTGTTTGTTTTGTCATGGCTTTGTTTTTGGTGACAATTATTCAATTAGTAGAAAGGTTATTATCAATTCCTATGGATACTGGCAATTAAAGAACAATTGGTTTGTCCCAAAAAGGCGTGAACAAATATAACATATTATACATTTACAAATATTTTCCTCCTATTTTCTATCAATTTCAATTTATCATCGAGCATAAGAGAAGGTTAGATTTTCGACTTAAGTCTCGGTAGGTCATTAATTATTTTCAAGATTCCTTTCAACCGCCCGTTTTGTCTTAAGATCATTTCTATACTCTTCAAAAAATCTCTGGCCCGGAGGTGGAAATTGTTCAATCTCCTCAATTGCTTTCAGGATATCATAAAGCCATGTCCTGATTTCTCTATCCATAAATTAATTTTTTTGATTCATTTAACGATTCAAGAAAATATGGGTTTTTTATGGACGTCTCCTCAAGAAGATCAACAGGCCGGTTAAATAAATCTTCCAATGAAAATTTAAAGTCGAAATAGTTGTCGGAATATTTCAGTAACTCAGTTTTTTTAAAACTCACAACCAAATCGATGTCACTTTTTTCATTGAAATCATTTCCAAGGATCGAACCAAACAGGTAAAGTTTGTCCACGCTGTGATTGATAAACAATTTTTTAATGGATTGAATGTTGCGTTCTACCTCATCCATATGGACAAAGATAATAAATATTTCAATTGCTGAAGTACGCCCCAATTTCGCATATCATGGAACAATCAGGTTGCACCATTATTCAGTTCCATTAAACGGAATTCGGGGTGGCATACTCCTGATTTTATTTTATCTTTGCACCTGTTATAGTGGAAAATTCAGATTTTTATGGAAGAACAAAACTCCTCAACCCGGAAATACAAGGTTTACCTGGCGGTTGTAGCTATTCTTGTACTCATACTGCTCTTTTGGCTCTTTATTCAGCGGTCGCAATTGTTAAAACTGGTCAAAGAGAAGGAGTCTGAAAAGACAGAACTCCAGCACAACCTCGACTCCCTGATGACGGAGCACAATAAAATCAAGGTTTCCTACGGCGCCCTCTCCGATTCATTAAGGTCGAAGGACAGCATTATCCAAAAAAATGCCGTCGAGATCAAGAAATTACTGGACACCGAATGGGAATACAACAAGATCCGCAAGAAGCTGGAGATGCTGCAGAAGGTGGCCCAGGGCTATGTCAGGCAGATGGATTCACTCTACACGGTGAACCGCGAGCTGACGGCCGAAAACGACCGCATCCGCCAGGAGGTTAAGACCGAACAGCACCGGAACCAGAACCTGATCAAGGACAAGGAGGAACTGAAGGAGAAGATGAACCAGGCTGCCTTTATCAAAGCATACGATGTGACTGCCAGCGCTTACAAGCTGAAGTCGGGCAAGACCAAGGAGGAGCTTACCGATAAGGCCAGCAGGGCACAACGCATCAGGGTTACTTTTACCATCGGCGAAAACCCGCTGGTACCCTCCGGCAAAAAGATAGTCTATATCCGCATCCAACGCCCCGACAAGGTGGTCGTGATCAAGAGCAAATACGACACCTTCACCTTTAACGGGCAGACCATTCCCTTCTCCCTCCGCGAAGACATCGATTACCAGGGAAAGGCTATGAATGTAAGCGTAGCCTGGACCAAAAAGGATGATGAAAGCGCTGCCATGAAGGGAAAGTATATTGTTACCGTATTTGCCGATGACAAGGAAATCGGAGCTGGTTCATTTGATCTGAAATAACATATTTTTATGCGTATCGGCATTTTAACGGCCGGAGGCGACTGCCCCGGCATCAATGCAGCCATCAGGGGAGTCGGTAAAACCGCCATCCTCGAGTATGGTATGGAGGTGATCGGCATCTCCTCCGGCTTCCTCGGCCTGATCAATGAAGAATATGTTCAGCTCGATGAAAACGTGCTGTCGGGCATTCTCACCCTGGGTGGCACCATCCTGGGCACCTCGCGGGAAAATCCCTTCAAGAAGGGAGCCACCTTCAATGCCATCGACAAGCCAAAACTCATTAAAAAGCACTACCAGGAGCTCGGGCTCGATGCCCTGGTCTGCATCGGGGGCAACGGCACGCAGCGCACGGCTGCCCTGCTGGCAGAGGTCGGGCTGAACGTGATCGGTATCCCCAAAACCATCGATAACGATGTTTACGGGACCGATGTCACCTTTGGTTTTGATTCTGCCCTGTGGATTGCGACCGAGGCGATCGACCGGCTTCATACCACGGCCAACAGCCATAAACGCATCATGGTCATCGAGGTGATGGGGCATCATGCCGGGTGGCTGGCGCTCTATTCAGGAATGGCTAGCGGTGGCGATGTGATCCTGCTGCCCGAAATAAACTTTGACATCAATTTTGTTGCCCGCTGTCTTAAAAAAAGGGCCGTCAACAAGAAGCCCTATTCCATCGTGGTGGTGGCCGAGGGAATCCCCACACCCAAAGGGGAACCGGCAGGCCGATATGTTGCCAACAGCATCAAGGAACTCACCGGGCTTGAGACCAGGGAGACCATCCTGGGCTATATCCAGCGCGGGGGAAGCCCCTCGCCCATGGACCGCGTGCTTGCCACGCGTTACGGCGCCTACGCGGTGGAACTGATCGCTAAAAAACGCTTTGGGCAGATGGTCTCGCTCAAAGGCGATACCGTTACCTCTGTTGCACTTTCAGATGTGGGTGGAAAACTGCGGCTGGTTCCCGAAGATCATCCGCTGATCGAAAAAGCACGCCGTATGGGAGTCTGCTTCGGCAAGGAAACCTGCTAATCCGAGAATTTAATATCCTTGATGTTGAGCTGGAGATTCACCAGCCCGTTCCACTCATTTTCCTCCACATGGTAACAAATGTTGAAGGGGATCTGTTTCTCGATCATCCCGAACTGCTCACCCTGCTGGAAAGCAATGGCTGAGAAGGGTCCCCCGGCAATCTCCGGGTGCACCACATTCAGCTTCAGGTGATTTTTCCCCACGATACGCGACCCGCCTGCATCCATCACCCCGTTGGTGACAAACAGGGGGGCCATATTGCCGGGTCCGAAAGGGGCAAACTGCTTGAGGACACTGAAAAACCGGGAGCTGATCACATTCAGGGGCAGTTTGGAGTCGATCTCCAGCACCGGGACCAGCTCGATCCCCTGGAGCCTGTCGCTGACAAAGGCTTCAAACCGCGTACTGAATTTTTCAAGATTTTCGGGTTTGAGCGAAAGTCCAGCGGCAAATTTATGACCCCCGAAATGCTCCAGCAGGTCGCTGCAGGCATCCACCGCCTCATAGATGTCAAAATCCCTCACACTCCTTGCCGAACCGGTGATAAGGCCGTTGGAGAGGGTCAGCACGATGGTAGGCCTGTAATAGGTTTCTGTAAGCCGGGATGCGACAATACCGATAACCCCTTTATGCCAGTTGGGATGAAAAATTACCGTTGAACGGGCCGACCTGAGCTGTGAATTCTCATCGATCATTCCCACGGCCTGTATCGTAGCCTGTGAATCGAGTGTTTTCCGCTCGGTATTATAGGCATTGATCTGCTCAGCCACCCGTTTTGCATCGTCGAGATTCCGGGTGATCAGCAGCCTTACCGAGTTTTTCCCGCTTTCAATCCGCCCGGCGGCATTGATCCTGGGGCCTATCATAAAGACGAGATCGGTAATGGTAAGTTCCCTGTTGAAGACATTGCCGCCCATGCCGTCGTCGTTTTTCATCATGGCCGAATAGCGCAGCAGGGCCTCAAGACCCGGGCGGGGCTTCGAGTTGATCAGTTTGAGCCCGAAATGGGCCAGGATACGGTTTTCGCCCGTGATATCAACGATATCGGAGGCAATGCTGATCACCACCAGGTCAAGATACTGGATCAGCTGCTCGAAGGGAATATGGTTGAGCTGGGCATAGGCCTGGATAAGCTTGAACCCGATGCCGCAACCCGACAGCTCTTTATAGGGATAGGTGCAATCGTTCCGCTTGGGATCAAGGATGGCGGAGGCGGCCGGAATTTCGGCCCCGGGACGATGATGATCGCAGATGATAAAGTCGATTCCCCTGGTTGTGGCATAAGCCACCTTTTCAACGGACTTGATCCCGCAATCGAGGGCAATGATCAGCTTGACATTGGTATCCGAGGCAAAGTCAATTCCCTTGAAGGATATGCCATAACCTTCGTTATCCCTGTCGGGTATATAGAAGTCGATCTCCTCATGAAAATTAAGCAGGAAGGTGTATACCAGCGCAACGGCCGAAGTGCCGTCGACATCGTAATCACCATAAACCAGGATCCGCTCCTTTTTCTCAACCGCACTGACAATGCGTGCGATGGCCTTATCCATGTCCTTCATCAGGAAGGGATCGAACAGGTCGCCCAGCGAAGGCCTGAAGAAGGTCTTTGCCTGGTCATAGGATGTCACCCCACGCTGAACCAATAGGTTCCCCAGCGACTGGTCGATTCCCAGCGCCTTCGATATCTCCCGTACTTTTTCAGGATCTCCCTGTGGTTTTAGCACCCAACACTTATCCATTTTACTTTTCTTAGTGCTAAATTAAGAAGTTTTACTGATTTTCCGCCTATCCGGTGAGAAAAAATTCAGAGAAATCCCGCCGTGGGAACGGGGGAGATGAAAAAAAGGGAAATGAGGTGCACAGACAGGCAACCGGATGGGTCGCTATCCTTTAGAACTCAGCATTTTTAGGGGTTCTCGGGAAGGGGATCACATCCCTGATGTTCGACATCCCTGTAACAAACAGGATCAGGCGTTCAAACCCCAGGCCGAACCCGGCATGCGGGGCCGTTCCGAAGCGGCGGGTATCGAGGTACCACCATACATCCTTTTCGGGGATGTTCATCTCGTGAATACGTTTGAGCAGGGCCTCGAGGTTTTCTTCACGCTGGCTTCCACCGATGATCTCGCCGATTTTCGGGAAGAGGACATCCATGGCGCGCACCGTTTTGCCATCCTCGTTCATCTTCATATAGAAGGCCTTGATATCCTTGGGATAACCGGTCAGGATAACCGGTTTGCCAAAATGCTTCTCCACGAGATAGCGCTCGTGCTCAGCCTGCAGGTCGGTTCCCCAGTCAACAGGGAACTCCCATTGCTGACCCGATGCCCTGAGGATCGTAACCGCCTCGGTATAGCTTAACCGCTCGAACTTGTCGTCAACCACCTGGTGCAGCCTGCCGATCAGTTCGGTATCATACATCTTGTTGAGGAATTCGAGGTCGTCGATACAGTTGTCGAGTGCATACCGGATCAGGTATTTCAGGAAATCCTCGGCCAGGTCCATATCATCATGGATGTCATAAAAGGCCATCTCCGGTTCGATCATCCAGAATTCGGCCAGGTGGCGCGGGGTATTGGAGTTTTCAGCCCTGAAGGTGGGTCCGAAGGTATAAACCAGCCCAAGTGCCATGGCGCCAAGCTCGGCTTCGAGCTGTCCGCTGACGGTGAGTTTGGTCTCCTTCCCGAAAAAATCCTGTGCATAATCCACATGCCCGTCGGGAAGCATGGGCGGATTCTTGTCATCCAGCGTGGTTACCCGGAACATGGCGCCGGCACCCTCGGCATCGGAACCGGTAATGATCGGGGCATGCAGGTAGAAAAAACCGTGGTCGTTGAAATATTTATGAATGGCAAAAGCCATGGCGTGACGAACGCGCAAAACCGCGCCAAAGGTATTGGTACGGGGACGAAGATGGGCGATCTCCCTGAGGAATTCAAGCGAATGACCCTTCTTCTGCAAGGGATAACTTTCCGCATCGGCCGATCCATAGACTTCAATCCCGCGGGCCTGGATCTCCACACTCTGGCCCTGGCCAACCGATTCAACCAGGATGCCTTTCACCGCGATACAACTGCCGGTGGTGACCAGTTTCAGCGTCTCTTCCTGAAAATTCGCCACCTCCGCCACTACCTGGATGGTATGGATGACCGAACCGTCGTTAAGGGCGATAAAATTGACATTTTTATTTCCCCGCTTTGACCTTACCCAGCCTTTTACCAAAACTTCACTGCCAATTTCCTTCGATTTCAGCAAATCGACGATCTTATTCCTTCGTGTGTGTTCCATTGAATCGTGTGTTATTGCGAGTCTGTTGTTAATGATTTTCGTTTTTCATAAGGCTCCTGTTGACATGATCAATGCGTTATTTTCAACCACAATGGTCACAATGATTTACACAATGTTCACAATGGGATTCATTGTGTGCATGGTGCCTCCTTGGTGTCATCGTGGTTAAATATTGATTCCGCTTTTGAAAATGAAACAGGCTCAGAATTTGCAAATTTACTGAAATGGCAGGAATTTTCCCCTATTCCTGTTGACAGGTTACAGTTTTTACCCTCCGGGCAGCAAAAAAACCTGCTGAAAGATCCTTTTCGTAACTTTGTCATCACACCTGCGTCAAAGCAAGAAATCCAGGATTATGAATCACCATCACCACGAAAACATGCCTCCCTGGGCCAGGCGGGTCGACAACTATGGCCGGCAGCACTGGGAAAAGGAGCTGAAAATGAAATCCCGCAGGGGCGAATATATCGCCTCCATCATCTTCAACCTCATCTTTTTATGGATCGTGAACAAGGTCCCTGAATGGCATATCCCATTTATCAAGGACAGCTATATGGTTGTCCTGTGGATCCTTTATACCAACATCCTGATCCGCATTGGGGCAGCCATCCTGATGCTGGTATTTGAAACAACGCCCGTCAGGCGGATTGGAAATATCATTACCGAAGCGGCGGGATTTGTCACCACTCTGGTGCTCTATTATATCTATCCATTTGATTTTCAAAACTTCCACGGGTTATTCTGGATGGACTGGCTGTTGCCCATCATCTTCATCATCGGGATGGTGGTATCCGCGATGAAGGTATTTTCCAATGGCTGGAAGCTGCTATTCTGGCGGTAAGGGCAAAAAATAAATTACCTTTGCGGAAACATCCTGACAAACATGGATATTGAACCGCTGGGCAACTGGATTCCCCTTAGCCATCAACCCTTTATCATTTCAGGACCCTGCAGCGCCGAAACCGAGCAGCAGGTCATGGAAACGGCTTTGGGTCTGGCAGCAATTCCCCAGGTGAAGGTATTTCGCGCCGGGATCTGGAAACCCCGCACCCGTCCCGGAGCCTTTGAAGGGGTCGGAACACCGGGGCTGAAATGGCTCCAGCGCGTGAAGAAAGAGACCGGATTGCTGGTCACCGTGGAGGTGGCCAACCCCCGTCACGTTGAGGAGGCCCTCGATCATGGCATCGACATCCTCTGGATCGGCGCCCGCACGGTGGTTAATCCCTTTGCCGTACAGGAGATCGCCGAGGCCATTTCCGGCCACGACATTCCCGTGCTGGTCAAGAATCCGCTAAACCCCGATTTGAAGGCCTGGATGGGAGCGCTCGAACGCCTGAACCAGATGGGAATCACACGGCTGATCGCCGTCCACCGCGGCTTCTCCTTTTTCAACCGCTCGCCTTACCGGAATGCCCCCATGTGGGAAATTCCCATCGAACTGAAACGGCTTGCCCCAAACCTGCCGATCATCGTCGATCCAAGCCATATCTGCGGAAACCGTGAACTGATCCCGGCAACCATTCAGAAGGCTCTCGATCTCGAGATGAACGGGCTGATGATCGAATCCCATATCAATCCCGCAAGGGCGCTGACCGACAAAAATCAGCAGATCACACCGGACCAGCTTACCGAGATCATCTCAAAACTGATCCTGCGGCGTGAATCGGGTGGCGTCGAGTTTGAAGCCAAACTGGAGATGCTGCGCTCGGAGATCGACAAACTCGATGAAGAACTCATCGACATCCTGGCCCGCAGGATGAATGTGGTGCAGGAGATCGGGACCTATAAAAAGGCCAATAAAATAACGATTTTGCAACTGAAAAGGTGGAACCAGCTTACCCAGGAACGGATTGAGGCCGGCATCAAAATGGGGCTGAGCCGCGAATTTATCCTGAAACTACTCGAATCGGTTCATGAAGAGGGCATCCAGCGCCAGATCGATGTGATGAACCGGGATGATGAACCCTGACCGGGTCACATCCACCTGCGGATCTTAAAGTAAATAAAAACTACCACGGCTATACCGAACATTCCAACGGTGACAAGCAGGAATGCCATCGGGTGATCCTGGATTGGAAGTTTCATATTCATACCGTAAAGGCTGGCAATAAAGGTCAAGGGCAGCATGATCGCCGATACCAGGGTGAGTATCTTCATCACCTCGTTGGTTTTGTTGACCTGCAGTGAATCAAAGGTCATGGAATAGCCCCTGATCAGTTCCCCGTCGTCTTCAACCATGTCCCAGATCTTCTGGTAGTAGTCCAGGATGTTCCCCCAATAATCCTCCATATTCTCGGCAAAACCCTTGATGAACCCGTTCTGAAGCTTGTTGAACAGGTTCATCTGCGGCTTGAACATGGTATTCAGAACGATCAGGTTTTTCCGGGTCCTGGAGATCTTTTCAATGGCAGGTTCGGCTTTTTTCGAAAAGAGCAACCTGCCGCAATCATCCACATCCTTATCGACCCGTTCCACCAGCTTTTGGGTGTCGAGCATCAGGTGGTCGAGGATCTCATAAAAAAGCTGGTCGCTGCTGCCCACCTCCATCCTGCCGGGCGATTGGGTTTTGGCCTTTTCCCGGTTAAACAGGTCCTTCAGCAGCCATTGCGACTTGCTGATGCTGATCAGGTAATCCCTGCCCCAGAAAAACTTGATCTCCCTGATTTCGATGAACTGTTCCGTCACGCCGATGGCAGGGAAATGAAGGATGACAAAATAGTAATCGTCGTAAATGTCGATTTTCGGGCGCAGGTTCACCTCGGTGCGGCAGTCTTCAAGATCGAGCGGATGAAAGTGGTACCGGTCATTCAGCGCCTGCAAATCCTCCTCGGTGGGGCGTACGATGTGCGACCATCGCAGGGTCCCGAATTTAATGGTTTCAATCATACCGTAATCTTGAATTAATGGATGACGACAAGTTTTTTCACCTCTGTTGATCCGAAACTCCCGCTGATCCTGTACAGGTAGACCCCAGGGGCGAGATTTTCAACCGGGACTGTAATACTCCCGCGATCGCCGGGAACCGGCGCCTCCATGATCTTCATCCCTTTTAAATCCACCAGGATGAAGATGGCATTTCCCCTGTTGCCGGAATTTCCCAGGTCAAAACCGACGACGGCAATTCCCGTTGCAGGGTTGGGAACAGGATCGCCGATCACAGACCTGTTAACGGCCGCGGGGGATATCCCCACATGTGTCATATCCACCACCGTGACGGTGACATCGTCGAAATAGAATCCGTCATAATTTACGCTCTGGTCGCTTTTCAGCAAAAACTGCATCCCCAGGGTCTTGTTGGTATAGCCGGTCGTAACGATTTGCTCCTTCACCCATGTTGGCTGGTTGCCGTCGTACAGGGGTTGGTTGGCGGCTTCCGTATAAAAGCTGGTCTTGGTATACCTGCCCTGCTGCGGGGTCCAGGGGCCAAGGTTTCCCTGCAGGTTGAACTGCACGAAATCGGAACCCTGTTCCGTTCTCCATTTTGCCCAGTAGTTGATTACCACGACCGGTGAACCTTTAAGATCCAGCGAATTGGCCGAAGAGATGGTAACCGTTGAATTATTGGAATAGTTCCCTGTCGGGGAATCGGTAAGGCAGGCCGTGGGAGAATGATACTGTGCATGAGTGACATTCCACTTGGTTGAGCTCCAGTTGGCCATCGTATTGCAGCTGTCGCTGAAGATCACCAGCGGCGGGCCGAAAAACCTGATCACCGTATCCCGGAAGGTGTATAGCCCGTTGTTGACCTCGTAGACAAAGCCGATACGATCGCCCGAGGTGATGGTGGGTTTCAGCAGGTAGGCTACCGAATCGGGATAGGGTTGCAACTGGATCGGGTTGTTGAAGGATTTCGTTCCGCCCCAGGAGATGAACTGCGTTGAATCCAGGGGTTTCAGGGTAACCTGGTAGTTTGCGGGGCTGTCCATCCCGTACCGTACGAAGTTAAAGTTGAAATAGCCCTGGCGGCTTGAAAGGATCACCGGTGATGCATCCTGTGCTTCGGCATAGCGGATGGCAAAATGGGCGATCATCAGGTTGGAGTACATGTTCTCCTGCGCAAGGGGGATGATCCGGTTGGCAAAGGGCCAGAAGCCGTCGGTCTGGGTTCCTGTTTCGGTCGTGAAACAGAGCTCCTTTGGCTTGGTGGTTTGTTCACCGTATTGCCAGTCGAGGGCATCCCCGTTGGTGTTATAGAGGATCTGGCCCGGGGTGCCGGTCATGTATCCATTCTGTCGCACCATGAAGGAGGAGTAGGCGATGTCGATGGCGCTGTCGGCGGTGAGGGCAGTCTGCCAGCACCAGGGATACATGGTATAATCGCTGTAGGTGTGATAATTCTGCGACAGGGTCCATACATTGGCCGTCGAGAAATCACGGATGATCTGGGTTTCAGGCTCGGAGAAGGGTGCGGTGCCGCGGTAGGTCTCGCTTGCGGGATCGGGCGAGGAGCCGGTATTGTCATATCCCCATTTATAGCCAAAGTTACGGTTCAGGTCAACCCCGATGTTGCCGCCCCCGTTGTCACGGCGGTTTTTGCGCCACATCCCGCCACCGGAAGGATAGCCGGCGTGGTTGAATTCATACCCGTCGGGGTTGACCACCGGGATAAAATAGAGCTGGAGATTGTCGACCAGGTACTTTACCTCGTCGCTGGTGCTGTAATTTTCAAGCAGGTACCACATATAGAACACCAGCTGCTGCATCCCCATCGGCTCGCGGGCGTGGATCAGGGAATTATAAAACACCTTGGGTTTGGTGGTAGTCTGGTCAGGGTTATTGGAGATCCTCACGTAATAAACGGTGCGGCCTTCAATGGTGGGATTGTTCCCGGCAGCAGCCTTCACGGAGATCAGCCCGGGGTAGAACAGCCTCATGCTGTCAAGCTGGTTCAGCACCTCCTGCAGTGTAAAATATCCCCCCATCGATCCAAGGTGGAAATGCTGCGGAACAGGGTAATTATACACAGCCGTGCTTTTAAATTCATCCTTATGGTGGTTGATATAATCAACCTGCCCTGCCATGGAACGGTTGCGGTCTTCAATAAATTGTGAATAGTCGGCATGGAGCACTTCAAACGGAAAGCCTGCCTGCCGAACCCTGGCAAGCTCCTCCTGCGACAGGATGGTGGTCCAGGTGCTGTCTTTCGCATGAAAGCCCTCTTCAAGGGCCAGGCCCGATTTGGCAAGTTGTTCCATCCCCCGGCTGCCTGCATGGATCCTCACCTCCGACCAGCGGGGCGTTTGGGCCGAAAGAAAAACGGGAATGCAGAGGAACAACACGAAACTCGTTATTTTTCTCATAGCTGTTTTTTAAGTCCTTTCCAACGGAAAGTGTTAATCATATGTTCAACATCGGCCTTCAGCAGTTCAATCACCGGCGCCAGCGAGTCATTGTTGGGGGGCATGTTGAAGTAGAGGGCCCCCCTGACAAAGCGGGTTATGCTGTCGGTGACATAAAACTGGTAGGTAGAGGCGGCATCAGCCCCGCGGATATCATAGACAAGCCCATAGACATGATGCTCCTTATCAAGGAATTCGCGCTGGGTGATCGCATTGGCTTTGGGGATGTGTTTGTTTACGAGGGTATGGGCATCATCGAGATATTTCGCCAGGTTTCCGTCGATAAGCTTGTAACTGATGTGTAACGTGGCGTTAAAGGGTTTATAGCGGATATTGATCCAGTAGGGTTCGGCCATCTTGCTGCTGTCGGCGCTGATATCGGCATACACAGGGTATTCAAAGGAATAGGGAAATGTCGTGTCGAACGACTGGTACTGGTGCCGGGGCAGATCGATACGGAAATAGCCCCTAGGTTTCGGCGTATAGTGGTCGCCGCAGGAGGTGGCAAGCAGGAGAAGAAGCAGGAATAAAGGGTGGATTCTCATTGGCAGTATGCAAATAGCAACATATTAAATAATGAAAAAGTGTAAAGGCAACCTGTAGCCTTTACACTTTTTCACCCTTTTTTAGAAGGGGAGGTCATCCTCTGCCGTTGACGGCATCGTTACATCACCGGGATGAGAATCTGCGGGGGCGGCCCCGCCATTTCCCTCTTCCCTGCGGGGGCCATTGCCCAGCATCTGCATCGAATCGCCGAGGATCTCGTAGATGAACTTTTTCTGACCCTCCTTGTCTTCGTATTCGCGCTTGCGGATCCTTCCCTCCACATAGATGGTGCTGCCTTTTTTAAGGAAGCGCTCGGCCACATCGGCCAATCCACGCCACATGACGATGTTGTGCCACTCGGTGTGCGTGGTCTTCTCACCGTCTTTTCCCTTATAGGCTTCGGTGGTCGCCAGCGTGAATGCCGCCTTCTTAACTCCGTTTTCGAAATTCTGAACTTCCGGATCCCGTCCCAGATTACCGATCAAAATTACCTTGTTGACTCCAGTTGCCATGATGATTGAATTTAATGTTAAACACTCCGTGAACAAAAGTACTCATTTTTATCCTTAATCGGTTTTGAAGCCAAAAGGTAATATGGAAAATGGATTTTTTTTTTAACATTTAATAAATTTTACCAATTTTGCACAAATCCATAAGTTTTCCGATATTTTTTCGGGACTGTATACTATTTTTACTCAACCTGCTTCCCCAATTGTTTTTGAAACATCCCCAGGAAAATGAAAATAAATACCCGAGTCATTGTTGGAATACTTTTGCTGATCCTGTCAGCCGTCACCATCACCTTTATCAGGATCAACCCGGCCTCACCGATCCCGTCGCGGTCGAATTTTACGCGCAAGGCGGCGATCGTTCCCAGCCTCGGCATCGGCGACATCATCACCCAGGAGCTGGTTTCCAACAACGAATTTTTTAACGGGATCAGCCTGTTTTTCACCCAGAACCACAGGGTAAACACCAACCAGAACATACTGTTAATCCTGGATTCAACAGGGAAAATCCTGCACCGTGAGTCGTTTTCCTCCATCGTGCTGAAGGAGGGCGACCTCTCCACCTTTTATTTCGACAAACCTGTTTTTGTGGGGAAGGGCAATAAAATATCCCTGGTGCTCTATTCGCCCGACGGAACGCCCGATAACTCGGCCTCTGCCCTGATCAACATCACTGATTCCATCGGGAGTTTTCATGTCTCAAAACTGGTTGGAAATGATGTCCTGACCTCCATCAAGGATAAAACGCGTCATTATCATGCCAGTATAATGCTCCAGACCTATAAAACCAAATATGGCCAGTTCTGGTTCATGAAAATACTGCTGTATGCCCTGGCGCTGATCCTCTCGCTGGTCATCATCTTCTTTTTGCCTGTACGGTCCCTGCTGGCCAGGACCCGGATCAGGGTCGAATGGATTTTTGCCGGCCTGGCACTGCCCTTTTCGGTTATCTTTGCCCTGGTAACGCCGCCGACGCAGGTTCCCGACGAAGGGAGCCATTTTTACCGTTCCTACCAGCTCTCCGAATTCCACTTTTCGCATGGGGATGGGAGTGTACCCGCATCCCTTGTAAAGCTGGATACTGCCTTCAGCGATCTGCATGCAGCTGCAGCCAATAAAACCACACTGGCAGAGATTACGGTACATCTGAACGACCGGCTTGACCCCCAAACCCGGGCCCAGGTATCGGCCCCGGATTATACCCTTCCCTACCTTCCCCAGGCACTGGGGATATTTGCAGGAAGGCTCATCACCAACTCGCCGCTGATCCTCATGTATCTCGCCAGGCTCTTCAACCTCCTGGCTGCCGTGGTCATCGTATTCTTTGCCATACGGATCACCCCCTCTTTCAAATGGCTTTTTCTCATCCTTGCCCTGATGCCAAAGACGATATTCCTCTTTGGTTCCCTGTCGTACGATACGCTGACCATCAGCATTGCGTTCTTCACCATTGCCGTTTTTCTCCATTACGCCTTTGATTGCAAAAGGAACCTGCAGGTAAAGGACCTTGCCCTGATGGCCTTTCTTACCTTGCTGCTGCTGTTTTGCAAACCGCCCTATTTCCTGCTCGCCCTGCTCTTCTTTTTTATACCGCCTAAAAAATTCGGGATCCTCTACAAATACATTATGATTCCCATCGGCGTGGTTGCCCTGGGGCTGTTCCTCTATAAAGGGGTTCCGGTAATGTCAACCTTTTTTCATGGAACCCCTTTCACGGTCCCTGTCACATCATCTCCCGGATCGCTGTTCAGGCCCGATGTACAGCTGAACTACATCATGAAGGACATCCCGGCCTATCTTACTTTAATGTTTCACAGCGCCTTTATCGTTAACCTCAGCTATGTGCTGGAAAGTTTTGTCGGTTTCCTGGGGTGGATCGACGTCGAGCTTCCAAAAACCCTTACCTATTCCTTCCTGCTGTTCATTACAATTTCCGCGCTGGTGATGGCAGAAGGAGAGATCAAACTTGGTTTCCTTAAAAAATCGCTGCTTGCTTTCATTCTCCTGGTGAGCTTCCTGGTCATCGAAACTGCCATGTACCTTTATGCCACCAGCCCGGCAAAAGACATTATCCACGGGGTCCAGGGCCGCTATTTCATTCCGTTGGCCCCCCTTGTATTCATGCTTTTTTACAACCGCTACCTCAATACCCGGCTTAACCTGTTGTTTACCCTGCGGAAGAAAGAATACAAAACCGCCAAACCGAAAATCAAACCTGAAATTTTAACGGAAATCCTCAGCAAGGAGCAACTTTTCAGCAAATGTTTCTACCTTGTCACAGCCTGTTTCTGTACGTTTACACTGATATACGCCATTTACCTGACCCTCATCCGGTACTACAACATCCTCTAACCATCCCATACTGCCTACTGCCTATTGCCAAATGCCTAATGCCCAACCCAAATGCCCCCTAAAAAACACCTGATCGCCGCCATCTGTTTTCTCCTCCTGTCCATCTTTGCGCTCAGGTTTTACGTGCCGTCGCCCCCGATGCTCGACATTACCCAAACCACGCGGTGCAAAAACCCCTATCTTGACGATGGATTTATCAAGGGGATCGTGCTTGTGCAGGAGGTCACCCTGAAAAAAGATTATCTCAATGGTTTTCATATCCGTTACATCACCATGGACCGTGAGAACACCAACACCAACACCATTGTCGTTTTTGACAATAATTTCAACCTGCTTTTCAAGGAAAAATTCTCTTCAAAGGATATTGAGGACCGCAAATTCCATGCATTTCAGTTCCGGGAGAGCCTGAAAATCGGGAAGGGAAACAAGATCTCCATCTGTTTCCTGTCGCAGGACGGCGACAGCCTCAACTGCGTGCACAGCCTGTTTAACAAGGAGGCCTCCATCGGGAACCTATATGCCTGCGCGCTCAGCAACGACGACCTGATCGCCTCCCTGCACGGCAAGCATTATCCCTATCCCGGCGCTATCTTCCTCCGCACCTATGAATCTGACAGTTCCCGTTCGGCTGCCATTTCCGTTCTGCTACACATTGTCGCCCTGCTGGTGGCCCTCGCGATCGCATTTTTCGCGGCGATCCGCAAATTCCTGGCGGGAATCCGCATCCGCCCCGAATATGTCTACCTGGTTTTTGCCCTTGCCGCCGGACTGGCCTTCCTGTTCCTGACCCCGCCGTTGCAGGTTCCCGATGAGGGATCGCATCTGGCCCGGGTGGCAGAATTGTCGGAGGGACAAATCTCATCAGCCGGGAAAACAATCCCCTCCGCCTTTGCGGCGCTCGATTCAACCTTTTTAAGGTTGCATGCCAATCCCGACGAAAGGACCAGCCTGGCGGAAATCGTCGCCCAGGAGAAGCTGACGGCCAACCCGGCCATCCGGCATTCAAGCAAGGGACCTGCCTATACGATCCCCTATATTGCCCCGCTGGCAGGATTTTTCACGGGGAAGATCTTCAGTACCTCCCCGCTGATCCTGATGTATTTCGCCAGGTTATTCAACCTGCTCTGCTCCATATTGCTGGTCTTCATGGCCATCAGGATGGCGCCCGTGGGCAAGTGGATCTTCTTTTTACTGGCCCTGATGCCAAAGACGCTGTTCCTGATGGCCTCCCTCTCGTACGATGCTTTCGTCATCAGCGGATCATTCCTGCTGACCGCCATGTTCCTCTATTATGCATTCCGGCCTGAAAAGGTGATGACATGGAAAGATCTCGGGCTGTTATCCTTCCTCTGGGTACTGTTGCTGTTCTGCAAACCACCCTATTTCATCCTGGGCGCTCTTTTCTTTATCATTCCCTTCAGCAGGACAAGGTCATTGTCAAAATACCTGCTGGCAGCCACCATCCTGGTTTGTACACTGCTGCTTGGCTTCGGCATCTGGAAACTTGCCGCAGGGGGCCCGGCACCCGGCAACACAGTAAAATCAGAGCAGTTGGCAGGCCAGGTGGAACAAGGCACGCCGGGGCTCCCCCCGGCCCTGGCAGCCAACGGACCAAAGCCTGAAATCAACCCGCCAAAACAAATCGAGTATATCCGGACCCATCTGAAATTCTTTGTCAACCTGCTGATAACCACAAACTTCTACCAGATGCGTGCCGACATGCTGAACAACTTTGTAGGAACCCTGGGCTGGCTAGACACCTTTATCCCCGACAGCCTGGTCAACCTCTACCTTATCGTGTTGCTGGTCACCGCAATCTGTATGGCTGAAGAGAAGGTCAAATTCGGATGGAAAAGCAAGCTCATGCTATTCCTCCTTTTTCTCGTTTCCGTTCTGGCTATTGAAACCGCCATGTACATATACACCTCATTTTTTGCCCAGGAGAAACTCTTCGGGATACAGGGCCGCTATTTTATCCCGCTGGCACCCCTGATCCTGCTGGTTGCCTATAACAACCGGGTTTCAGGGAAACTGAATTTCCTGCTCAGCCCTGGCAGGGATGCCTGGATAAAGTCAAAACCAACCTTGAAATCAAAAATGCTTCTTGAGATTCAGGATGAACAGATCTTTTCAAAATTCCTGCAGGTCTTTATCATCGGGCTGTCGGCCATAACCCTGGTCAGGGGCATTGCCGCGGTGCTACTGCGGTATTATCTATGGTAAAAACTGGTTTTATGAATGACAACTACGAATTAACTGTTATCATCCCGGCATACAATGAGGAGAAAAACCTGGGGATATTCCTGCCGCCACTGATACGTTACTGCAGGGAAAACCTGTGGCGGATCATCCTTGTAAACGATGGCTCCACCGACCATTCCAGGGAATTCCTAAGCTCCCTTGCGACAGAGCCGTTGCTTACCGTGTTGCACCACAAACTCAACAAAGGTTATGGCGCTGCCTTAAAAACCGGGATCAGCGCATGTGAAACCAGGTACCTTGTCACCTTCGATGCCGATGGCCAGCATTATCTTGAAGATATCGGCAAACTGCTCGAACACCTTAAAAAGAACGATGCCGACATGGTGGTTGGATCCCGCAAAGGGTTGAAATCCACCTCCCATTATCGCGGAACCGGCAAAAAAATCATACGCCTGCTCGCCAAAATTATGATGACGGTACCGATCCACGACATCAATTCCGGGTTGAAGGTTTACAGGACCGACCTCGCCCGGAATTATCTCTACCTGTTGCCCGACACCATGTCGTTCAGCGATGTGATCACGCTGATCTTCATCAACCACCGGCACCTGGTGCTTGAAGAATCAATCCGGATCAGGGAACGGACCAACGGGGAAAGCACCATCGGTTTGCAGACTGCCTTTCAGACGGTTATGGAGATCATCAACATCGTGATGCTGTTCAACCCGATGAAGATCTTTTTACCCCTGTCAGCCATGTGTTTTCTCGCTTCAATGGTATGGGGGCTGCCACTGGTATGGGAGGGACGCGGGGTCAGCGTAGGCAGCCTGCTGGGAATCGTCTCCACCCTGATATTTTTCCTGCTGGGGCTTATCACCGAGCAGCTTTCGCAGATCAGGAAGAACAGGAACAACTGATCAGGATCAGAAACCGTGACGGGCTTTGTCCGGGAATATCCGGGATGTCCAGAGGTGTCAATACAAAGGTTGAATAAGGACTACTGGAACTTGATCCCATGAAAAAAGAAGAAATCAGGGAATATTACAACAGCACATCAGGCTCAAGAGCCAAGTGGAAAAAGAGGAACTGGTTTTACCACAAGTCACTGGAGAAATATTTTTCCTTTATTATTCCCGCAAATGCCAGGGTTCTTGAACTCGGATGCGGGCTTGGGGACCTGCTGGCCGCCATGAAACCCCTTTATGGTGTCGGAATTGACTTTGCCCCTGGCATCATTGAACAGGCAAGGAAGAGATACCCAGGCCTGCATTTTTTAACCGCCGATGCCGAAGAAATAAACCTCGGCGAAAGGTTCGACTACATTATTCTTTCCGACCTGGCCGGTTGTTTATGGGATGTACAGAAGGTCTTTCAGAATGTCCGGAAACTCTGTCACCCGCAAACCAGGCTGGTCATTTCCAACTATAACTTCCTGTGGGAATCGGTCATGATTCTTGGCGAAAAGCTCCGTATCAAGCTTCCCCAGCCCAGGCAAAACTGGCTGTCGGCCGCTGACCTGGATACCCTTTTGCAGCTTGAAGATTTTCAGATTATTACGACCCGGCATAAACTGCTCTTTCCCAAGTACCTCCCGGGAATCAATTTCCTTTTCAACAGGCTGCTGGCCAATCTTCCGCTGGTGTGCAGGCTCGACCTGGTGAATATCATTGTGGCAAGACCTCTGTTTACCGCCGGGGTCGGCCACAGCGTTTCAATCGTCGTGCCGGCCCGCAACGAAAGGGGCAATATTGAAAATGCGATCAGGAGAACTCCCGCCTTCGGGCTTTCCCAGGAGTTTATCTTTGTTGAAGGTCATTCCTCGGACAATACCTGGGAGGAGATGCTCCGGGTGAAGGAGGCATACCCGGATAAAAACATTAAAGTACTCCGCCAGAGCGGGAAAGGAAAGGGAAATGCCGTTAGGGAAGGGTTTGACGTTGCGACCGGGGAGGTCCTTATGATCCTCGATGCCGACCTGACCATGCCGCCTGAGGAGCTGGAAAAGTTCTATATGGCCATTCATCAGAAAAAGGGCGAATTCATCAACGGATGCCGGCTGGTTTACCCGATGGAAAAAGATTCCATGCGATTCCTGAACTTCCTGGCCAACAAGCTCTTCGGGATGTTTTTCACCTACCTGCTGGGACAGCGGCTCAAAGACACCCTGTGCGGCACCAAGGTATTATTCAAACGCGATTACGAGGCTATCAGGGCAAACCGCCCCTATTTCGGGGAATTCGATCCCTTCGGCGATTTTGACCTGCTCTTTGGCGCGGCCAAACTGAACCTGAAGATCACCGAGATCAACATCCGCTATCGCGACCGGGAATATGGATCAACCCAGATCAGCCGATTCAAACACGGCTGGCTGCTGATCAGGATGAGTTTGTTTGCCGCCCGGAAAATGAAGTTCATCTGATCGCGACAAACATTAACCGAAACAAAATAATGGACACAAGGATCTCCGATGAAATCAAACATGGTATCCTGCTGGCCGGTACCGACCCGGGGAAAATCTGGAACTGGGAATCCACTGCAGGGAAAAAAGGTGGCAGAGAAGGGTAGACCTCCTTGCAACCGGGTTAACACCCGGGGCGTCCGTTCTGGAACTGGGATGCGGAACAGGGATTTTCACAAGGGAGTTTGTAAAAACAAATACGATGGTGACTGCCATCGACATCTCCCCGGACCTGCTTGAAATCGCCCGGAAAAATGTTTCTGCCCAAAATCTCACATTTTGCCTTGAGAATGCTTCAGCCATGACCTTCGCTGATGCTTCGTTCGATTATGTCATCGGCATCTCCGTGCTCCATCACCTTGATGTGAAGAGGGCGCTCGGCGAAATTTTCCGTATCCTCAAGCCGGGTGGCCAGGCCAGGTTCACAGAACCCAATATGATGAACCCGCAGATCGCTGTTCAGAAAAACATCCCCGTGATCAAACGCTGGCTCGGGGACTCCCCGGGGGAAACTGCTTTTTTCAGGTTTAGGCTGATCCGGGAGATGAAAAAGGCAGGTTTCCGGTCCGTTCAGATCACTCCGTTTGATTTTCTTCATCCCGGCATCCCTGCAAAAGCAGTAGGTTTCATTGACAGGCTGGGTAACGTCATTGAAAATATCCCGATCCTGAAAGAGATCGCAGGTTCACTCAGTATTACCGCGGTAAAAGGGGAACAAGATGGTTGAATACCTGCCGCGATGTTCCCAACCCAATAAGGAACGAAAAATGAAAATTACCCGGCCTTGGTTTTTATTATTTTCAGGGTCACGAACATGCAAGTCTGTTTTGACAAGAAAGCTAAAATCCTGTCAGCAGCCCGGAAAAAGGGAAAAGAGAGATCAGGCACAAATTGTTTGAAGGAGACTCCTCCGCTCAGGAGGTACCGGAGGGGGGTATGGTAATGGATCTTTTCAACTGCCAGGTGGGGAAACTCCCTGTTAAAATGCGCCCTGTCTCTTTCAAAAACGATCCATGGCAGGCAGGCGTTTGCCTGGCTTAAGGGGCCATCTCCCGGGATCTGCCAGGTTCCGCCCGGATCAAATAATTCATGATGGAACTGTTGAAAGATAAAACGGCCCCAGATGCTGTTCGCCGGTTCAATCATGACCAGCTTTCCGTTTTCCTTTAAGACCCTGCTGGCTTCTGATAAAAACAACCCTGCATCCGGCAGATGATGAAAAGTATCAACCATGAAAATGCCACTGACGGAACTGTCAGGAAAAGGCATATCCAGTGCGGAAAATGTCATATCATTGGATGGCAGGGGAAGAATGTCGGTTGTAATGATCCCCGGGATAAGCTTCTTTAAAAATCCGCCACCGGATCCGATTTCAACAATCCTACCCTGAGGAAGATGTGTGATTTCTGCAATAAATGTACCATACCATTCCCGGTACAATTTATTGAGAAATATTTTTGACTGAATGATTGCCTTATGTTCTTGTGTCCTTCCGGGATCGTCCAGCGAAAAGTCGCTCTTATATTTGAAAATTGTCACCTCCCGCTCCCTCTTAACTGATCCATGACTGAATAGACCGTCACAATGAGCCGATTCCTGATTCGATGGCTCAACAGTCGCCACCTCGACTGGTCATACCTTTTATGGATCCTGTATTGCTCTTCAAATTGTTGCCTGAACCCTTTTGAACTGATCGAGTCCCTATGCACCCTGAAACAGGCCAGGTCTTCACGCATGTAGCCGGGGGCTCCCAACCTGCCAAGCCGCAGCCAAAGGTCGAAATCCATGGCCGTCGGCAGTTCTGTATCAAGCAGGCCCGCCTTTGCCAGTGCCTCACGCCGGATGAAAACGGCCGGCTGTGAAATGAAATTCTCCACCAGCAGGCGGTTGTAGCTGTAGTTCCTGGCCGACCTGTTTTTATAAGCCGTGATCCATTTCCGGATCTCCCGGTCTTGTTCATCTATGATACGGCAGTTACCGTAAAGCCATAGGCTTTCGGGATGGCAGTCAAACCAGCCGGCTACCTTTTCCAGGGTCCCTGCCAGGTAGAGATCATCGGAATTAAGCCACCCGATGATTTCCCCGGTGCACATGGCAAATCCCTTGTTCAGGGCGTCAGCCATGCCCCTGTCGGGCTCCGACACCAT
>SESG01011193.1_pt1 | contig 24408 bp, 13 predicted proteins | sample 3171421 | NCBI WGS metagenome assembly SESG01 (sample SAMN10866946, study PRJNA518727) | freshwater metagenome | biome: subpolar coniferous forest; feature: holomictic lake; material: water; isolation source: holomictic Lake 227, 6 m and 8 m depth | place: Canada: near Kenora, Ontario | collected...
ATTCGGCCGTTGCCGTACTTGATCGTTGTAACGAACTGGTTCCCAACAAGAAAGTGCCATACAATTATTTCAATCTTTTGATGGCCGAGGCTTATTACAAGGCTGCTCAGTATGATATGCATAAAATGGGTAAGGAACGCACCTCCATGGAGGTAAATACGTTGCCAGCGTCCGTTAAAAAAGGGAACGAAGTCGTTCGGCAGATGGTGGATAACAATGAACGCGAGATACTTTATTATTTGTCACTGGAACCAAAATTCAGGGATTCCGTGACGGATGATTTACAGCGGGCCTTCTATTTACTGCAGGAACTGGGTTCAATAACAGAACAATTTGGCGAGAAGGAACTCTCAATTGAGATCAATGCCAAATTGGGAAGAATGATTTCAAAGGTTCAGCCGGAGAGATTAAATTCCTCACCAAAATGATCTTTGTGCCGAATTCATACAACTTATAAGAATATCGTTACTTTTGTACCTTTAATAGTTCAATATGAAGTTTAAGTTACAGGTTCAACTTCCCCGGTTTTTTACCAAGTGGTTTCCTGCTGCCGTATGGCGCATGTCGGGGGAAGAGAAAACCGTTTATCTTACTTTTGATGACGGTCCGGTACCAGGAGTCACCACATGGTTGCTGGATTTTCTGAATGAGCAGCAGATCAAGGCAACATTCTTTGCGGTGGGCGAAAATGTATTCCGTTACCCTGAAATCTTTGAACAGATACTGGAAGATGGTCATGCCGTGGGTAACCATACCTATCACCATCTTCAGGGATTGAAAACAAGCAATCTTGAATATTTTAAAGACATTGAACAGGCCAATATGATCATTGGATCCAACCTTTTCAGGCCTCCGCACGGCTGGCTGACGAGGGGTCAGTATCTTTTTCTCTCTCAAAAATACAAGATTGTGATGTGGGACGTTATATCCTGTGACTATAACCCGAATATCACCCGGGAAGAGGTGCTCAACAATGTGCTGAAATTTGTAAGATCAGGGAGTATCATCACTTTTCATGATTCCTACAAGGCTGAGGAGCATTTGAAATGGGCTCTTCCACGTGCTGTCGAAGCGCTTAAGGCGGAAGGATACGAGTTCAGGAAAATAGAGTTCCCTAAAGTTCACAGGTTGTTTGTGACCACCTATCTTCAGCGGATTAAAAAATTGCGCATCAACTTCAAGCAGTTGCGTAAGTGGGCTTAAGCCGGCGTGCTAATTGGCCAATTAACACACTTCAGATTTTAATCTGCCAGACCTTCACCGATTTTTACCAGAGTTCATTGATGATTGATTCAATACTTTAACAAAAGCATATGATTTTACAGCTAGGTGTTCAGCAACATGCGGTACAAAATTCCAGTATTTCCATGTTTGAGTTGTTGCTCAATGGAGGTTGGATATTGGTTCCGATTGGAATTATCTCCCTCATTTCCTGTTATATAATAATTGTAAAATACCTGGAGATCAAACGTTATACAAGGGCTGAACCCAATATTGTTTCCTCTTTCCACTCGTACCTGAAAAGCGGTGATCTGAAACAAGCAGTGGCGACCCTTCAGGCCGGGAGCAGTTCCTACAGCCGGATATTCTATCACGCCACCCGCAACATTGGAAAGCCGATCAAGGATGTGGAAAGTTCCATTGAAACAGCCGCCCAGATTGAGATGAACAAAATGAGCAAAGATCTGCACTACCTTGGACTTTTTGCCGGTATCGCCCCCATGTTGGGATTTATTGGTACCATCGCAGGGGTTATCAAGATTTTCTACGATATTTCGCTCTCCGATAACATCAGCATCGGAATTATCTCCGGTGGTCTGTACCAGAAAATGGTCTCAAGCGGACTCGGACTGATTGTCGGGGTAATTGCCTATTCCGGATACCACATGTTGAACATCATGATCGACAAATACATGAACCGCGTCGAGGAAGATGCGTTTGAGTTTATCAACCTGATAGAACACAATTGAGATGAAGCTTAGGAAAAGGCTTGCGTTCCAGCCCGAAGTCGCCACCGGATCATTGAATGACATCATGTTCTTCCTGTTGCTGTTCTTCCTGTTGGTGGCCACATTTGCGAATCCCAATGTGATCAAGCTGCTGTTGCCCAAGTCGGCATCCAACCAGACCCTCGACAAAAAGCAGATCACCCTCTCCATTACCAGGGAAAAAAATTACTTCATCGACAAGGAGCAGATTCCATTCAATAAACTGGAGGGCTCCCTCCGGGTCATCAAACAAAGAATCAACGACGTGACCATCGTCCTGAGGACCGATAATTCATTGACAATCCAGGATTTGATTGATGTGCTGGCCATCGGCAACAAACTTCAGATTAAGATGATTCTGGCGACGGAAAAGCGAGCGGGGTAAAATTCAAGGCAAAAGTATGGGACTCCGAAGAGGGGGGTAAAAAATAAAAACGTCTGGATGAAAATCCGGACGTTTTTATTTGATAAGGTAATGATCCCATTCCTGAATTCGCTCCTTTCTTTTAACTCATAACTCAAGTCTTATCCTTCCTTACACTAATATCCGGAGTCCCTACTTTTGCCTTTTGCCTTCTTTAGCCTTTGGCATCATCCTCTGCCTCTTCATCAATATCAATCACCGGTTCTCCTTTAAATGCTTTGGTAACCAGATATTTGTCTAGAACTAAAAGCAACGAGGGAAGTACGATCATATTGAAGAACATGGCAATGAAAAGGGTGGTTGAAACCAGTAATCCGAGGGCCTGGGTTCCGCCAAAACTGGAGACCATGAAGACACTGAATCCCAAAACCAGTACAATGGATGTGTAAATCATGCTGAAACCGGCTTCATGCAGGGCATTCAGTGTGGATAGTTTGATGTTGTTGTTGGTAACCTTGAGTTCGTGTCTGTACCTCGAGAGATACTGAATCGTGTTGTCGACAGAAATGCCAAGGGCAATACTGAACACGATGATGGTGGAAGGCTTGATGGGCACTCCTGTAAAACCCATGATGGCAGCTGTGATGATGAGCGGAATAATGTTAGGGATCATGGATACAGCAATCATGCGGACGCTGGTAAACATCAGCGCCATCAGCAGGGAGATGAATCCAATGGCAATTAAAACGCTAATTAAGAGATGCTTGATTAAAAATTCCGTTCCTCTTGCCGAGATCACGCTACCCCCGGTAATTTTGACATCGTAATCCTTCTTTGCAAAAATGGAGTCCACACGAGGACGGATACTGTCAAGGAGCCTGTTCATGTCTTTGGTGCCGGTGTCGGCCATCTGAAAGCTAATCCTCGTTATCTGTTGTGTGCTGTCAATGAATGAATTGAGCAATTGTTGGTTCCCGTCCGCCTTCTTGGGAAAATAGGAAAGGACAAAGGTTTTTTCCATTGAATTGGGCAACGTGTACATTTCCGGATTGCCATTGAAATAAGCCTGCTTGGCAAATTTTACAAATTCGGCAACCGACAGAGGCTTGGAGAATTCCTTGTTTTTGGAAATCACGGTTTGAAGCTGGTCAATCCGTTGGATGGTTGGGTAAAGCATTACCCCTTTTTTCTTTTTGGTGTCGACTGATATTTCAAAAGGCATCACTCCTCCGAGCTGTTTCTCAAAGAATTTCAGATCCTTGTATAGCGGATTGCCCTGATGAATATCATCTGTCACCTTACCTGAAGTATGCATGTTCAGCATTCCAATAATCCCTGTTACAAGCAGTATCCCCGCCAGGGTAAAAACCCACTTTCTTTTGTACTGAATCACATAAAGAATCTTCTCCAGGATGCTGTTGAAAAAATTGTTGTCGAGATGTTTGACGTGTTTTTCACTCGGAGGATCCATGTAGCTGAACAGGATTGGCAGCAGGGTAATGCAAAGCACATATTCCATCATGATGCTGATGGAGGCAATAATACCGAATTCGCGCAACAATTGGTTGGAGACCAGGATAAAAGCCGCAAAGCCTGCTGCTGTGGCAGTATTAACCATTAGCGAAGCAAAACCAATCCTGCGAACAACCCTCGACAAGGCCAATATTTTGTTGCCATGGTTGCGGTACTCCCAATGGTATTTGTTGAGAATATAAATGCAGTTTTCAATCGCGATGACGACAATCAATGAAGGTATCACACCGTTGAGGATGGTGATTTTGTACCCAAACAGACTGATCAGTCCGAGCGTGAAAATAATGCTGATTCCGACAACGACGAGTGAACTGGCAACAACTTTAAGTGAGCGAAAGAAAAGGTAAAGAATGAATGCCGCGATGATAATGGAGAGCAGGACAAAAAGGAAAAGCTCATGCTGGACCGTTCGGGCGATTACCGTTCGGATATATGGGAGTCCCGAATAGTGGAGCTCATGTCCGCTCAGTGTAGTATAAACCTTAGCCCGTGCAACAATGTCATCTGTGATTGACATGCGAATCTTGTCGTTCAGGACCGATTTCTTGAGGGTAATTGCAAGGATGAAAACGTCAGTTTTGGAGTTGAAGAGCAACCCGTCGTAAAACTTCAACGACATGATCTTATTTTTCAGACTGTCAGCCTCTGCCTGGGTTGCGGGTTTTGATGCCACCGTAGGGACGAAAACAAATTGGTGCAGTGAATCATCTTTCAGTATGGTGGAGGCTTTTGTGATGGACATAACTCCTTGTACGCCATAGATTTTAGACATGTCCGCAGTCAGATCGTACCAAAGATTGAAATCCTTCAGCTTAAACATGTCCGGGTTCTCAACTCCAATCACAATGACACTCCCGTCTTCACCAAACCGACTTTTGAATGCCTGGTAATCTACAATGTAACTATCGTCTGCCGGAAGTATGCTTGCGTTTTCGTACGAGAGTTTAACCCCCATGCCGCGCCATGCCATGAAAGCAGTGAGCAGCAAGATAAATATCAGTATAGCAGGTCTGTTACGCAGGAGTACCCTGGTCAAATATTTCCACATATTGGAACAGTCTTCACGGTTAATATGAATTCGCGAAGGTAAATCAATTTAACGAAAAAGTCTGTTTTTGTCGGAAGAGATTTATCAGTCCTCCTGCAGATGACCGCATAATGCGTCGGGTAACACTCCATTCAGGAAATCCCTGGCCTTAGTTCGGATATATCGCTTGCATTTTTTGCAGTTATACAGATATTATGAATCCTGATTTGACTCTGGCAATTGGCTATGAGCATTGATGTGATGAAGAGGTTGTTTCCTATTTCTTAATATTTTTTTATCGGGTTCTGAAATGGGAATATCAGTAACTCAAATTTAAATTTCTATTGTTAACTTGCATGCTGAATCCACCTTAGATAACTTGCGGCTTCAGCGAATCATCATTTTATTCTTCAACCCAAAAAAACTATACTCATGCTACAAAACATTCAAATCAGTTTTCAAAAAAGCAGCCATTCGGCTGGTCGATACGGGGCACTTTTAATCCTATCCGCATTGATGATTTTTTCTTCAACCACTGCTGTGGGTAAACAAAGTTCAAAATTCAGTGGTGTACAAATCGGTTCAATCACCTACAGTTACCGAAGCATGGCAGATCAGTCCCTCGATGCCGTTTTGAACTACATCGTTCAATCCGGATTGAGTTCGGTAGAGCTGATGGGTGATGTGGCAGAAAGATTTGCAGGAATTCCCCAAACTAAGGACGCGGAAGCCATTCGCCAATGGAGAACAACCGTTTCCATGGATAAATTCAGGGAGATCCGAAAAAAATTTAAATCAAAAGGCGTCCAAATTCATATTCTGAAATTGGGCGACAAAAGCTGGTCCGACGAAGAAATTAATTATGCCTTCAATGCCTGCAAGGCTGTTGGTGCTGTGGGTATTTCGATGGAGATTTCGGAAGATGCAGCTAAACGAATGCAACCTTTTGGCGAAAAACACAACCTGTTTGTGATCTTTCACAACCACGGTCAGCCGGGGGATCCCAATTTCAGTTTCGATAAAGTGTTGGCAATGGGATCCAAATTGATGCTTAATTTCGATGCCGGCCATTATTTCGGAGCGACAGGAGTCAATCCAGCCCTACTCATTCAACGTCTTCACAGCAGAATTATTAGCATCCACATCAAAGACAAAACCGGTCCTAAAGCTTCCGATCCCAACAAAAATCAGGCATGGGGCAAAGGCGAAACCCCCGTTTCAGAAATCCTGCAATTAATTCAAAAGAACAACTGGCCGATTTTCTGCGACATTGAACTGGAATACACCATTCCTGCCGGTTCGGATGCTGTCAGTGAAGTTGGGAAATGTGTTGATTTTTGCCGTGCCATTCTCGTTCCCAAAAAATAGTGAATTGAGTTGGCAAGGAAGCACGGAGATCAGGTTAAATCTACTGAAGGAAAAAAATTGAAACAGCCATATTGGTGAATTTATGAAGAGAAATATTTTGTTTTTTGTGCTTTTCTATGTTGGGATAGTTCTATCAGATCAGGCCCTGGCACAAACGGGAAATCCGATCGTAGTCAGGATCGACCAACCCACTTCCGACATTCAGTCAACCATGTGGGGGATCTTCTTTGAAGACATCAATCTTGCGGCCGATGGAGGCATTTATGCCGAACTGGTCAAGAACCGCTCATTCGAGTTTGCCAAACCATTGATGGGGTGGAAGATTCTGAAAAAGGATCCAACAGAAGGACTGCTGATACTTAACCGGAGTGCAACGAATGAAGCAAATCCGCGTTTTGTCAGAATTGCCCGAAACGGTACGGACGAAAAATTTGGACTAGAAAATGAGGGTTTCCGTGGTATGGGGATCAAAAAGGGAATGAGCTATCATTTCTCGGTTTTAGCCAGGAATGCGGAAGAGAGTCTTCTGAAATTAAGGCTTGAACTTGTCAGTGAAAAGGGTGAGATCATCGGAACTGCCAACCTTGCTCCTGAAAAAGGTGACTGGAAAAGATACAGTGCCGACATCACTGCCACTGCCACTGACTCCAAATCCAAACTGGATATCTGGTTCGAAGGGAGTGGTGCTCTGGATATCGATATGATTTCACTTTTCCCCGATGATACCTGGAAAAACCGTCCGGGAGGACTACGCGCAGATTTGGTGCAGTTGCTGGCCGACCTGAAACCCGGATTTGTCAGATTCCCGGGAGGATGTATCGTAGAAGGCTTCGAACTGGCTACCCGTTACCAATGGAAAAATACAATCGGAAATATCGATGCGCGCAAAACGATGATCAACCGGTGGAACACCGAATTCAAGCATCGTCTGACACCTGATTATTACCAGTCGTTTGGCATGGGTTTCTTTGAATATTTCCTGCTTGCCGAGGATATCGGGGCTGAACCTCTCCCGATTTTGAGCTGTGGCATGGCATGTCAGTATAATTCTGCAGAAGTTGCCCCGATGGACCAGTTGGGTCCCTACATTCAGGATGCCCTTGATTTGGTGGAGTTCGCCAATGGGGCAGCGGATACAGGATGGGGTAAAATTCGTGCATCTATGGGCCATCCGGCACCTTTCAATATGAAGATGATGGGTATAGGGAATGAACAATGGGGCGCTCAGTACATCGAGCGGTACGAAGCCTTTGTCAAGGCGATCAAGTCGAAGTATCCGGAAATCAAGCTGGTTACGGGTACAGGCCCATCTCCCAACGGCAAATTTTTTGATTATGCCTCTAAAGAGTTAAAAAGACTTCAGGCAGAGGTAGTCGATGAACATTATTATGCCAGTCCGGAATGGTTTCTTCAGAATGCAACCCGTTACGATCATTACGACCGCAACAGTTACAAGATTTTTGCGGGTGAATACGCGGCACAGAGTAAATCAGGCGCAAATCCGGACAATAAAAACAACTGGAGATGCGCCATTGCCGAGGCAGCCTTCATGACCGGACTGGAGCGAAATGCGGATGTCGTCCATCTCTGTTCCTATGCTCCTCTTTTGGCGCATGTGGATGGCTGGCAATGGACCCCTGACCTGATCTGGTTCGACAATTTGAAGTCGTTTGGGACAGCCAATTACTATGTTCAGAAGATGTTCTCCAACAACAGGGGTACCAATGGGCTGTCCGTTACCCAGGACAACCAGCCGCTTACAGGGAAAGATGGGATCTATGCATCAGCCGTTTTTGACTCCAGTTCCGGAGAAATTATTCTGAAACTGGTCAACACTACCGGCAACACCTGGAATCAAAGGATCATTCTGGATGGTAAAAAGGGATTGAACCCGAAAGCGTTCCGGACAGTTTTGGAAAGTGGCGATCCCGAGGCTGTCAATTCTCTGGAAAGGCCTCTGTTGATCAGTCCTGCGAATCAGGTTATCTATTTAACACGAAAAACGATGAAAGTGATCCTGACACCGTCTTCTTTTTCAGTGATAAAAATTAAATTGGCGAGATAAAAACAATTGAGAATTAATTCTGACTATTAAATTTCGTAAAGCTTCTCACGACATGAACAGAAAGATTTTTTTTATTCTGATGCTATTGGTTGCTGCAATCTGCACAGCCAAGGCAAGGGAAACAATTACCCTACAGACAGGCTGGAAATTTTCGAAAGGGAATATCGCGAATGCCGCGACACAGAAATTTGATGATTCGAAATGGCAGGATGTGTCTGTTCCGCACGATTGGGCCATCTCGGGCCCGATCATCGTAGATGGTGATTCGAATACGGGCAAACTTCCCTGGAAGGGCGAAGGATGGTATCGCAGAAACCTCGAAATCCCGGCAGGTTATGCAGGAAAAACCGTCTACCTGTTATTTGACGGGATCATGTCTGCGCCCGAAATCTTCATCAACGGGCAGTTGGCAGGCAAATGGGATTACGGCTATAACTCCTTTAGCCTGGATGTGACAAAATTTCTGAAAGTAAACGGGAAAAATATTCTGGCCATCCATGCCGACACCCGCGGACATGACAGCAGATGGTATCCCGGAGCAGGAATTTACCGGAAAGTTCAGATGGTGGTGGTTGATCCGGTTCATGTCGGTGTTTGGGGAACCCAGGTCACCAACCCGGTCATTAAATCAAACTATGCCGAGACCAGAATTATGACTACAGTCCTGAATCTGTCGGCCAACAAGGAGGAAAAGATCAGGGTGGAGAATATCCTGTTGAGCCCCAATGGCCATGAAGTCGGCAAAAAGGATGTGGTTACGGTGATCAATGCCGGAAGTAGCAAGGAGATAGAAATTACCATTGGACTGACAGACCCTCAGCGCTGGAATATCGCCAATCCGGTTTTGTACCGGGTTCAAACCAATATTTACAAGGGTGACCAACTGGCTGATACCTATGAAACACCCTTTGGCATCAGAACCATCCGGCTTACGGCCAACAATGGCCTTTACGTGAACGATCAAAGAGTTCAACTGAAAGGTGTGGATCTTCATCATGACCAGGGACCAATTGGTGCTGCATTCTACCCAAGGGCGATGGAACGGCAGATCGAAATCATGAAATCAATGGGCTGTAATGCGATACGCACCAGTCACAACATGGCAGCTCCCGAGTTGTACGACCTGTGCGACAGGATGGGAATACTTGTCTACGATGAGGCGTTCGATAAATACGACGGGAAAGCGGATATCAATGAGAATACCGATTTCGAGGAATTTGCCGGAAGAAACATCCGCAATTTCGTACTCCGAGACCGCAATCATCCCTGCGTGTTTATCTGGAGTGTAGGCAATGAAATGGGCGACGTCCAGTACAACAAGAACAACGGCTTTCACCGGTTGCAAACCATGATCAGCTATGTCAGGAAATATGATCCTACCCGGCCTGTGACCATGGCATGCGACAATACCGGCAGTGCGGCGCTTCGTCATTTTGACTATTATGACGTGCATAGCTGGAATTACGGTAGACGTTACAGTCTGGCCCGGCAGATGGAGCCGAACAAGGCTGTCATTGTCAGTGAATCAGGATCAACGGTGAGCACGCGCGGGTTTTACGAATTGCCCCTTCCGGTGAAAAGAGCCGAATTTACCAATTCACTTCAGGTGAGTTCGTACGATTTGAATGTACCCGAATGGGCTGATCTGCCTGACGAGGACTTCATGTGGCAGCAGGACGAGGAATATGTGGCAGGCGAATTTGTGTGGACCGGCTTCGATTATCTGGGAGAGCCGACGCCCTACAACAACATGTGGACCAAGGCGCACGGCATGACTGACAAGGAGTCTTCCCGAAGCTCCTATTTCGGGATTGTGGATCTTTGCGGCATCCCGAAAGACAGGTATTACCTTTACAAAAGCTATTGGAAACCCGAAGAGACAACGGTTCATATTCTCCCCCACTGGAACTGGGAGGGCGCCAAGGCCGAAAAAATTCCGGTATTTGTTTACACCAACGGCGACTGTGCCGAACTTTTCCTGAATGGACTATCCCTGGGAAAAAAAGCCAAGAGTCCGGCTTCCGCGAAAGCCGTCGAACGATTCAGACTGATGTGGCCGGAAGTGACATGGAAAGCTGGCGAACTCAAGGCTGTTGCCTACCGGGAAGGTGAAAAAATAGGTGAGCAGGTGATGAAAACGGCCGGTGAACCGGTTGGAATTCGTTTAACCCCTGATCGTTCATCTATTTATGCCGACGGGATGGACCTGTCTTATCTGTTGGTTGAAGCCATCGACAAGGAAGGGAATGTTTGTCCGCTTGCCACCAATAAAATTGACATCTCCGTCAATGGGCCGGGCCATGTGGCCGGGGTTGGAAACGGAAATCCGCAATGTGCAGATCCGTTTCAGGTCAATTTCGTCCATCTTTTCTATGGGAAAGCGATGATCATCGTGGGTTCCGCTCTGCAGAAAGGAAAGATCCAGGTTACTGCTTCTTCCGGCGGACTCACCAAAGACTCGAAAACTTTGAAAGCGGATTAACTCATTCGTGTAACAATTTGAATGTAATATCGTTTACTTTGTGAGGCTTTGTATATCCCTTTGTGTCCTTCCTGGTTAAATTCCAAGCCTAACCACATAGGACACAAAGTTCTCTAAGGTCTATCTAATCAACCTATTCGACTAAAAGACAAATTTTATTCCTGCTTCCAACTCAAACTCAACCATCCGAACATGAAAAAATCAATTATTTTGGTGACCCTTCTAATTTACGTAATATCAGTAAATGCCCAGTTTATGAAAGCAACAGCTCCCATTGCAGCGAAGAAAGAACATGTACGTACCATCCATGGCGACAAGGTTCTTGACAATTATTACTGGATGTACGACTTTTTTGGCAAAGGACCGGACAGTACCAAAGTGGTGGACTACCTGAAGGCCGAGAACAGTTACCTGGATCAGGTGATGGCCGGGACCAGGCAGTTTCAGGCTGATTTGTTCACGGAGATGAAGAGCAGGATCAAAGAGAAAGATGAGAGTGTTCCTGTCAATAAAAACGGGTATTTCTATTATACCCGCACCGAAGATGGCAAGCAGTATTACAAATATTGCCGGAAGAAGGGAAGTCTGAATGCCCCTGAAGAAATCCTGCTGGATGTCGACAAGATGGCAGAAGGGCATGCCTATTACGCTGCAACAGGGTTCAGTATCAGCGAAGACAACCGTTTTATGGCTTTCGGCGAGGATCTGGTAAGCCGCAGGCAATATACCATTCACATCAAAGATCTTCAAACGGGTAAGATTTCGTCCGATGCAATTGAAAACACGGAAGGTGCTCCGGTCTGGGCCAACGACAACAAAACTATTTTCTATACCGCCAAGAATCCGGTAACGCTGTTGTCGGAGAAGATCATGCGTCATACGATGGGAACAGATCCCAAAAAGGATGTGTTGGTCTACGAAGAAAAAGACAAGAGCAATTACATCGGCATCGATAAGAGTAAAAACAACAAGTATATTTTCATCGTTTCACAGGCTACCATGTCTGCCGAGTGGCGAATGATTGACGCCTCAAAACCTACTGATTCATTTGCCATCTTCCAGCCCAGGATGAAGGATGTATTGTATACTGTGGTGCCTCTGGCAGACCGCTTTCTGATCCTGACCAACAAGGATGATGCCAAGAACTTCAAACTGATGGAATGTCCGTTAAACAAGACTTTGGCCGCTTCCTGGAAAGAAGTTATCCCGGTCCGCAAGGATGTGTTGTTGCAAAGCGTGGAAGAGTTTCGGGATTTTATTGTCATCAATGAGCGCAAAGATGGATTGGTTAAACTCAGGGTCAGAAGCCTGAAGGATACAAACGAACATTATATTGATTTCGGAGAACCTGCCTATTCTGCCAATTTCGGTGCCAATCCTGAGTACAACAGCGCTAATTTGAGATACAGTTACACCTCGTTGACAACTCCTTCTTCAACCTACGATTATGACATGGTCACGAAAGTGAAGATCCTGAAAAAGCAGCAGGAGGTACTGGGTGGTTATGATCCGAAGGATTACGTTACCGAAAGGTTGTATGCGACGGCAAAAGACGGGACGAAGGTCCCCATTTCGCTGGTTTACAAAAAGGGATTCAAAAAAGATGGAAAATCGCCTTTGCTGCTTTATGGATACGGAAGTTACGGAGCCAGTATGGACGCCACTTTTGGCAGCACCCGTTTGAGTTTGCTGAACAGAGGCTTTGTGTTTGCGATCGCGCATATCCGCGGAGGGCAGGAGATGGGCCGGCTCTGGTATGAAGATGGCAAGCTGATGAAAAAGATCAATACGTTCAACGACTTCATCGACTGCGGCGAATTCCTGGTAAGGGAGAAATTTACCAGTAAGGCCCATTTGTACGCCCATGGTGGCAGCGCAGGCGGACTGCTGATGGGTGCGATCGTCAACATGGCTCCCGGTTTGTGGCACGGGGTGATTGCCCAGGTTCCTTTCGTGGATGTCGTCAATACCATGCTGGATGAAAGCATTCCGCTTACCACCAACGAGTTTGATGAATGGGGTAATCCCAAAGAGAAGGATGCCTATTTTTACATGAAGAGTTATTCCCCTTATGAAAATGTGGAGAAGAAAAACTACCCACATATTTTGGTTACAACAGGCTTGCATGACAGCCAGGTTCAGTATTTTGAGCCAGCCAAATGGGTTGCCAAACTCAGGGAGATGAAAACAGATAAGAATATGCTTTTGCTCCATACCAATATGGAATTCGGTCATGGTGGCGCAAGCGGACGATTTGATTACCTGAAGGATTTGGCACTGAACTGGGCCTTTCTGTTTACGTTGGAGGGGATTACAAAGTAGATAGTATTGTTCTACCAGTTTGTACCTCATTTGAGCATGCTTCACTACGTTTGTAAATAAGTTGTGTCAATGTGAACGTAGTGAAGTTTGCTTTTGCTATCAGATCAATAACAAAAAGGCTTATAATTATGCTGCCGACTTTTGCCGACAAGGTGATCGAATTTAACAGGTCACTCGAATTCAACGACCCTTTGCCGGATGGCATCAGCATCATGAACCCGTTCAAGCAGAACGACCAAATTCTACCCATATCCTCTGCTTTTTACCGGAAATATTACAGTGATCACCATACCCGGCACCTTATTCTGGGTATTAATCCGGGGCGTTTTGGCGCCGGGGTGACAGGTATCCCATTTACGGACACCAAGCGGCTGAACGATCCGTGCGGAATTGAATATGCCGGCAAGTCGACGCATGAACCTTCCTCTGTTTTTGTTTATGAGGTCATTCAAGCCTACGGCGGAGCTGATGCTTTCTACCGCGATTTTTACATTAATTCAGTAATTCCGCTTGGATTTGTCATCCAAGACAAATCAGGAAAGGAAAAGAATTACAATTACTATGATAGCAAGGAACTGACTGCAGCAGTTTACGATTTCGGGGTTGAGAACATCCGTAAACAGCTCGGCCTGGGTATTGAAACGGATATCGGCTATTGCTTCGGAACAGGAAAGAATGAGAAATTTATCACTGCCCTGAATGATAAATACGGATTTTTTAAAGAGATCATCGCCCTGGAGCACCCAAGGTTCGTCATGCAATACAAATCCAGGACAAAAATGGAGTACATTGATAAGTATCTGAGGGCATTCAGTAAAATAAATAAGTAGCAGCCTTCGTGATCTTTCTGCCATCCTTTGGGTTCTTCGTGGTTAAATTGCTCGATACAAAGGGCCCGAAGGCAAACACAAAGGGACACGAAGTAATTGACAGTTTTATTTTATTTTAAGGGCGTTTCCTGTTCTCCGTGCAACTTATCAATAGTGCCGAATCAGTATAGTCGTGCTTCGGATTTTTATTTTTCCGTTAGAGTAAGTAATAAACAAATTTTCATAACTTAGTTGATCAAAGAGACACCGAAACTACAATCTTTTCATTTTCAACGAAATTGATTGAACTTGCTCAAAACCTACTTATCCTTTTGTATGAAAAAAATCTTTTTTATTATTGCCCTGCTGGCTTCGATCCAAACGTCAGCGCAGATTAAATTTGTCAGGGAGGTGAATCTGGAGGGTCAAATCACTGATATTAGTACTCACGTATATTCGATCTACAGTTGCATTGACAACCTGAATGTTATTGCGTGGAATATCAAGATAATTTCAAATCCGGAAATACATTCGATTGCGTGCAGTCCAACCGGAGGATATCTGGCAAATAGCACGGGTAGCTTCATCCAGGTTTGGAAAATCGATGACAAGTCTTCGTTAGTGAAAACCATTAAGACCCACCACAAATTAATCAATACAATCTGCTTTTCTTCTCAGGGATATTTGGCTAGTGCAGGAGAGGATATGGAAATTCACGTGTACGATGTAAAGCAAAATAAGCTACTGGCAAACCTCAAAAGTGAAAATGGAGCCATTCAAGTTTTGAGTTATAATTCAACCGGAAATATTATTTATAGTGCCAATCAGGACAGTACGATCTCAATCTGGAATCTTCGTGAATTGAAACAGGAGAAAACAATCAGGATCAACTCGGAAATTACTTCCATGTGCATCAGTTCAGATGATGCATTGATAGTTGTCGGTACTTCTTCTGGATTTGTAAAAATTATCGACTCAAATACAGGCAATATAAAGTATGATATTTTAGGACATGCCGGTCGCGTCAATAGTGTTGCAATCAACCAGAATAATTTTTATGTGGCAAGTGCCGGTGATGATAATAAGATCGTATTCTGGGCCTTAAAAAATGGTGCAGTTTATAAGTCCTTGGAAGATAATATTGCACCGGTTTCAAAAGTAATTTTCTCGTATGATTTTGATCAGAGAAGAGAATTCTTTTTTGCAGGAGGACAGGATAAATTATTAAGAGTATGGGAAGTTACGGATTTGCCCTTGCCACTGGAATATCTGATCAAAAAGGAGATACAGGAACAAATTGAGCAATGGGAGCAAAAAAGGGAGGGTGAATCAATCCTACTGTATCAAAATCGAATTTCACAGGAAAACAAAAAAAAGCAGGTCAATAAAATTCAGGATTCTATCGTGAATAAATATGCCCTCAGGGTTTATCCGCTGATAGATAGTCAGTTGTCGGCTTATGACACCGGGAAAGAGACTTATACCATTACGTACGATCAAAAATGTGCCATTGCACTGAAAATTCCTAAAAATGAAGCTGAAAATTTCAGTAAGAATTTCAAAAGCCTGAAGCCGCAGGTCTTTCAATTTGTATTTGACAATGATGACTTTAAACTGAACTATCTGGAGTTGAAAGATACGCTGAATCAAAAAACATTCTACTACGATGAAAGCGGAATCAAAAACAATGAGTTGTACCGGGTTGAAGAAATCGTTGCGCCTCCCATTGAAGTTCTGGTCGAAGTTGCCAATAAACAGGATACTTTGAAGGAAAAGTTAAACACATACATCGGTCTGAAAAAAGAAGAGAAAATTATTTCTGACAATGTTAATTTAAGTGTCAACACAAAAATTACGGTTGAAAAGGATTCCATAGGGAAACCGGAATTGAATTATCACATTGAGTATAGCTATGAAGTGATAAAAGCCACCGTTGAAAACCAGACTGATGATTTTCCATTAGGTAAATACAAACTAACCTCCTCGAATGCAGCAAAAATTACTGTTCAGATTCTAAAGGAAACCATTGACAAAGAACTGATCAAATACATCAAAAGCGGGATGGATGTCACCATTAAAATTACCGGGTCGACGGATGCGTCGCCAGTTGTAAATACTATTCCCTATTCAGGCGATTTCAAGGATTTTGAAGATGAACCCTATTTCTTCAACAACAACCTGGAAAGCATGACTGTTAGTCAGAAAACAGGGATCACCAAAAATGAACAACTGGCATTTCTCAGGACCTATGGTGTAAGGGATTTTATTACCAATTACATTGAATCCTTAAATAGTGCGAAATTGCATTTCCAGCATTACACTTATGTAGCGAAGGAGAAGGGCTCCCAATACCGGAGAATTTCAATAGAATTAATTTTGCATGGTGTTTTCAGTGAATTCAGAAATAATCCAAAGGTTCAGACAAATAAGTCGGCGAGCATGGAGGATGTTCATGAATACAATTCAGATACCGACGAGAATATCCCGGCAGGCGGTGTTGTCAATGATAAAATCTTTGCAGTTGTGATTGGCAATGAGAATTATTCAAAAGAAATTAAAGTCGGTTTTGCCCTGAATGATTCAAGGATATTTAAACAATACCTGCAAAAAACAATAGGAATACCTTACAACAATATACATTATATCGAGGATGGAACTTATGGCCAGATTCTTGATGCATTAAAATGGATTGGTGATGTTTCAAAAGCCTATCTTGGTCAGGTTAAAATCATCTTCTATTATGCGGGTCATGGAATGCCCGATGAGCAATCTAAAAGCGCATTCCTGTTACCGGTTGACGGAAATTCCCGCAATACGGCTTCAGCGATCAAACTATCTGAGATTTATTCCAAATTGACTGAGACTCCATCCATTTCTGTTACAGTATTTTTAGATGCCTGTTTCAGCGGTGCAACAAGGGAAGTAAATGAAACCATGCTTTCGGAAGGTAGGGGGGTGAAAATTAAACCTATCAACGACGTTTTGCCTGGAAATGTTGTTGTGATTAGTGCAGCAACAGGAGATGAGACCGCCTTCCCGTTGCCCGAGAAAAACCATGGTCTTTTCACCTATTTTTTACTAAAAAAATTACAGGAGAGCAAAGGAACTGCCTCCTTAAATGAAATCTATGATTATATCAGGACCAATGTAATGCAGCAATCCGTGCTGGTGAATAAAAAGTCGCAAACACCTCAGGTCAATACCGGTTTAGTGGTTCAGGATACCTGGCAAAAGACAACTTTCAAATAGGAATCCTTTAATTATCTAGTTGAGAAACACATTTTATATATTGTGATTATGAGAATCTATCCGTTTGTTTTCATGCTTGTGCTTTTATCGAACGGGTTATTCTCTCAAGAGATAAAGACCATCAAGAATGTGTCAGGCGAATATATTTTATCCAATAAATCTGATCTCAGCTTAAAAGATGCTTTCAGTCAGGCAGTGATAGAAGCTAAATTGAATGCCTTAAGAAAAGCCGGTGTGGTGGAGAATATTTCCTCATCCGATATCCTGATTAGCAGCGAAACAGGTTCTGAACACAAACAGGATATCAATTCTGTCCTGTCGGTTGAAATTAGTGGTGCGGTACTCAATGATACAATCATTGGAGAAAAGACCTCGGTGAATCAATTTGGCAATACGGTTATCCAGGTGATAATTAACGCTCAGATTATAAAATATGAACATAAATCTGATCAGTCATTCGATTTTATCGTTGAAGGGGTAAAAGAATCATATGAGAATAATGATTTGATGAAGTTTTCGTTCTTGCCCTATTCCGATGGATACCTGACCATTTTTGCCCTTAATGATGAAGAAAACTATGTTCTTTTTCCCTACCAAAACAAAGAAAACAGGCATCTGAACGATTCGATCAATGTTAGGTTTAAGGCGAATCAGAAACGGACTTTCCCTGTAAATAAACTGATGGGTAATCCTTCAACGAATGAAATAGGCTATATTCTTTCAACTGAACAGAGGCGAGAAAGAAATTCCCTGATATTCGTCTTTACCAAAGAGGTATTCCCAATCATGCAGGCAATCAGTTTCAAAAACATCAACTATTGGATCTATTCGATCACGCCGGATAAGAGGAGGGTAAAGTATTATGATTTTGTGATCAATAGACGTTAGGCTTTGAGGCATGTACAAGGCAAGATGGTCTCCAGGAGATATCCAATTTTCACGTTGCCCCTTTTCCTGCAGAAATTGTTGGGCAGGTAAGTATTGACCCTTAGAATGTAACTTTCCCGGGTATGCTCATCATCTACTCGACCAGTATTGACCACCAGCCCCTGACGGTGAATGATCTTCGAATGGGAAAAACGGCCAAAGCCACTATCAGGCATTGGGGTGGGTATTCTTCGGTGGGGTATCGATAGTTGTGGATGTCTGATTTTATCGCCGAGTGCAATTCAAATCAGTCAAAATAGACTGATTCATTGGTAGTTAAACTTAATTTTTCGGCAATACTGAACGTTTTGGTTCAAGTTTTCCTTACGTTGCTTTTTCCCCGTTTACGATCAAAAAACAAGCAGTTTTGTTTCAGTTTTTATTTGTATCTTTTGGCAATATACCTGCTGAAAACCACTATTTATTCCAAAACCCATTAATAATATGTCATCTGACGAAAAATAAAAATTAGGGCAATTGTGTTCTTTGCACAATTTTCACGAACCTATTTTTCCCGTCGAACAGACATAAACCTACCAACAACGCAGAAATCAGATTCAAGTTACCACGAAAAAAAAAGACCATGAAGCATTTATCGTATTGTTCAACAGTACTGTTGTTCATGTTTGTATTTTTCAATTCGGCCTGTAAGAAAAATACCACTGACCCGGCCACAGAAATCCAGGAAACCAATCAAAAACTGATGAATCTTGAAATTGGTCCGGTCGTTGAAATTTCCTCTGCCTCCATAAGTACCGGAGGGGGAAGCGTCAAGATATCCAAGGCTGATACTCCGTTGAATGGGATGGAAATAGTAATTCCCGCCAATTCTTTTGCCTCAAGTCGGACATTTAAGGTTTCCTCTGCTGAAATTAAAAGCCATCAGTTCGGACCTAATTTTAGTCCGGTGTCACCAATGATCAATATTTCCTGCGATGGCGGCTATGCCAAAGAGCTAATGAGTGTGACCATACCAGTCAAGATTGCCGCAGGTTACTTTCCACTTGGTTTTTATTTCGATGAAACTACCGGAAAGCTGGAAGGAATTCCTGTCAAAAGCTACACTTCATCATCCGTTACCCTGCTGACCAGACATTTTTTGCCGGCGAGTCAACTCAAAAGCGGAAGCGTCACGCTGAAAAGCGCAGGAACGGGTTCCAATATCATCATCAGTTCAATTTCTGAGAGCCTGCTGACTGGTCAACCCATTATCGCATCAGGGTTTAAACCCGGAGTGGACGACTGGGAATTTGCCAACCGTGGTTCTTACATCGCCTATGGTGGACATTGCGCAGGCCAGAATATCACCGCCATGTGGTACTATTTCGAAAAAAAGCCGACGGCAGGAAATTTGAATAATAAGTTCAGTGATAACCCCAAATTGTGGCAGGACGATGCCAGAGGATACCGTTTTTGCTCGGTGATCCAATCCGATCTTGAATGGGATGGGATGGTGGCCGGAATGTTTGCAAAATATGTCGACAAGAACCCGGATCTGGACCAACTGAAATTCTATACTACTGCCGGAACCATGCTCATTACCGGGGAGCCTCAGGCCATCGGTATTTACCGGGTGAAAGGAACTTCAACAGATGGCACGGTACAATATGGAGGACATGCCTTGATCTGTTACCAGATTGCTGTAAGTGCCGGTAAAATGTATATCTCCGACCCTAATTTCCCGGGTGTTGAGCAAACCATTCAGCTCAAAAACAAACTATTTGAACCATACATCGGAAAATCAGAGGCAGGTGATGTTTCAATGACTTACCCTTTTATCACTTATTATGCCAAAACCGCGGTTATTGAATGGCCAAAAATAGCTGCACGATATGGAGAATTGCAGGATAACACCATTGGAACGGTCCCACCATACACGTTCCCTGAATATACCATCTGGCAAAAGGAAGGTGTGGCTTTATATGGACTCAAGGACGGACTGGTGATGACAAATGACACTTTGCGGACCATGGTGGATTGTCCCACCGCCGAGAATTTTTACAACAATGTTCCGGGGAAAAAGCCCATTCCATGGACTGCATTTGATGTGAGTGGGAACAGGATTGATAATTACGTGGGTTTTGGATCAGGATACGTTATTTTGAAGCCGGGAGTCAACCAAATTGGATATTACATCTACGGATGGAGAACCGCCAGCAAGAATGCAGTTGGAGACTTCAATGACAGATTCATCGATTTCAAATGGATTACCGTGAATTATATTCCGCTTTTGATTGAACCAAATCCATTGAATGGTGAACCCAGCAAGGAGTATACCCTTACCGCGAAGTCAAAAGGGGGAGCGCCCAAGGTATCCAAATATACCTGGGATTTCGGAGATGGAAGTTCTGCCGTTACTGTCCAAAACGACAGTACGGTCAAACACACTTTTGCGAAAACAGGAACCTTCTCCGTCAAAGTGGAGTTGTATAATTCTGCGAACAATTCAAAACTCACGGAAGCCATCGGATCGGCTAAGATTGCCTCTAATTCCGGATCCGGCACTTTTAGCTACGATGGCAGGACTTATGCCTACAAAACCATTGGAACCCAAACCTGGATGGTCGAAAATCTGGCTTACCTGCCTTCTGTATCCCCATCAACCCAAAAATCTTCGACTTCCCAATTGTATTATGTGTCCGGATATCAGGGAACTGATGTAACTGCAGCCAAGACAAAAGCCAATTATACTACCTATGGCGTCTTGTACAACGGACCTGCTGCATTAAAAGCCTGTCCGCCGGGATGGCATTTGCCCAAAAACCGGGAATGGCGCACTTTGCTTGATTACCTAGGTACTTCGGCCGGAGGTAAAATGAAAGAAACAGGAACAATCCATTGGTCAAGCCCCAATACCGGCGCTACCAATTCCAGCGGATTCCAGGCGTTGGCAGGTGGCGCGAGTTCTGAACAGCTTGGACTCAAGGGTGTTTTCTGGTCTGCTTCCGACGACGGACTGACCAACACTTTGGGTCTTGTGCTTGACTATTATAGCGATGCCTCAAGTTGGTGGGACGTCTTCAATCCTGCCGATGCGTTTTCTGTGCGCTATATCAAGGATTGACCGGCAGAGAGTATTTCTGAAATTTATTGATTCCTGTTTGCTGGAATTAATGAGTGGTGCAAAATATTATTTGATGTATCTGCCTTGATTATTATTTAACAGCACCCCAGTTGCGTAATCAAATTCATTTTTGTGGCCTGACAATAATAATTCATTGATTAATATCTTTAGTCCTTTTAAAGTTAAAAAAACGGCTTCAGCCTTTGCGACTGAAACCGTTTTTTTTAAGGACTTAACTCCTATTTAATTGACTGTTATTTTCAAGTAATTCGAAATAGAGTTAGAATTTTTTCAACACCAGTTCTTTGTTTTTATTTTCAAAACTGTAGCTGTGAATCTCTCCTTTTTTGGTAAATGAGACAGTCATATTCCCTGACTTATCCATACTCATTGTTTTGGAACTAACAATTTGTTTGGCTTCTTCACGGTTCTTCGCAGGCATAATTAAGGTTGAAATAACTGTTTTCGAATCGGTTGAAATGACTTCAGTGTCGAAAAAGTCAATCCATGCGAACTTGAATGTTGCATTCACATACTGACTTGGATGTTTCCCTGGAATAATCCGATTTTTGTCATTTGTCAAAGGAATTAATACCATATTCCCTTTTTTGCCTTCGAGGAAGACAAATCCTTCATCAAACGATGCAGTCACACCAGGATGAAAGCGAACATCAATTTTAGAACCCGGTTTTGCTGTAATTTCATCTACCACCAATGTTATTTCTGGCTTATCAAGTAGTACATGCCGTTTCCACTGCTGAAGTTCCTTTTTGGGATAGGCATTGGTAGGATTCATGATCACGTAATCATATTTGTCAGAACTTTTGAATTCTTCCACCTTTCCGCCAACTTCATAATTATATTTTTGCTTCCTGAGTTTTCCCGGAATCTGTATCTCGTCATTGACAAAAACGACGTTGTGACCAATGCTTGATGTCTGCGGATAATCGAATCGCATATCGTCAAAGTATTTTTCGTCATATCCGATTGAGCCGAGATCGCGGATAAAGGCCTCATTTTGCCAGTATAAAACAATATGGCCAATATCCAAATGGCCATGGTGCGGATCATCATTCATTCCGGCTTTTCCGGCAACCATCACTTTTTCAGGACTTTTGAAATCACTGCGCATCACCCACCAGTTGATGGTTTTGAAAAGGATGGAAGGACTTTCCGGAGCTTTTGGTTTTACATCTGATCGGGGCCAGATGATGTCGAAAATGTCATCCCCTTCCCCTAGGAAATCTTTCCGATACCAGGCTGCCTCAGCACTTTTTGTTTCGGTGGCTAACTTGTTGATCATATGTGGACTTCCAAGGTATCTGGCACTACTGCCTGAGTCTTCAAAATTAAGCGATCCTCCTCCTGGAATTGAAATAAAAATTGGGAAATTGACAGGATGATTCTTAAGTCGCTCATTTTGAAATAGATTGTATTTTGATTTGGTGATTCGGTTTAATGCATCAGCAAAAAATGTGCTCGTGTGCAAGGCGTAATTCCAATAGCCACCACCTTCCTGCCAGCCACCTGATTCATCTAATTCGTTGAACATAAGATTGATGCGATTATATGCTTCGGCGACAATATCCGTAAGTTGCGGATTTTCGGTTAATAATGTCAATCCGGCTAATCCGACCCCTGAATTACAAACACCACACCAATTGCATCGGTAGGCAGTTGCCCACCAATGAAATTCGTAGTTCCCTCTGACTCGTGTGACCACTTTTTCAAGTAATGCTCCGCGAATCCGATCACGCTGGGCCCTGGTTAATCCAGAATAAAGCCAGTCGTAGATAACTGCCATGGTCCGACCTGAATCACCACTCATGTGATCGAAAGTGAAACTTACCTGATCATCAGGAACGTTCCAGGGCATGATTCGTGAGTAAATAACCGGGAATTCGTGAGCCCTGACTGTCCAGGTGGTCAGATCGCAAAATGCATCGGCAAATTCAAAGGCTTTTTCTGCATATCTCTGGTCACCAGTCATTTGATAAAGAAATGCCAATTCGTAAGCATTATTTAGATTGGTACGGTAAAATTCTTCATATTTACCATTACGATCATTTTCAGTCCAGCCTGCGCGGGTGTTTTTCCCTTGTGTTGGGATATTCTTATCGACCGGCATGTAATAGTACATGTTACATTTGGCTTGTAATTGCTCAAAAATCAGTTTCGATTCAGGATCTGACTTAATTCGCTCAAGCATGGCAGGCTTTTCCTCATCTGTAAAATACAGGTAGGGGTGCTTTAACGAGCTGATGTTTATTGCTTTATCAATATCTGATTTGTTGATCTGCGCAAATGAGGATACTGAAAATACAAACGAAAGGAGAATTAAAAAATACTTCATAAAGTTGAATATTAGTTTAACATTGGTTTCAAACGAGATTTAGCCGAGATTTTTAATCAATGGGGTAGTATACATTAAGGGTCTAAAATACAAACAAAATACAATTTTAACTTTGAATGGATACTGCCAAAGTAGTTGCTGAAATTTTCACAATTAGTTAGTCAATATGCCTCTAAATATAGTATTAAATTTAACATTACACCCAAATTTCTGCCGACAACTTTTCTGGTTTGGAAAACTGAAAGTCAATGAGATTTCCAAATGTTTAGCCGGACACCATGGATGCTCTTGATAGCGGAAATTCTCCACTCCCGAAAAATGAGGGTCTTCAACCTGAAAAGGCGGGAATTATTTTTGTGGCGAAACAGGTCTTTCAGGATATTAGGTAAATTATGAATTTCCAATCAAAAAAGAGTATACCTTTGTCTGAAATGCAGATATTTGGATTCCAGACCCCCCCCTATTTTAATGCCTTTTGTCCTGATGAAGCAACAGAATTATCTGTTTTAGGCCAAAATTGATAATTCTCATATTAAAAAAAACAATGTTTTACAACACAAAACCATTTTTTTTAACATTCGTATACAAAAGTACAAGTTCCTTTTATAACTTAGCCTACAAAATTAAAGGGATTTTTCTGTGGAATTGTATCCGATATATCCGTGGCGTTTCCTTTTAGTCGATTGTGTGATACTTGGTTATCAGGATGAAGAAGCATTCTTGCTTTATCCGAATAACTTCGAACTAACAAGAGGAGCTGGGCAGTGGTATGGGATTTTTATTGATGAAAACGATCCGACCGAACAAGAAACTGACCAAATCCTGATACGAACAACCGGGCCAGAGCAAATTTTTCT
>SESG01025156.1_pt1 | contig 24401 bp, 32 predicted proteins | sample 3171421 | NCBI WGS metagenome assembly SESG01 (sample SAMN10866946, study PRJNA518727) | freshwater metagenome | biome: subpolar coniferous forest; feature: holomictic lake; material: water; isolation source: holomictic Lake 227, 6 m and 8 m depth | place: Canada: near Kenora, Ontario | collected...
TAATGACCTCACTGGCCGGTTGCGACCGGCAATTTGAGGTGGCGGTGTCCATCAAAGTGAAGGCGAGGACGAAGGTTACCGGGGTGAACCCGGTCCTGGAGCAGATTAAAGCCGGCTGGAGTTTGACGTGATACCAAGCAGCGCTGGGGAGTTGCTAGCGGTTTGGCAGCGCGCAACTATGGCGGGGCCGTGGTGTTGCCTGGCTCGCAAGCGATGATCTGAGTCTATGAACAAGCTATTGCGCGGTCTGATTCTCCTGGGAGCGCTGGGGCTGGTCTTCGCTGTCATGGCGCTCCTGGGATCGCGATCCGGCAGCCGGGGGGCGTTGCAGCGGTATAAGGCGGAACTGCGGGCCCAGGGTGAGAAACTTACCTTCGCGGAATTCCCGCACGGGCGGCGCACAAACGCCGTGGACTCGCACGCGATCATCACCAACGCGGTGGCTGAGTTGGTTGGTGCTCGGCTCAACCCGGGTATGCTGGAACTGCGGAAGTATGTTCAACCGGGGCGGGCGATCGTCACCTGGAGGCAGGCCAATCCTCTCTGGGGTCAGCCGGTGGGGGCGGGCGGCGGCGGGACCTGGGAAGAACTTGCGGTCCAGATGCAGGCGGCTCAAAGCACATTACAGGAGATCCGCGATGCCCTCAAAGAGCCTGCGCTCGACGGGGGGCCCCGGACGAACCTGCTGACAGGCCGACGAGTCAACTTCGTGGCCATCCGGACGGCAGCGCAGTGGTTGATGGGGGCGGCGGAGAACGATCTGCACCTGGGGCGGTTGGAGGCGGGATTGCGGAACCTGGAGGCCTTGGCGGCGCTGGGGCGCATGGAACGTGAAGCATGCACACTCGTGGCCCAGATGATCCGCGTCTCGGTGGTGGGACTCGGATTGTCGGCGACCTGGGAAGCGCTGCAGGTGTCGGGTTGGACGGAGCCGCAGCTCGAGCGATTGCAGAAAGCGTGGGAGTTGCTGGACCTGGTCGAAGCTTTGGAAACGGGGCTCGTGGGTGAACGGGCCGGCATTGAGGATTTGTTCGCCCTGCTGCGAAATTCCAGAGGCCACCAGATCGCCCGTTTATTCCGGAACATGATGCCGGTGGGCCCGTCATCGCTCAAAGAGACCTTCGCAGAGCTGGGCCGAGCCTATTTGTATTTCCCCGCCTACAAGCTCACGTGCATCGCCGGCGATGAATTGCTTTACCTGAAGACGATGCAGGGGGGCGTGAAGACAGTGCGGTTGCTGGAGGCGCATCGCCCCTGGTTGGAAGCGAACCAGCAATTGGTCAAAGCTCTCGCCGGTCTCGACCGGGCCGCGCGCTTTCCCGGCGAGTATCGCTACTACGTTAGCCTGCTAGCCATGCCCAATTGCGTCCGGGCTGGCGAGAGGGCCATCCACGTGGAAATGGAAAGGCAACTGACATTGGCGGCCATCGCTTTGAAACGATTTCAACTGCGGCACGGCAAATTGCCACAAAACCTGGAGGCGCTGGTACCGGAGTTCCTACCGGTGCGGCCTTACGATTACATGAGCGCCAAGACACTGGGCTATCGACTTAAGGACAAGGGGAGTTACGCGCTTTATTCCGTCGGCGATGATGGGAAAGACGATGGCGGCGACCCGGCCCCGTCGCCAGGCACGCCAGCCGGCCTGTGGGCTGGGCGGGATGCTGTCTGGCCGTCGCCCGCAGCCGAGCCGGGCGAGCCAGTCCCGTAGTCGCGTCGGTCGGGCGGCCTGGACCTCGGCGGCCCTTGCCCGTCTGTGCTCAGGGCGGCGCTAAAGTCGGTCCGGGCCATTCCCAACCCGAGCCCCGAAGACCGAAAGCCGAAAGAAACCCGCAGACCGAGGTCCGAATTGATCGCCACCCCGGCGGAGCTGCCGCCAATCGAATTAGGCCATTCTCGGAATTCGGATTTCGGCCTGCGGTCTTCGGATTTCAGGGCGGCAGAACCGGATCTGCCTGCAACAGGCCGGACTTTAGAGCAGTCCTGGGCCGTGCTGCTGCCGTGCGATAATGACATGCGTTCCCGTGGGCGATGGCGGTGTTCCGTGCGCGCCAGCAAGGTGCTAAAATATTAGCAGACTAGTGTTTCCGCACCCGGCCCGCGCGGTTCGCTTCGGTGGCGGCTCGCCGCCGGCCCGCGCTGTGGCTGCCTCGGACCGGGGCCGTCGGCAAAGCGGCCCCGACTCCCGCCGGCTTCCCGCGGAGCCGTGAGCGCCGCGAAAAGATCACGGGGGCGGGTGTTGGTCGCCGGCTGCATTTAGGTGCGCGACCGCCGGGCGGCCGAGCTTTTACTGCCTCCGCGCTAAACCGGGCGCCGCACAACCGCCAAGAACCGCACCCTCGGTTTCGCCATCTGGGAGCCATGGGCAAACACGCCCGCGCTAGCCTCCCGGCACGCTGTTTTAGGCACTGAAAAATAATTTAAAATATCTATTGCACATGAACTTGCCTTTGCTATATTCCCGGCTCCGTTGACCCGTTTGGGTACGGACAGCATAACCTGCGGAACCGATAACTGACCACCCGACTGGGTGCAGGATTAATGGCTCCGCTCTCCAAGTAGCTGACTTGGGAAACGTTGTAGATTTATGCCAGTACAGACATTAAGACCGTTGACGCCGTCCTCGCGCTACATCGCGTATGCGGATTTCAGCGACATTACGAAGACCAAGCCGGAAAAGAGCCTGGTCGAGACGCGCAAGCGCACCGGCGGGCGTAATGTTTACGGGCGCATGACCGCCCGGGGCATCGGCGGCGGCCATAAGCAGAAGATCCGCCTTGTCGATTTCAAGCGCAACAAGCACGGGGTCGAAGCGACGGTGAAAGCGATCGAATACGATCCGTGCCGCTCGGCCCGGTTGGCCTTGCTGGAATACAAGGACGGCGAAAAGACCTACATTATCGCTCCGAACGGCTTGGCAGTGGGTGCCAAACTGGTGAGCGGCCCGACCGCTCCAGCCGAACTAGGCAACAGCCTGCCGCTGCGCACGGTGCCGGTCGGACTGCCGATTCACAATATTGAGATCATTCCTGGGCGCGGTGCGCAAATGGTGCGTAGTGCCGGCGGCTCGGCCACGTTAATGTCGCGCGACGAGGGTTACGCGCAAATCCGTCTCCCCTCCGGTGAAATCCGGCGTGTGAATGAGAATTGCTATGCGACGATCGGGCCGGTCGGAAATGCGGAGCACGAAAAGATAATTCTAGGCAAAGCGGGGCGGTCCCGGCATCTGGGCATCCGGCCGATTAATCGCGGTGTCACGCGCAACCCGGTGGACCATCCGAATGGGGGTGGTGCCGGCAAGTCGAAATCCGGCGGTGGCTGGCAGCAGCTCACTTCGCCTTGGGGTCTGCTGGCCAAAGGCTTCCGGACACGGAATAAGAAGAAACACTCAAACCGGTTTATTTTGGTCCGGCGCGATGGCCGGCCGATGAAGAACAAGTAACTTTGATCCTGTATGGGACGATCAATCAAAAAAGGTCCGTTTATTGACGGGCACCTGCTGGAGAAGATCACGAAGGCGAAGGAGATGAACTCCAAGACGCCAATCAAGACGTGGTCGCGGCGCTCAATGATTACGCCGGATTTTGTCGGCCTGACGTTCACGGTGCATAACGGCAAGCTCTTTAGCCCGGTGTTCGTAACTGAGAACATGGTGGGCCACCGGTTGGGGGAGTTCTCCCCGACGCGGACATTCAAGAAGCACGGGGCGCATACCGCCAAGGCCGAAGCGAAGTAATAATATGGAAGTTCACGCCATAATGAAAAATGTGCGCATGTCCGCACAGAAGATGCGCGAAGTGGTGCGTCAGATCCAGGGACTGCCGGCTGCGCGCGCCCAGGCCGTACTCGCGGTGGTGCCGCGCAAGGGGGCCCGGTTCGTCGCCAAGACGCTGAAATCGGCCATAGCCAATGCCGAAAATTTGAAGGTGCATAAGAAGGAATATAATGACATGAAGACCGACCGCTTGGTTGTCAAGGAAGCCTTGGCGCAAACGGCATCGACCCTCCGGCGGTTCACCCCCAAGGCTCGCGGCTCCGCCGGGCCGATCCTGAAACGGAACTGTCACATCAAGATTGTTTTGTCAGACGAATAGAGTATGGGCCAAAAAACTAATCCAATCGGTCTGCGCCTGGCTGTCAACCACGATTGGCGGTCGAAATGGTACGCGAATAAGAAGGAATTCGGTAAGCTGCTGACCGAAGACCGTAACATTCGTCTGCTCCTGAAGAAGAAGCTTGAATCCGCCTCGGTGCCGCAGATTTTGATTGAGCGCGCGGCCAGCCGCTGCCGGATTACTATTTTAACCGCGCGGCCGGGCATTGTGATCGGCCGTAAAGGTTCCGAAATTGACAAGCTCAAAGAAGAGTTGAGCCGGTTGACCGGCAAGGAAATTTACGTCGATATTATTGAGGTCAAGAGCCCGGAAACCGATGCGCAGCTCGTGGCGGAAAACATCGCGCTGCAACTGGAGCGCAGGGTTTCGTTTCGGCGTGCGATGAAGAAGGCGCTCCAGACGGCGAAGGACTTCGGCGCGGAAGGGATTAAGATTCGCTGCGCTGGTCGTTTGGGCGGCGCGGAACTGGCTCGCGTCGAGCAGCATCACTGGGGGCGGGTGCCGCTGCACACCTTGCGGGCGAACATCGATTACGGTTTTGCGGAGGCCAATACGGTCTATGGCAAGCTGGGGATCAAGTGCTGGATCTGCAAAGGCGACACGAAGATAGCAAAGCCTCAGGCGCAGCCTACGACGACGCCGGCGGGGAACTGAGATTTAGATAGAAGGAATCTGATATGCCATTGATACCTGACAGAGTAAAGTATCGCAAGATGCACCGTGGAAACCGCGCTGGCCTGGCGACGCGGGGCCAAACGGTTGCATTTGGTGAATACGGATTGATGGCGCTGGAGCGCTGCTGGCTGGACACGAAACAAATCGAGGCCGCCCGCGTCGCCATCGCGCGTAATATGAAGCGCCACGGCAAGATGTGGATTCGTATTTTCCCGCAAAAGTCCTACACGAAAAAGCCGCTGGAAACGCGGATGGGGAAGGGGAAGGGACCGTTGGAATCCTGGGTGGCGGTGATTCGGCCGGCCAACGTGCTATTTGAAGTGGACGGCGTTCCGGAAGCGGTGGCGCGCGAGTCCCTGCGGTTGGCGGCCACCAAGATGCCCATCAAGACAAAGTTCATTTCGCGGCACCGAGTGGCTTGAAGCCGCTCTGCACAATTTGGTTATGAAGAAGACGCAACGGAAAGAGATTCAGGAAAAGACGCTGGCCGAGTTGGTGGCCGATGGCCGCAACTGGCGGCAGGAGATTTTTAATCTGCGGCTGCAGCAAGCCAGCGCCCAGCTCGAGAAGCCGGCGCGTCTGCGCACCCTGCGCCGCGACATTGCCCGCATCGAAACGCGCCTCACGCAATTGCGCAAGCAGGCGGCATAGATTTTTTGTATGGCTGACTCCAACACCATTTTAGAAGCTGCCCGCGGTAAACGCAAAGAGCGTGTGGGCGAAGTTATCTCGAACAAGATGACCAAGACCATCATTGTGCGAGTCGAACGCAGATTTCCGCATCCTAAGTTCAAAAAAGTCGTCACCGGCTATAAAAAGCTCTACGCACACGATGAGAAGAGCGAAGCCAAAGTAGGCGACCGGGTGCGGCTGGAAGAGACTCGCCCATTATCTAAGACCAAGCGCTGGCGTTTGGTCGAGGTGGTCGAGCGCGGTGTCGAAGTGGCGCCGGTGGCTGCCTGACGTAACGCAACGGCGTTCACCAGTTCTCAAGCAATTGATTTATGTTACAGGTACGTTCCATTTTAGACGTGGCGGACAACACCGGCGCGAAGCGCGCCGCAGCCATCGGGGTCCTTGGCCGCAACCAGTATTACGCCCACGTGGGCGATATCATCAAGGCTCATATTAAAGAAGCCGCGCCCGATGGCACCGTGAAGAAGGGTGAAGTCGTGGATGCGGTTGTGGTTCGCACCCGCAAGGTGATTCGCCGTAATGATGGGTCGTATCTCCGTTTTGACAGCAATGCGATCGTTTTGATTGACAAGGAACTCAACCCGCGTGGCACGCGCATCTTTGGCCCGGTCGCGCGCGAGCTCCGGGACAAGAAGTTCATGAAAATCGTCTCGCTGGCCCCCGAAGTTATTTGATTTCATCCCTGATCATTAGTTATGCGCACATTTCATGTAAAAAAGGGCGACGAAGCCGTGATTATTGCCGGCGCGGATAAAGGCAAACGCGGCCGGATCATCACGGTCGTTGGGAAGAAGCAGCGGGTCATTGTCGAAGGCGCGTGCATGATTAAGAAACACATGCGCAAGAGTCAGCAATACCCCCAGGGTCAGATCGTGAAACGTGAAGGCACGATCCACATTTCGAATGTGATGAAGGCGGAGGAGTTCGACGCGCGGGCAGCCCGGCGAGGAGCAGCGGCTCCCGCTGCAGCTCAGGCGTGAGGTTGGCCTCGTGATCGAAACTGCGATACAATAATACGATTTGATTAAACGCTCCGGCAAAATCCTGAGAACCGAGAAATGAAAGCCAGACTTTACGAAAAGTACGTCAAAGACGTTGTGCCGGCGCTTACGGAAAAGCGCAAGTACACCAATATCCATCAGGTGCCCCGGATGGAGAAGATCGTCGTTAACATGGGCGTGAGTGCTTCGCTCGAAAAGAGCGCCGTGGACGACGCCGCCAAAGACCTGGCACTGATTACCGGTCGCAAGGCGGTGATCAGCAAGTCGCGGCACGATATCGCCAACTTCAAACTGCGCGAGGGGCTGCCAATCGGTTGCCGGGTGACGTTGCGGCGGGATGCGATGTATGAATTTTTCGATCGGCTCATCGCCACGGCCCTGCCGCGGATTCGCGATTTTCGCGGCCTGTCGCCACGTTCTTTTGACGGGCGCGGCAATTATTCGCTGGGTGTAGGTGACCAGACGATTTTTCCGGAGATCGAGTTGGACAAAATCAAACGTCAGCAGGGCATGGACATCACGATTGTGACCAGTGCTCGGACTAATGAAGAAGCACTGGAGTTGCTAAAGCTGATGGGTATGCCATTCGCCGAGGCCAAGCAAACCAAGACAACCGAAAGTGTAGTGAAGCAGGCTTAAGCAGAGTAATTTTTATGGCTAAGACAGCATGGATTGAACGCAACAAGAAGAAGGCCGAGACGGTCAAGAAGTACGCTGCGATTCGGGCCGAGTTAAAGGCCAAGCGTGACTATGCCGGGCTGGCCAAGCTCCCGCGCAATGCCGGTCCCACTCGGTTGGTGAACCGCTGCTCGATGACTGGCCGACGTCACGCCCACCTTCGGAAGTTTAGTTGCTCACGGTTGACATTTCGCGAGGCCGCGCTCAACGGCTTGATCCCGGGTGTGACTAAAGCTAGCTGGTAATTCTATGAACGACCCGATTTCCGACATGTTGACGCGGATTCGCAACGCCAACCAGGCCTTGCTTCCCGTCGTCGAAATGCCCCACTCCAAAATCAAGGAGAGTATTGCTGGCATTCTGAAGCGCGAAGGCTACGTCGCTGATTTCACAGTGGAAGGCAAGATTCCCAAGACGATTAAGGTGAAATTGAAATACCAAGGCAAGAAGAGCGTCATTGAAGGGCTGCGGCGGATGAGCACGCCTGGCTTGCGCCGCTACGTGGGTGCTACGGAAATACCGCGCGTGCGCGGTGGGTTGGGTGTGGCCATTGTCTCGACCTCGGAAGGGCTGGTTACCGATACTCAGGCGCGCAAGAAGAAGATTGGCGGCGAATTAATTTGTTACGTTTGGTAAGAGAATGAAACGGAACTATGGAGATTGGCGGTGCCGGGATAATGCTGCATGGCAGCATCGCGGCACTCCAATTTCCCGAAGTTCCATCGCAGTTTGATTTTATGTCACGAATTGGAAAGCAACCGATCGTCATACCTCCAAAAGTGAAAGTGGAGGTCAAAGGCCAGAAGGTCTTTGTCGAAGGCCCGAAAGGTAAGCTCGATTGGGAGCTGCCGCGTCGCACCACCCTAAAGATCGAGAACGATAAGGTAGTTATCAGCCGGAACGGCGATGACGCTGAAGCCAAAGCACTCCATGGGCTTAGCCGTGCTTTGGTCAATAATATGGTCCGCGGTGTCAGCGAGGGTTTTGTTAAGAAGCTGGAGATTCAGGGTGTCGGCTTCAAAGCCGCAGTGGCTGGCAACAACGTCAACATGACCTTGGGATTTTCGCACCCTATCGTTTATCCGATACCTGCCCAGATCAAGGTGACGGTGGAAGAAAACACCAAGGTAACTATCGAAGGGCCGGACCGGCAATCCGTGGGTCAGGTGGCTGCTGAGCTGCGCAGCTTTTATCCGCCGGAGCCTTATAAGGGTAAGGGCGTACGCTATTCCGATGAGCGCGTTGTGCGCAAGGAAGGCAAGACGGTGCAGTGATGTCATAGGCGCAAGCCCTTGATCCCGCTGACCGACATTTGAAAATTTAACAGCTTACGGTCAAATCCGTGACGAAATGAGATGAGAACTGAACAGAAACAAAAACTAGCGCTACGGCGCCGCTGGCGGATCCGCAAGAAAATCAGCGGCACGAAAGACCGTCCGCGCATGAGTGTGTGCTTCACAAATATGAACATATTTGTTCAGTTTGTGGATGATAGGGCCGGGGTTACGCTCGCGTCGGCGACGACGACCAGCAAAACGACACCGGATCGGGATAAGCTGTCGGCGAATGGGGCAAGCGCCAAGACGATTGGCACTCTCGCGGCGCAGGCGGCTCTGGGCAAAGGGATAAAGCAAGTGATTTTCGACCGCGGCGGTGCGCGTTACCATGGCAAGGTAAAAGCTTTGGCGGAAGCGGCGCGCGAAGCGGGTCTACAATTCTAACCTACAATGGAAACAAATACTGTGGCTGAAACAGCCAAAACAGGTGGGGGCGACGCTCGACCCAATCGCGGACCAAACCGCGGACGGCGCACTCGGCCAGAACCCGAGCCCACTTTTGACGAGCAGTCCGGCCAGAAACTTGCCGAGAAGGTGGTATTTATTAACCGCTCCGCTAAGGTTGTCAAAGGCGGACGTCGTTTTAGTTTTAGCGCTCTGATCGTTATCGGTGACAAGCACGGTCGCGTAGGAGTTGGTTTAGGTAAGGCTCGCGAAGTCGCAGAGGCCATACGCAAGGGCGGAGATGTGGCGCGCTCGCAAATGGTGGGCGTGTCATTGAATAATGCGACTATTCCTCACGAAGTCTATTCTTGCTATTGCGGCGCGAAAGTGTTGCTGCGACCGGCTTCGCCGGGAACTGGAATTATTGCCGGCAAGACCGTGCGGGCCGTTCTCGAATTAGCTGGTATCAGAGATATCCTGACGAAGTCACTCGGCTCCAAGAATGCCGCAAACGTCGTCAAGGCTACGCTTCAAGGACTTATGAGCCTGCGCCTGCGCGAGGACATTTATAAGGGCCGCGGCTTGGAAATTAAGAAGGTAGAAGTTCCGAAGGTGCCGGAAGCGGTTCCTCTGCAACCATCAACAGCACCGTCGGCCTCAGCGACAATCTAGTTTTTTATGCGATTACACGACCTTAAACCCCGTCCCGGCGCACGGCACCGTCGCAAGCGGTTGGGCCAGGGTGAATCCAGCGGCCACGGTAAGACCAGCGGACGCGGCGGCAAGGGCCAGACGGCTCGATCCGGCAGTTCCGTCCGCATCGGCTTTGAAGGCGGCCAGATGCCCTTGATCCGGCGCATTCCCAAGCGCGGTTTTAACAATGCGCGCCATACTGTCATCTACCTGCCGGTCAACTTGGAGGCTCTCAACAGCTTCGCGGAAGGCGCTCACGTGGACGAGTTGACCTTGCGCAATGCTGGGTTGGCGAACGGACGCGGGGAAGGCATCAAGATACTCGGTGGCGGGGAATTGACCCGTAAACTTACCGTGAGCGCGCATGCGTTTAGCGCAACGGCAAAAGCCAAGATTGAGGCCAAAGGTGGGACGTGCGAGCTGATCACTGGGAAGAAAGTGGCGACGGCCAAAGCCGCAACCGGCAAGACCTAAGCCAGCCCATGTGCTCGAAAGCAACGCCTGACTTAAGTTTCTTGATCTCGGATATCCTAGCTTAGTACTAACATGCTTGCCGCCATCTACAATACCTTCTGTAATTGCTTCAAGATACCGGAACTGAAGTCCCGACTTCTTTTCACCTTGGTGGTGCTGGCTATTTGCCGATTGGAGGCGGTCGTGCGCATTCCCGGGCTGAATGGCACCTTGCTGCAGAGCTACTTTGCCAGCAAGGCTGGCGCAGCCGAAGGTTCTTCGGTGCTCGGCATGTATAGTCTCTTCACCGGTGGGGCATTGGAGCATTGCGCGGTCGGTGCGCTGGGGATCATGCCCTATATCAGCGCGACGATTATTATTCAGTTGTTGACGGCGGTTATTCCCACCTTGAGCAAGCTTGCCCGCGAAGAAGGTGGTCGGACGAAGATCATTCAATACGGCCGTTACTTAACTGTGCTTCTCTGCCTGGGGCAGGGAATGGTGATGGCCATTGGATGGGAGAACCCGGAGAAGTTGTTCCCGGGATGGAATTCAGCCGACCGTTTAGTACTCTACACCGATGCGCATATCTGGTTCTATCGACTACAAACACTTTTAATGTTGACGACTGGGACGATGTTGTTGATGTGGCTAGGCGAACAGATTACCGAACGTGGTATTGGCAACGGCGTTTCGCTGGTAATTACAATCGGCATCCTGGCGCGTCTGCCACAGGCGGCGGTTGCCCTTAAAGATATGTTTATGCCCGGCGCGGGGGTCGAGGCAAAATTCAATTTCGGACACGCCATCGCCCTGGTGCTTTTGCTGGCCGGTGTGATCGCTGGCGTCATCGCTATCACTCAGGCTCAGCGAAAAGTCCCCGTCCAGTACGCCCAGCGGGCGGTTGGTCGCAAAGTTTATTCCGGCGGCACTTCTTTCATGCCCCTGCGGGTAAATTACTCAGGCGTGATGCCGATCATTTTCGCCCAGGCCATCCTGATGTTTCCGCAGAAGATCTTCCTGTTCCTGGGCCAGAGCCTCAATGTTAAGTTTTTCGGTGAAATTGCCCGTGCGCTGGGGGAAGGTGCCATTCTTTACATGGCGTTATACGGGTTGATGATTCTATTCTTTTCCTACTTTTGGGTAGCGACCCAGTTTAACGAATTGCAGATCGCCGATGATTTGAAGAAGAATGGCGGCTACATTCCTGGCGTGCGTCCGGGGCAGGCGACAAGTGACTATCTGCATAACGCCATGAGCCGCATTACCTTGGCGGGTGCGGTTTTTCTGACTGTGATTGCCTTGATTCCGATCTGGCTCGCCCAATCGCTTACTATTCCCTATGCGGTGGCCACATTTTTCGGCGGCACCAGCATGCTGATCCTGGTTGGCGTGATGCTCGATACAATGCGGCAGATGGAGACACATTTGTTGATGCGCCATTACGACGGCTTCCTAAAGAAGGGGCGCCTCCGGGGCCGGTTCTGATGATCCTTTTGAAAAGTGAGCGGGACTTGGAATCGATGCGACCAGCCTGCGCGGTAGCTGGCACTGTTCTGAATGAAATTGCCGCTTTTGTCCAACCCGGTGTGACAACTGGGGATGTTAACGACTTCGCGGCCTCCCGCATTAAACATTACGGTGCCAAGAGCGCATTTTTGGGTTATCGTAAGTATCCGTGTCAGATCTGTATCTCGACGAATGAGCAGGTCGTTCACGGTCTGGCCGGCAATCGGACACTCCGGTTTGGGGATATCGTCAGCTTGGATGTCGGTGTAGCATATAACGGTTTCATCGGGGATACGGCTCGAACGGTGGCGGTGGGCGGCTGTGATGTCATGGCTCAGAAACTGATGGATGTCACGGAAAAAGCCCTCTATGAAGGCATTGCCCGTGCGTTGCCAGGTGGACGGGTGGTTGATATTTCGCGGGCGATACAGAATTACGTCCAAAGCAACGGTTTTAGTGTGGTTCGTGAATTTGTTGGCCATGGGGTGGGGCGGTCGATGCACGAAGATCCGCAGGTTCCTAACTTTGTGGATGGCAAGTCGTCGCCGCGGCTACAGCCGGGTATGACGCTGGCGATCGAGCCGATGGTAAACGTCGGAGCGCCGGCCGTAAAAATATTGAATGATGGCTGGACAGTGGTCACTCAAGATGGTTCACTGTCTGCTCACTTTGAGCATACGGTGTTGATAACGGCGGCTGAACCGGAGATCTTAACATGGCCCGAGAAGGTGCCATCGAAGTTGAAGGTGTAGTAGTTGAATTTCTGCCGAACCAGATGTGTCGGGTGGAATTGTCCAATGGACATCGGCTGTTGGCTTTTATAGCCGGCAGAGCGCGGTTGGGTTTAGCCCGGCCGGCGCCCGGAGACAAAGTCCGGTTGGAATTGTCGCCCTACGATTTGTCGGTAGGGCGCATTATTGTTGAAACGCAAACGATTTAAATATGAAAGTCCGCGCATCGGTTAAGAAGCTCTGCGAGAATTGCAAAATTATTCGCCGCAAAGGCATCATCCGGGTAATCTGCACCAACCCCCGCCACAAGCAGCGGCAGGGTTGAGCGACGCCTGGGCAACTTATTAAACTTATTTAAGAATATATGGCTCGTATTATTGGTGTGGAAGTCCCGCCGAACAAACGGATCGACATTGCACTCCGCTACATCTACGGCATCGGCCCCAGCAACGCAAAAGTCATCCTGGCCAAGGCAAATATTGATGCGAGCGTTCGCGCCAAGGATTTGACCGAGCAACAACTCTCGCAAATCGTTCACGCCATTCAGGATGGCAAGTATGTCATTGAAGGCGATCTGCGCCGAGAGATCGGCATGAATCTCAAACGATTGCAGGGTATCAAATCTTATCGTGGCATCCGTCACTTGCGCGGTTTGCCGGTGCGGGGACAGCGAACCCAGACCAACGCCCGCACGCGCAAGGGGCCGCGCAAGACGGTGGGTGTCGTGCGGAGCCCAACTGCCAAGGCCGGCATCCACTGAAGGCCTAACAACTGTAAACGATCAACTCTTAACTTTTTTACTAGCACATGGCTGACGAACCCAAAAAGAAACCGGCTCCCAAGAAAGAAGGAAAGTCCGGTGTTAAACCGGAAGCTTCCGCGGACAAGTCCGTCGATAAGGCTGCTGCCAAGGCGGACGGCGATTCCCATCCGGCCAAGGGACCGAAGAAGGCTCCGGGAGCGGATGGTGCCGCGCCCGCTGCTGATGCCACCAAGCCAATCGAAGGGGCCATTCCCGTGGCGGCAGTGGCGGCGCCAACCGCCGCGGAGTTGTTGGCGGACGACATGGCGGGCAAAAAGATCGTCAAAGCCAAGGGCTCTAAGAACATTGTCAGTGGTATTGCTAACATTCTGGCAACCTTCAACAACACGCTGGTGAGCATCACCGACATGCAGGGGCACGTCATTGGCTGGTCGAGCGCGGGCCGGGTCGGATTCAAGGGGTCGCGCAAGAGCACGGCCTATGCGGCGCAGCAGGTAGCGCAGGATGCGGCCCGTCAGGCAATGTCGCACGGCATGCGTGAAGTCGAGGTGCGCGTTAAAGGGCCTGGCTCTGGTCGTGAATCGGCCATCCGTGCCTTTCAGGCAATTGGATTGGAGATCACGACGATCAAGGATATCACGCCTGTGCCGCACAATGGCTGCCGTCCGCGCAAGAAGCGCCGTGTTTAACTCTCACCTCTCAACGATCAACTACCCTCTTTAGAAAATGGCTCGCTATACTGGTCCCCGCGTTCGCATCAGCCGTCGCTTTGGTGTTCCCATCTTCGGCCCGTCGAAATATCTCGAGCGTCGCAACTATGGCCCTGGCATGCACGGTCCCAAATCGCGTCGCAAGCACACCGATTACGGTTTGGGTCTGATTGAGAAACAGAAGCTCCGTTATTATTACGGCTTGATGGAGCGCCAATTCCGTGGAGTTTACGAACGCGCTCTTAGGCGTCGCGGTGTAACCGGCGAACAGATGCTGCAGATTCTGGAAACGCGTCTGGACAATGTCGCTTTTCACCTTGGGTTCGGCAACACTCGCGCGGCCGCCCGGCAATTGGTGGCTCATGGCCACGTGAAAGTCAACGGCCGCAAGGTCAATATTCCTTCCTTTTGCCTCAAAGTGAACGACATCATTGAGATCAAGAATTCCAACACCGCGCGGCAATTGGCCATCAAGAATCTGGAGACGGCCGCCAGTCGCGTCGTGCCGGATTGGCTTTCGCTGGACAAAGAAGCCCTCAAAGGCGTTGTTATGCGAGTTCCGACCCGCGATGAGATCCAACCGATTGCCAACGAACAGGCTGTCGTCGAATTTTATTCCCGCTAAGTCAATGAAACTGGATTGTTGGGCTATTGGGTTGATGGAATAGCGCTTGGCGCTGTTCTAATTTTCATCTTCCGCCATCAATCCATAACAATTATACGGACTACGACGGCCGGCGGGAATAACGGCCGGCGGGGTCAGGTTAAAATTGTTGAAAGGAAAATATGCCAGTACGTTTAGGACGTTTTGAAATGCCCAAGCGGTTGACCAAAGAGGATACAACCGCCACTGATACTTACGCCAAGTTTGTTGCCGAACCGTTTGAGACCGGTTATGGACATACCATCGGCAACTGTCTCCGACGGGTGCTTTTGTCCTCGCTGGAAGGCGCTGCTATTACCTCCATCAAGATCGATGGGGCAATGCATGAGTTTGCGATCATCGAAGGAGTGGTGGAAGATGTCACCGACATCGTGTTGAATCTGAAGAAGGTTCTGCTCAAAGCGCACTCGCGCGAGCCGCAGGCTCTGTTGCTCTCGGTCAACAAAGAGGGCGAAGTTACCGCCGCTGACATCCAGCTCAACCAGAACATCGAACTGGTCAATCCCACCCAGCACATCTGCACAATCGACAAGAAAAAGAAGTTCGAGATGGAGTTGGAGGTTCAGGTCGGCCGTGGCTTTCTGCCGGGGGACGAGAACAAGAAGCCGAATCAACCGATCGGGGTGGTGGCCATCGACTCTCTCTTTTCGCCGGTGACTCGCGTTCGTTACGCGGTGGAAAACGCGCGGGTCGGCCAGCGCACCGACTACGACCGCCTGATCCTTGAGGTTTGGACTGACGGCCGAATTTCTCCCGATGATGCTTTGACCCAGGCTTCCGCCATCCTGCAACATCACCTTGATGTGTTCGTTGGTTACGACAAGAACGCCATTGAGTTCGAGGAAGTGGTGGACACTCAGGACGAGGAGCGGGGCAAGCTTAAGAAGCTGCTCAATATGAGCGTCAATGAAATCGAGCTGAGCGTCCGTGCCGCCAACTGCTTGAACAATGCGAACATCACCACAGTCGGCCAGCTCGCGATGAAGAGTGAGCAGGAAATGCTCAAGTATCGCAACTTCGGCAAGAAGTCGCTTAACGAAATCAAAGACAAGCTGGCCGGGCTCGGCTTGGCGCTGGGCATGACGTTCGAGCCGGAGTTGCTGGAAGCCATCAAAGAAGAGGCTCCAGCCGCGCCGCCGGAAGAGTAACGGGACGGCATGGTCAAACGTTTAGCTGCGCCTTGCCCCTGAACAACAATTACCGATTACCAGACATTATTTATGCGACACCTTAAGCGAACGGCCAAGTTGGGCCGCACTGGCCAGCACCGCAACGCCATGCTCGCCAACCTGGTTTGCAGCCTGATCCAGCACAAGCGCGTCATCACTACTCTGGCCAAAGCCAAAGCCGCCAGGTCCGTGGCCGAGAAGTTGGTCACGCTCGGCAAAAGCGGCACCATTCACGATCGGCGGCTGGCCGCCGCACGGCTGCACCAGGAGGATGCCGTGCATACCCTCTTTAACGAAATTGCGCCCTCTCAAAAGGAGCGCCGCGGCGGTTACACCCGCATTATTCGAATGAACCAGCGCCAGGGCGACGCCGCCCAGAAGGCTATCCTCGAATGGGTGGATCTGGGTACTTTCCCTGTTACTCCGGCTGAGGCAAAACCGGGTAAGGAAACCAAGCCAACGGAGACCAAGGAAGCCAAGACCGAGGCCAGCAAGTAACCCAATCGGGTGACTTTATTTTAACGCCCGCTCCTTTCCGGGGCGGGCGTTTTTTGTTGGCACTCCGGTAGCTCATTCTGCGGACAACGATGCCGAGGAGATAGAGCGAGGACATGATGTCGGCCACAGTCTGGAGGAACTCAAGTTGCGAGTGTTCTTTCTTCGACCCACGGTTCGGAAGGCTTCCGGGTCATGGAAGTAGTCCTGCTGGATCACGCGGTTGAGGGCTGGCACCAGCGCCTGCCAACCGTTTCGGCGACGCCCAGGCAGATGCCGTCGAAGGTGCTGCGGCGCCAGCGCGGATGGCGAAACTGCTCAGCAATATCGATCGCGGGTGTCAAGGAGTGCTGGTTGACACTACGCGCAGTGGCATCTGCTTGGCATTGAGTGCCGCTCATGGCAATGTTAGGGAAGTGGAATTGATTTATGCGCGCAACGCCAAAGGCTGATGCCATAGGCAAATCGGACCCGGGCAGGTGTCTGGCGCGCTCAGTCGCGCAGGCTTTGGCCGACGACCCGACGCTCGAAGCGGTCACTGTGGACCAGGCGCACCACACCATTTCCGTTGCCACTCTCGGAAAGACCGACGTGCCCAAGTTGACGGAGCGCATTGGTGCTACCATCCAGCGCGCTCAAGAAAGCGGTGTTGTGCAGTCCTGCACCCTGCTGGCGGGTGAAAGCGCATGCCAGACGTGCGGCCAGCCGCTTTTGGAATTCGAGCGCCAGAGAATCACCATTCGCCAGGAAGCCGACACCACGACCATCGCTCGTGTGACCTGTCCTACGGCGCCGAAGTTCTGGCGCTGGCGCGATATTCCCTGGCCGAAAGTTGTCCAGCGCGACGTCGAGTTTCTGGAGCACGCGGATGACGCCAACGAGTGGAAGGCGGAGTTGGTTACCGCGGTTCTTTGCGGGTTGTTTGGCCTGGGCGCCTGGTGGTTCCGCGACCAGCCGCTTTCGGTGGTCGGTTACTTGTTGGCCTATCTCGCGGGCAGTTGGTTTACCGCCCAGGACGTGTGGGAACAGCTGAAAAAGGGGGCCATCGACGTTCACTTTCTCATGCTGGCGGTGGCGGTTGGCAGCGCGAGCATCGGCGCCTGGGGCGAAGGCACGATGTTGCTGTTCCTCTTCTCGCTCTCCGGCGCGCTGGAGAATTTCGCGCTGGGCCGCACGCAACGCGAAATTCGCTCGCTCTTCCGCGACGCTCCCAAGTTTGCCACCGTGCTCGACGAGCGAGGCCTGGAACGCGAGCTGCAGGTCGAGAAGCTGCGATCCGGCATGCGCCTGCTGATCAAGCCCGGCGCCCAGTTTCCGGTGGATGCTGAAATCGTCAAAGGCCAGACCGCCAGCGACGAGTCCAATCTCACCGGCGAAGTTGCCCCCGTGGCCAAGGCTATCGGTGATACTGTTTTGGCCGGCACCATTAATCTATGGGGCGCGGTCGAAGTGTTCGTGCTGCGGCCGGTGTCGGAGAGTTCCTTGCAGAAGATTATTCACCTCATTAAAGATGCGCAGCACCAGAAAGCCCCGGCCCAGCAGTTCACGGACCGGTTCGGCACGTATTACACCTACAGCGTGCTGGGGCTTTCGCTGGTCATGTTCTTCGTCTGGTGGCTGGGCTTTCGCCAGGCGCCCTTTGCGTCCCGGAATCTCGGGCATAGCGCGTTTTATCATGCCATGACGCTGCTGGTCGTGGCCTCGCCGTGCGCGCTGGTGCTCTCGATCCCTTCTGCGGTGCTGGCGGCGATTGCCTGGAGCGCCCGCCACGGCATTCTGTTCCGGGGGGGCGCCGCCGTGGAGAAGCTGGCCGCCGTCAACACAGTCGCCCTGGACAAAACCGGCACTCTCACCACGGGCGAACTGCGTGTCGAAACAGTCGAGAGCTTCCCCCCGGGCCGGGAGGCGGAAGTGGCGCAGCTTGCGTTCTCACTCGAACGCCTTTCGACGCATCCGCTGGCCCGCGCCATCACGCGGCACGGTAAACAGCAGGGCTTGCCGCCGCTGGAGCTGAACGAGTTTGAATCCATCACCGGTCAGGGCCTGCGCGCTCGCCGGAATGGCGACTCGTGCATTCTGGGCCGGCGCGAGTGGCTGGCCGAGGGGCGGCACGCCGCAGCCATCGCCCAGGTTTTACCCACCGAGGCCGGCTTCTCGGAAATCTGGCTGACCGAAGGCAGCCTGCTCGGCCGGCTTATTTTGCGCGACGACATCCGCCCTCAAGCCCGTGACCTCGTGGAGGAACTGCACCGCGCTGGCTTGCGGGCGGTCGTCCTGACGGGCGATCGCAAAGCCACTGCCGAGCATCTGCGCACCGAATTGCAGATCGAGGATGTGCGCGCCGAATTGAAGCCGGAGGACAAGCTTGCCGCGATTCGCGCGCTGACGCTGCAGGGTCGGCGCGTGGCGATGGTAGGCGATGGCGTCAACGACGCCCCGAGCCTGGCCGCGGCGCACATCGGCGTCGCCATGGGTGCGCGCGGATCAGACGCCGCGCTCGAACAGGCAGACGTGGTGCTGATGCACGACCGGTTGGAGAACTTCCTGGCCGCATTCCGTCTCAGCCAACGGGCGCGCCGCGTCATCCGTCAGAACCTGATTATCTCCCTGGGGACGGTGGTGGTGTTGGTCACCTTTGCCATCCTGGGACGAATTCCCCTCACCGTCGGCGTTGTTGGCCACGAAGGCAGCACGGTGATCGTGGTGATGAACAGCCTGCGGCTGCTGTTTGGTCCTGCCAACCGGGGCTCGAAAAAGAGCGCATTGCAGTAAGCCGGCCTGCAGCCAATGGTCAGCTCGTGAGGCCCTTTTCAACCTGCTTTTCTGCATACCGCTGCATTTCCTCCCGATGCTTCTCCTGAACATGCCAAAGTGTGAACTCACGACACCGTCCGGTAAACAGACAGACAATGCTGGCGACGTTGGGAATAAAGACTGCCAGCCATATCATGGCCAGCACACCCATCCCGGTGCTGCCAATAGGCTGGGGAGAATCCGCACTCAGGAGTAAGCGAGGCATGCCCCAAGTCACAGAGATCGCCCAGTAGGCGAAAAATAATACCCACAGCCAGCGCGCCCGGGGACGCAGGCGGATAAATCCCCAAACGAGCCAGACCGCGAGAGCAAATCCCACAAGCACCAGCAAAGGAACCAAGGGCGCAAGCGCCCCACCGGCCTGCTTATAGCTGGTGGCGGCGCGAGCTATTCTGCCGAGCAGAAAGACCATGCCCAGGCACAGCCAACAAGTTACAAGGTTAAGTAATATTGGGCGCTTCATATCGCTAAAGCTAGCGGAGCTGGGCGGATCTTCTGACCCGTGCGGCTATAAACAGGGCGCTGCTAACGGAGCTTTTTCCATCGCCGTCGCTACCTTTCCAGCGTGAAGAAGATGCGTGTAAGCAGCGAGCTCGGTCTGAGCATCAAGGACTTGCGCATGCGTCCGGAGCGATGGAGCGATTATTTCGTTGCTTCACAAATCTGGCGGCGGTGGGGACTGATCAGCATTGGAGCGTAGTTTTTGGGTGGTGGGCATACATGATTTGGCTGGGGCGTCGGTGGTTGCAAGGGAACCCTTTGGGCTTTTCACATTTCTGCAGCCTGAAGGCTGCGCTCCTATGCTGGGGTGTGGTAGCTGGGGCGTCGGCGGTTGCAGGAGAACCCGGTGGGACTTTCACGTTTCTGCAGCCTGAAGGCTGCGCTCCTTTGCTGCGGTGTGGTAGTGACTGGATACGCCTCACTCAAATTTGCGGTGATTTGGGGGCTTGAATTTGGTGCGAGACTGAATTACAACACTTCGCACGAAATGAATACTAATAACGAATTTCCTCTGGTTGCGCCTCGGATCACACCGGTGCTGGACCCCGGCTTCCGGCCGGCAGTATTGGCTAATCGCGCTTTCCGCAAGCTGGTTCAGGCTGCGGGTGGTGCTGTGCCGGTCCGGTTGGCGCTGGAACAAACCGACGGCACTGTTTCGCATTTGGCGACCCAGGTGCTGCCGGACGGCCATCCGCAGGCGGCGGGCAATTTCACCTACGTGGAGCGCATCGCGAAGTTCCTGCTCTGGTCGCGCGGCGGTTTCCGGATTCACTTCGACGGACCGGCACCGTTGGCAGCGAAGTTGGCGGCGCACTATCGCGAGACCCCGGCTGGGAAGTTTGATTCAAACCTCGTGGGCGAGCGCATGTTTGATCATCCGATCGAGGTGGTGCATACAAAGGCACTGCCGCCGGAGCGCGCCAGCACCACTTCGCTCGGCCGGCACCTGGAGGGCTGCCGTATTGGCTTCGATCTCGGCGGCAGCGACCGGAAGGTGGCGGCCGTCATTGACGGCAAGGTGGTTTTTAGCGAGGAGACGGTGTGGGACCCCTATTTCCAGCCGGATCCGCAGTATCACTACGACGGCATCATGGATACGCTCAAGAAGGCGGCGGCCCATTTGCCCCGGGTGGATGCCATCGGCGGCAGCGCCGCGGGTGTCTATGTAAACAATCGGGTCAAAGTCGCGTCGCTGTTCCGCGGGGTGCCGCCGGAGGCGTTTAACAAGCGTGTTCGGGATTTGTTCCTGGAAATCCGGAAGGCGTGGAACAACATCCCGCTGGAGGTGGTGAATGATGGCGAGGTCACGGCACTGGCGGGGTCGATGTCGTTGGGCAAGAACAGCATTCTTGGCATTTCCCTCGGCACGAGCACCGCGGGCGGCTACGTGAACGCCGAGGGCAACATCACTTCCTGGCTTAACGAGCTGGCGTTTGTGCCGGTCGATTACAATCCGCAGGCGCCCACGGATGAATGGTCCGGGGACTACGGCTGTGGCGTGCAGTATTTCTCGCAACAATGCGTCGGACGCCTGCTCGCGCCCGCGGGCATCGAGGTGGATCCGAAGCTGCCGCTGCCCGAGAAACTCAAGCAGGTGCAGAAGCTCATGGACCAGGGGGATTTCCGTGCGCGCAAGATCTACGAGACCATTGGCACCTACCTCGGCTACGCCATCGCGCACTTTGCGGACTTCTACGATTTGGAGAACGTGTTGATCCTGGGCCGCGTCACCTCCGGGCCGGGGGGCGACCTCATCATCGCCGGGGCGAAGGAAGTCCTGACGGCGGAGTTTCCCGAGCTCACCAGCAAGATCGCTTTCCACATTCCCGACGAGCAAGACAAACGCCACGGCCAGGCAGTAGCGGCCGCCAGCTTGCCCGCAATATCCCCTAAATAGCCAAATGACTTATGACTCCTTATCATCATCTCGTATCTGAATACGTGCGCCTGCTCAAAGAAGGCCGCTCGCTTCCACTCGGAACCTTCAAGCCGGCCCCGCGGCCTGAGATTCCTTCAAATGCCCCCAAGGCGCTGTTCTTTGCGCCGCACCCGGACGACGAGTGCATTACCGGCGGCCTGGCCGTGCGCCTGATGCGCCAGGCGCGAATGAACGTGATCAATGTCGCGGTGACGCTCGGCAGCAAGAAGGAACGTCAGCAGGGGCGTCTGCGCGAGTTGGAGAACGCCTGCAATTACATCGGCTTCAATTTGGTGACCACGGCTCCGAACGGCCTGGAGAAGATCAATCCCAAGACCCGCGAGCACGACCCGAAGCACTGGGCGGCCTGTGTCAAAGTGGTCAAGGACATCCTCGAGCAGCACCAGCCGAAGGTGGTGATGTGCCCGCACGATCGCGACTGGAACAGCAGCCATATCGGCACGCACTTCCTGGTGCTGGACGCGCTCAAACAAATGCCCGCGAGCTTCACCTGCTACCTCGTTGAGAGCGAGTTCTGGGGCGCGATGACCGATCCGAATCTCATGGTGGAGATAGGCGCCGAGGACCTGGCCGATATGATTGCGGCGACGACATTCCACGTGGAGGAAGTGAACCGCAATCCTTACCATTTGCTGCTGCCTCACTGGATGATGGACAATGTGCGCCGGGGCGGCGAAGTCGCCGGAGGGCAGGGCGGGGCGGCTCCCGATTACCCGTTTGCGGCGCTTTACCGCTTGCGCAAGTGGAGTCAGGGGCAGGCGACGAGGTTCTTTGAGGGCGGCAAGCAGGTGTCCGCCACTATGAACGTCGGCGACCTGTTTGCGTGAACCAGAAGTTCATGCGGGAGGCCATTCGCCTCTCCGTGCAAATGATGCGGCGCGGCCGCGGCGGGCCCTTCGGCGCCGTAGTCGTGCGGGACGGTAGAATCGTCGGGCGTGGCCACAACCAGGTCACCTCGGCGAATGATCCGACAGCCCATGCCGAGATTGTCGCCATCCGGGAGGCCTGCCAGCGCCTCAAGACGTTCCAGCTCAACGACTGCGACCTCTACACAAGCTGTGAACCATGCCCGATGTGCCTGTCGGCGATTTACTGGGCGCGCCTGGCGCGTGTTTACTATGGCAACAGCCGGAAGGACGCGGCGAAGATCAACTTCGACGACGACTTCATCTACCGCGAAGTCGCGCTGCCGATGCGCCAGCGCGCGCTCACGATGAAGCAACTCCTGCACCGGGAAGCCCTGGTCGCCTTTGCCGAATGGCAGCGAAAGCCGGACAAGGTTTTATACTGAACGAAGGCGGCTTCTCCGGCGTCTAATTGTGGTAGCAGGTAGAGGAATTGCTTATGAAATCGACTCTGACGCTTCTCATCGGTGGGGTGGTATTGGTTGGAGTGGCCGGGTTGGCGCTGTCGCAAGACGAGCCGGCCCCAAACAGCAGGCCTAAGCTCACCGCCCCGCGCGAGGCGCAAACCTCTGCCCCCGCCGTGAGCGCAAGGGCCGCTGCCGATTTTCCGGTCATTGCCTATATTGAAAAGCGCGACCGTAACATCACCATCAAGGCTGGCGCGAAGTGGCCCGTCTATACTGTCAAAGGCGCGGACGGCAAGGTCCTGTTCGAAAATCTTTCGCGGGAACAACTCCTCGCGCAGGCACCTGAGTTAGGCGCGTATCTCAAGACGGCGGTGGCTGGCACGCCGGGTGCCAGGAGTGACGCCCGGGTTCGGGTCAAAATGGACGCCAGTTTAGGGAGCTTTGGCGGGCGTTAAGGCATTCGCATTTCGGCCTTCGGTCTTCGGATTTCAGGGCGGCAGAACATGATCTTCCCTCAACTGGCCGGACTTTAGAGCAGCCCTGGCTGGCCGGGCAGAATCCCCGATCGAGCGCCGCTGGGGCCTATCTGGCTGAAATCTCCAGCATCCGCTGGATGGGTGCCTGCGCGCGGTGGATGATCTCGGCTGGCAGTTCGATGCGCGGTGAGAGGTTCTTCATGCAGTCGCGCACCTTCTCCAGCGTGTTCAACTTCATGAATTTGCACTCGCTGCAACGGCACGGGTCGGTGGGAGCGCGCATCACATCGAAGGTCGGCGCGCAGAGGAACTCCTTGCCCGGACACTCCTTCTGGAGGCGGTGGATGATCCCGGACTCGGTCACCACGACGAATTGCGTTGCCGGGCTGGATTGGCAATAAGTGATCATCTTCTCGGTCGAGCAGACCGCGTCGGCCAACTCCCGCACCTCGTGCAGGCTTTCCGGATGCACGACCACCTTTGCCTGCGGGTAGGTGTGCTTTACGCGCAAGAGACTATCCCGGCGAAACTCCACATGGGCGTAGCAATTCCCCTTCCAGAGCGTCATCGGCCGGCCGGTCTGCTCCATCACCCACTCTCCGAGATTCTCATCCGGGACGAACAACAGGTCCCTGTCCTTAGGCGCGGCGTTGACGATCTTGACGGCGTTGCCGCTCGTGCAAATCACATCGCTAAGCGCCTTCACTGCCGCGCTGCAGTTGATGTAGGTGACGGTATAGAAGTTGGGGTTCGTCCTCTGGAATTCGGCCAGCTTGTCCGCGGGGCAGCTTTCTTCCAGCGAGCACCCGGCATCTTTGTCTGGCAGGACGACGATCTTGTCCGGACTCAGTATCTTGGCCGTCTCCGCCATGAAATGGACGCCGTTGAACACGATGACGCCGGCTTTGGTTCGAGCCGCCTGCTGCGAGAGGCCGAGCGAATCCCCCACGTAATCGGCGATGTCCTGGATTTCGGGCACCTGGTAGTTGTGGGCCAGAATGACCGCGTTAAGCTGCCGCTTGAGGACAAGGATTTCGCGCGATAACGCGTCAAATTGCGCCCGGGGCATGGGCTGACGCACCGGGAAGCGGTCCACGCCCGGCGGAGTAACTGCGGCTAACTGAGTCATTGGTAGAAACGTAACGTCCCCGGCAACGGGCGTCAATTGGCGTCCATCGGTGCGAAGTGAGAGCGCAGGGTGTTTATCCCTAAACTTGGCAGTTGGGTTAACCACAAAGAACGCAAAGATCGCAAAGCAAGACAGCTACTGCCAAGACCGCGAGATA